>Ga0209023_10001116_pt1 | contig 37109 bp, 33 predicted proteins | sample LakOneMetagenome_FD_187468 | JGI IMG/M metagenome (GOLD analysis project Ga0209023, IMG submission 187468) | Freshwater and sediment microbial communities from Lake Erie, Canada (SPAdes) (version 2) | ecosystem: Environmental > Aquatic > Freshwater > Lentic | place: Lake Erie, Canada...
CGCCTGCTGGGCGGATGCCTGGGCGCACAGCGCGGCGGCGAGGATGGCGAGGTGATGGCGGCGCAGCGGCATGAGGTGGTCTCCGAAGGTTGTTGTTCATTTAAGTTGAGCCACTATATGCTAGTTGATAGCACCATGTAAACTGTACGAAGAACATTTCATTGCTAGCGCATAGCAATCTCAACTTCCGTGGCAAAGAAAAACCCGGCGCATGGCCGGGTTTGCCTGGAGCGCAGAAAGTCAGAACTTCAGCTCGTAGGTCAGCCGGTAGCGCACACCCTGAGGGAAGGTGAAGCTGCGGGTCTGGGTGCCGATGCGCGGGTCCTCGACACTGTTCTCGTTCTGGAAATCCTGGCCCAGCGCATTGCCGACCGCGAAGCGCAGCTGGCGCTGGGCGTCGAACTTCCACAAGGCGTACACATCCAGCTCCCGGCGCGGCCAGACGTAGGCGCGCTGGTTCAGCGATATGCGCACCGGCCCGCCCCGGCGATAGACGAAACTGCCGCCGGTGCTCAGCTGGCCGGCCTTGTAGTCCACGCCGAGGTTGACGGTGAGCGGGGTTTGCTGGTCGAGGCGGTTGTACGGGCCCGGTACCGATTCGACGCGCGACCAGTTGCGGTTGACGCTGGCGCGCAGGTCGACCGCCGGCGCATTCTCCATCACGGCCTTGAGCGGGAACTTGGTCTCGATCTCGAGCGAACGGGTGACCGCGCTGTCCTGGTTGCCCGGGGTCGCGACCCAGCGCGCGCCGTCGAAGTAGACCAGGATGCGGGTGAAGTCGCTGATCTTGCGCGAGGAAGCGCTGATCGATACGAGCGCACCCTCGGCCCAGTAATGTTCGTAGGCCGCGTCGATGCCGAACGCCAGTTCGGGCTTGAGGTTGGGGTTGCCCTGGAAGTCGGTCTCGGTCGGGCTGTTGTTCTCGCTCGTGATGCGGCGCGTGCTCAGGCTCTGCAGGCCCGGGGCCTTGTAGGTACGGGTCAGGGCCAGGCGCAGCTGGTCGCCCTTGCGTCCGGGGATCTTGTACAGGGTCTGCATGATCGGGCTCCACACGCTGGAGCTGGCGTCGGCGCTGCCGAAGGTATTGCCCTCGGCGTGGGTGCGGATACCTTCCCAGCGCGCGCCCAGGTACATCGACCAGGCCGGGGTGATGTTCCATTCGTCCTGGGCGAACACGGCCAGGCGTTTCACGCGCGCTTCGGAATCCTGGTCGAGCTCGCGCCCCGGGCCGCGCAGGCGGTCGGTTTCGTCGCGCACGTCGTCGCGGGTGTCGATGCCGCCGTCCCAGCCGAAGGCGAAGGTGTGGCCCTTCTCGATGGTCTTCGCGTATTTGCCGGTCGAGTTCAGGCCGCGTTCGCGGCCCTCGATCAGGATGTCGGTGCGCAGGATCGGCGCGTTGCCCGCACCGTCTGCGCTACGCCGCGTCATGCTGTCGCTGCTGCCCGCGTTGATGCCGACCTTCAGGTCCAGCTTGCCCCCATCGGCGAACTTGCGCGCCCAGCTCAGGTCCGAGCGCAGGTAGTCGCTCTCGTTTTCCACCTCGTTGAGCAGGTTCGGAAAGTTCGCCGGCGGACCCAGCACGGTCATGGTGAGCTCGCGAAAAGCGTTATCGGAGCGGTTTGCGTTGATGAAGGTCTGCGAGGTGATCGTGTTGTCCGGTCCGAGCGTCCAGTTCAGGCGCGGGCTCAGGTTGAGGAAGGTGAACTTGCCCTTCTGCTCCAGCCTCAGGTTTCCCAACATGTCCGGCTGGCCGTTCGGGGCGGTGCCGCGTTCCTGGCCGTAGGAATCGAATTCGAAGCGGTCCTGGGCCACGTTGGCCGAGACCGAATACGAGAAGTTCCCGTCACGGTCCGACAGCTGCAGGTTCGCGTTCGGCCCGTAGCCGTTGCTCGACCCCTGGGCCGCGAGCTTCAGCTCGCGCAGGCGGTTCTTCACCGAGCGCTTGAGGATGATGTTGATGGTGCCGGCCACCGACTGGGTCGAAAACTCGGCGCTGGCGGCGCGCAGCACTTCGATGCGCTCGATCGAGTCCGGCGCCAGCGAATCCATCGAGAAGCCGGCCGGCGCGCGCTCGCCGTTGACCAGGATCTGGGTATAGCCCGCGCCCAGGCCGCGCATGCGGATCTCGCCGCCGCGGCCGTTGGCGCCGGTGTTCACGGCGATGCCGGGCACGCGCTTGAGCACGTCAAGCACATTGGTGTCGCCGTACTTGGTGATTTCCTCGCTGCCCACGACGATCCTGGTGGCGGTGTCGTCGCGGCGCGGGTCGTAGGTGCTGGCGCTGCCCTTGATTTCGACCTGTTCGATCTTCTTGTCGACAGGCGTGGATGCCGGCTGCTTCGGCGGCTGCGCGTCTTGCGCGGCGGCGGGGAGACACAGGCTGAGCGCGGCGGCAAGCAGCGTCAGGCGGAACGGGAGGACCATAAAGTAGCGCATGAATGACAGAGGGTTGGAAGAGGCCGATATTGTCCCAGACGCAACTCTCCTTGTCGCTGAAAAACGTATATGCACTCTCATTTATCCACGGCGCATGCGATTGCCCGCCGCCGCCACGGTTGGGGACGCGTATCGCCGCTATAATGCGTCCATCGAAAGCAAACCAAGAGGCCTAGCAAAGTGTCCCGTCTAAAAGTCTTGCCCCAATATGTGATGCCGAAAACGGCGCTGACCAACTTCGCCGGCCGCGTGGCCGGAGCGAAGGGCGGCGCGATGACCACGCGCCTGATCCGCTGGTTCGTCGGCAAGTACGGCGTCAACATGGACGAGGCGGCCAATCCGGACATCGCGAGCTACGCGAGCTTCAACGAGTTCTTCACGCGTCCCCTGCGCGATGGCGCCCGCCCGCTGGCCCACAGCGATTTCGTGTGCCCGGTCGACGGCGCGATCAGCCAGTTCGGCGACATCGACGACCACCACATCTTCCAGGCCAAGGGACACAAATTCACCTCGGCGGAACTGGTCGGCGGCGACGCCACCCTTGCCGCCCACTTCCAGCACGGCCACTTCGCGAATCTCTACCTGAGCCCGAAGGACTACCACCGCATCCACATGCCCTGCGACGGCCGATTGCTGCGCATGATCTACGTGCCGGGCAAGCTGTTCTCGGTGAACCCGACCACGGCGCGCGGCGTGCCGGGCCTGTTCGCGCGCAACGAGCGCGTGGTCTGCGTGTTCGAGTCCGAGGAGCACGGCCCCTTCGTGATGACCCTGGTGGGCGCCACCATCGTCGGCAGCATGGCCACCACCTGGCACGGCGTGGTGAATCCGCCGCGCATGGCGCGCATCTGCGAATGGAACTACGACAGCCAGCCGGTCGTGCTGAAGAAGGGCGAAGAGATGGGCCGCTTCCTGCTCGGCTCCACCGTCGTCATGCTGTTCAAGAAAGGCGCGATCTCCTTCAACGGGGACTGGGCGCCGGAGCGCTTGGTGCGCCTGGGCGAAGCGATGGGGAACCGTCCGCGCTGAGCTCCGCCCTGTGCCCTTTCTCGCGGCACGTCTCCTCCATCAAATCCAGGAAGGCCCGGGTCTTGGCCGGCATCAGCCGGCGTCCCGGGAACACCGCCCAGCCGCTCGCCAGCGGCAAATCCCATTCCGGCAGCACCCGCACCAGCTCGCCCGTCTTCAGGTAGGGCGCGGCGAAGGTCTGCGAGCTGCCCGCGATGCCCGCGCCGCGCGAAGCGATCCGCGCCAGCAGTTCGGGAGAATTGGCCGTCAGCCGGGCGTTCAGCGCCCGCTCCCAGCGCTGCTTGCCGCGGGTAAGCACCCAGGGCACGGCGCCGCCATTGCGGCTCAACATGCAGAGCAGGTCGTGCCGCGGCAGGTCGTCGGGATGCTCGGGCAGGCCGTGCTTTCCCAGGTAGGCAGGCGAGGCGTAGAGGCCGAAGTATTCGGTATTGATCGGGCGCGCATTGAGCGAGGCGTCGTCCGGCAAGTCGCCCATGCGGATGGCGATGTCGTAGTTCTCGGCGATCAGGTCGACCCGGCGCGGCGACAGGTCCATCTCCAGCGATACGGCGGGATAGCGTTCGATGAAGCGTGCGATCACCTCGTGCAAGCCGATGTTGGCGAAGTCGCCCGGCACCGACAGGCGCAGCTTGCCGCTCGGCGCGCCCTGGCGGTGCTGGGCCAGGGCGCCGGCCGCCTCCACCTGCTCGGCCACGGCGCGCGCATGCTCGTAGAGGCTGGCGCCGAACTCGGTGACCACGAGTTTGCGCGTAGTGCGCTGCAGGAGGCGCTCGCCCAGGCGCTGTTCGAGCAGCGCGATGCGGCGCGAGACGGTCGATTTCGGCTGCTGCAGGCGCTCGGCGGCGCGGCTGAAGCTGCCCGCCTCGACAATCCGGGCGAACAGCAGCAGGTCATTGGCTTCGACATCCATGATTGTTCCATCAGCAGAATAATGTTATCCATTCTACTGTCTTCCGCATTGATTTTGGAACCATTACAGTGTGTCCATCAACACTTTCTTGGAAACGAAGGGACACACACTATGAACATCCTGCAGATCACCTCCAGCGTCCGTGGCAACGATTCGGAATCGACCCGTGTCACCAACCTGATCGTGGGCAAGCTGGTCTCGGCCAATCCGGACGCGAAAGTCGTGCGCCGCGACTTCGGCGCCCAGCCCCACCCGCTGCTGGACGGCGCCGCCGTCGGCGCCCTGTTCACCCCGGCCGACCAGCGCAGCGCCGAGCAATCCGCCCGCGTGGCCCTGGACGACGCCCTGATCGCCGAAGCACAAGCGGCCGACGTGATCGTGATCGGCGCCCCGATGTACAACTTCGGCATGCCGGTCCAGCTGAAGAACTGGTTCGACGCGATCGCCCGTTCCGGCGTGACCTTCCGCTACACCGAGACCGGTCCGGAAGGCCTGCTGAAGAACAAGAAGGTGTATGTGGCGACCGCCCGTGGCGGTGTGTATCCGGTCGAAGCCGACCCGCAGGTGCCGCACATCCGCATGCTGCTGAACTTCCTGGGCATGACCGAGCACACCTTCATTTATTCCTCGGGCCTGAACATGGGTCCGGACGCCGCAGCCAAGGCCCAGCAGGAAGCCGACGCGGCGGTCGAGGCAGCACTGGCCTAACATCTGCGCCGCCAGCGGTCGGGGCGGCGCCAACCAACAGGAGAACAGCATGAGCGAAGCAGTCGTCAGCAATGTCATCAATCGGTCGCGCGGCGTCGAACGCCTGGTCAACGGCCAGTTCGTGATGGATGGCGCGGGCGTGAAGATCAACCGCGTGCTCACCGGTCCCCTGCAGCGCCGCCTCGATCCCTTCCTGATGCTGGACGCCTTCGGGTCCGACAAGGCCGGCGACTACATCGCCGGCTTCCCGGAGCACCCGCACCGGGGCTTCGAAACCGTCACCTACATGCTGCACGGCCGCATGCGCCACCGCGACAGCGCCGGCAACGAAGGCCTGGTGACCGACGGCGGCGTGCAGTGGATGACGGCCGGCCGCGGCGTGATCCACTCCGAGATGCCGGAGCAGAGCGAGGGCCTGATGGAAGGCTTCCAGCTCTGGCTCAACCTGCCGGCCAGGGACAAGATGATGAACCCGTGGTACCGCGACATCCCGCATGAGGAAGTGCCGCGCTTCACCAGCGAGGATGGCGTGACGGTGGGCGTGATCGCGGGCGAGACCCATGGCGTCAAGGGCGCGGTGCAGCGCGAGCATACGCTGCCGCTCTACCTCGACATCGAGATCCCGGCCGGCAGCACCTGGGAACAGCCGATCCCGCAGGGCCACAATGCCTTCTTCTACGTGTACCGCGGCGAGGTGGTCGTGGACGGCAAGGGCGTGGGCAAGACCAGGATGGCGATCCTCGACAACGCGCCCGGCGCCGATGGCGTGCGCATCAAGGCGGTCGAGCCGAGCCGGCTGATCCTGCTGGCGGGACGCCCGCTGAACGAGCCGATCGCCCAGCACGGCCCCTTCGTCATGAACTCGACCGAGGAGCTGTACCAGGCCTTCGATGACTTCCGGGCAGGCCGCTTCGCGTGAAGCTATACTGGCGGGATGACGCTTGCTCATCCCGTTTTTTTATGCCTTTGCTAGACACCGTCGCCGACCTGCTCGCGCGCGCCAGCCGCGCGCTCGGCTTCGAGACCGCAGACTCCTTCCCGCCCGGCCACGCCTACGCCCGCACACGCTGGAACAAGGCCTATTTCGACATCCCCTCCGACACCAGGCCCGACGCCATCGAGGCGCGCATCTGCGAAGCGATCGCCAACACGCCCTATGTGTTCGGCGAAATCGTGCACCCGACGCCGCGCATGCAGCGCGCTTTGCTGGCCGTGATCGAACAGCGCCTGCGCCGTGCGCACGGGGCGCCGGTCGACCTGGCGGGGCTGCTGGTGAATGCCTACCGCAGCCCGTACACGGTCGAAGTCGTGCCGGGGCTGCGCCAGGCGATCCGCGACACTTCCGAATATGATCCGCAGGTGCAGGCCAACGCCATCCTGGCTTTCCTCGCCGATGCGCCGGCCGCCTTCGGGGTCATCGAGGCGCGGGATTGAACCCGGCGGATTGCTTCGCATTGCTCGGCACGTAGCGCTCGCGCAGCAGCATGAAGGGCGTCTCTACCAGCTTATAGAGCAGCCACCCGGTCGACACTGACAGCAGCAAGAGGCTCACGATGGTAAGCGGATGCCCGGCGCCGAAGCCCTGCCCCTGCATCCACTTCGCCGCCATCACGCAGACCGGCTTGTGCAGCAGGTAGATCGCGTAGGACCACAAGGCGATCGAGCCGGCGCCGGGCACGCGCAGATTGCGCAGCAGCGAACCTTCCGCCACGCCCGCCACGATCAGCAGCGAGAAGCCCAGCGCCATCAGCGGAAAGCCGAAGACCGTGATCCCGAAGCCGTAGCGGTCGTCGAGGAAGAACCGGAACGCCAGGCCGCATAGCACGAGGCCGGCAAGCCCCATCAGGTTGCCGTGCTTCGTCAGCCGTCCCCAGGCGACCGGATGATGGTTGCGCAGCAGCGCCAGCGCGACACCCGCCAGCAGCTCGTCGCCCCTGCATAAGCTAGAGTAATAAATGTACTTGAAGTAGAAGTAAAGCTTATGGGTGTGGGCGTCCATTTCCTGCCACAGCGCCGCGCGCACCAGCATCCCCGCGATGAAAGCGAGCACGATGCCGGTCCAGGCCAGGCGCAGCGAACCCTTGCAGGCCGCGCCGATCAGGGCCAGCGCCGGCAGCAGCACGTAGAACTGCTCCTCGATCGCCAGCGACCAGCTGTGCGAGAAGGCACTGCCCGGCTCCAGCGCGAAGTTCTGGATGAAGGCGGCGTACTTCCACAGCGGCAGCAGCGGTGCGTCGCCGCGGAAGGCCGGCCACAGGAAGTACAGCGCCAGCACCACCCAGTAGTTCGGCAGCGTGCGCAGCAGGCGGCGCGCATAGAAGTGCTTGAGCGAGAAGCCGCCGGCTGACTTCATCGCAGCGAAGATCTGGTTGCCGATCAGGTAGCCGGACAGCGCGAAGAACAGGTCGACCCCGACCCAGCCGACGTCGCCCACCCAGCCGAAGGTCGGCGCATCGCTCACGAACAGCACGTAGTGGTGCAGCACGACGAAGGAGACGGCGAGCGCGCGCAGGGTATCGAGGCCGTGGACGCGGACGGTGGAAGAAGCGTGCTGCATGCGGGTCGGGAAAGTGTGAACCCGACGATCATGCCATGCTCCCTCGCCCGCCGCCACCGTTTACCGATAGAATATCGCCACCCTTTTTATCCCCGCATTCACCCCGAAGGCCGCCGCAATGACCTCCCCAAGCCAGTACCAGTTCAAATCCGTCAACTACACCGGCATCGCCCCCGGCCCGCGCGTCATCATCATGGGCGCGACCCATGGCAACGAAGTCTGCGGCACCATCGCGATCCGCCGCGTGATGGAGGAGATCGACAGCGGCAAGCTGCATATCAATGCCGGCAGCGTCACCTTCGTGCCGATCGTGAACCCGAAGGCCTACGAACAGAACACCCGCAACGGCGACCGCAACCTGAACCGCAACCTGTTCCCGAAAGACGATCCCCAGGACTTCGAGGACTACATCGCCAACTGGCTCTGCCCCCTGCTGGCCCGGCACGAGGTGCTGCTCGATCTGCATTCCTTCAACGCCGTCGGCGGCCTGCCCTTCGTGATGGTCGGTCCGCTCAACAATGATGGTCCGCTGCAGCCTTTCAAGCACGCGGAAAAGGAACGCGCGCTGGCCCGCCGCCTGGGCGTGAAGCGCTTCGTGGACGGCTGGCTGGCGACCTACGGCGACGGCGTCAAGCGCCGCAGCCGCAGTGCCGACGAACTGGAAACCGTGCTGCGCTACGGCGTCGGCACCACCGAATACATGCGCAGCACCGGCGGCTGGGCGCTGACCCTGGAATGCGGCCAGCACGTCGACCCGGCCGCGCCGGAGACGGCTTACCGCGCCATCATGAACACCCTGGCCCACCTGGGCGTGATCGCGGCGCCGGACCCGGAGCCGATCGCCTTCGAAGACATGGAAGCGCTGTCCATGGTCACCGTGCACGACAAGCTGCACCCGGACGACCGCTTCAGCCGCGCCTGGGCCAGCTTCGACCCCGTGAACGAAGGCGAGGAGATCGGCGTGCGCGCCGACGGCACCGTGGTGAAGGCGGAATTCAGCGGCCGCATCCTGTTCCCGGACGCGAAGGCCTCGGCCAATTCGGAGTGGTACTACATGACGCGTCCGAACCCGGCCTTCGGACGCGAGTGATCGACCCGGTGGCCGGTTGCACCGGCCGCCCAAGGACGCACTCAGCCCGGCGACAGGAACTTGAGCGCGATGATGCCTGCGGCGATCATCGCGATCGCGCCGAGGCGCATGGCGCCGGCCGGTTCGTTCAGCAGGACCATGCCGGCGATCGCCGTGCCGACCGTGCCGATGCCGGTCCAGACCGCGTAGGCGGTGCCGAGCGGCAGCTGGCGCAGCGCCAGGCCCAGCATGCCGACGCTGCCCAGCATCGCCAGCAGGGTCCACAGCGAGGGCATCAGTCTGGTGAAGCCGTTCGTGTACTTCAGGCCCACCGCCCACGCCACCTCCAGCAGTCCCGCGATGAACAGATATACCCAGCTCATTGTTACTCCCTATCCTGTGCAAAAACGCCGAGTATAGCGGCCGCCAGCAGGAATTCCCGACATATCGTAATATGACGATATTCGGATCGAAAGAACCCGATATAAGGAAGAACCCATGGACATCGACGCGATCCACAAGGCTTTGGCGAACCCGGTGCGGCGCCAGATCCTGCATTGGCTCAAGGATCCGCAGCAGCACTTCGCCGAGCAGGAGCACCCGCTCGAGCTGGGCGTGTGCTGCAAGCTGATCGACCAGCGCACCGGCCTGTCGCAATCGACCGTGTCGGCCCACCTGGCGACCCTGCACAAGGCCGGGCTGGTGAGCACGCGGCGTGTCGGTCAGTTCATCTTCTTCCAGCGTAACGAGGAAGTCATCCAGGCCTTCCTCGACTTACTTCACGACGGACTTTAGGAGTAGCTCTCAATGACAACGATGTTTGACCCGCTGAAGGTCGGCGCCCTCGAACTGCCGAACCGCATCATCATGGCCCCGCTGACCCGCTCGCGCGCCGTCGGTGGCGGCCGCGTGCCGAACGACCTGATGGTCGAATACTATGTACAGCGCGCCAGCGCCGGCCTGATCCTGTCGGAAGCCACTGCCGTCACGCCGATGGGCGTGGGCTATGCCGACACCCCGGGCATCTGGTCCAGCGAACAGGTCGAAGGCTGGAAGCGCGTGACCGCGGCCGTGCACAAGGCCGGCGGGCGCATCTTCCTGCAGCTGTGGCACGTGGGCCGCATCTCGGACCCGCACTTCCTCGACGGCCAGCTGCCGGTGGCGCCGTCGGCGATTGCCCCGAAGGGCCATGTCAGCCTGCTGCGCCCGATGCGCGACTACACCACCCCACGCGCGCTCGAGCTGTCCGAGATCCCGGGCATCGTCGCCGCCTACCGCAAGGGTGCGGAAAACGCCAAGCTGGCCGGCTTCGACGGCGTCGAGATCCACGGCGCCAACGGCTACCTGCTCGACCAGTTCCTGCAGGACTCCACCAACCAGCGCAATGACGGGTACGGCGGCCCGATCGAGAACCGCGCGCGCCTGATGCTGGAAGTAACGGACGCCTGCATCGCCGTCTGGGGCGCCGACCGCGTCGGCATGCACCTGGCGCCGCGCCGCGACTCCCACGACATGGGCGACTCGACCCCGCTTGAGACGTTCGGCTACGTGGCACGGGAACTGGGAAAACGCGGCATCGCTTTCATCTGCGCCCGCGAAGCCATCGGCGACGACAGCCTGCGCGCCCACCTGAAGAAGGAATTCGGCGGCGTCTACATCGCCAACGAAAAGCTGACCCGCGAAAGCGCCGAGGGGCTGATCGCTTCCGGCGAGGCCGATGCGGTGGCCTTCGGCGTGTCATTCATCGCCAACCCGGACCTGCCGCAGCGCTTCAAGCTCAATGCCCCGCTGAACCAGCCGAAACCGGAGCTGTTCTATGCGCCGGGTGCGGAGGGTTACACCGATTATCCGGCGCTCGCTTGAGCTAGCATCACCACCGTTGCCCCGGCGCAGGCCGGGGCCCGATTTTCCCGAACTTCCCTTCACGCTCCCTGGGCCGCGCACCCCGTACATACGCTCCGCAAAACGATATGCATGTGGTGTGTATGGCAGCTTTCTCATGCTATTCTTGCGCGATTATTTTTAGCGCGCACCCATAGCGCGCTGTCCTCAGGAGACCACGTGAAACACTTCGCACCCCGCGTACTGGCCTTGGCCGTCGCGTCCGCTTTCGCCATCAACACCGCCCACGCAGCGCCCGCTCCGGCCCGCGCCGACAACGCCTACCTGTCGGAAGCCGACGCCATGGCCAGGTCGAGCCGCGTCTCGAACGTGGACTACGTGCTCGACTTCACCCTGACCGGCAAGGAGAGCTTCGCCGGCACCACCACGGTCAGCTTCGACCTGAAGGACACCGACTCGGCGCTGACCATCGACCTGGACAAGGCGACCGTGAAGCTTGTTACCATCAACGGCAAGCAGGTCACCCCGACCTATAACAACTGGTTCGTCACGCTGCCGGCCGACACCCTGGTCAAGGGCAAGAACACCGTCACCATCGCCTACGAGCGCCTGCACAGCACCAATGGCGAAGGCCTGCACCGCATGGTCGACCCGGTCGACGGCAAGGTCTACACCTATTCGCACTTCGAGCCGGCCGCCGCGCACCAGATGTTCGCGGTGTTCGACCAGCCCGACCTGAAGGCCACCTACACCGTCACCGTGAATGCCCCGGCCGACTGGCACGTGGTCACCACGACCCGCGAATCGAACATCGCCGACGCCACCGGCGGCAAGCGCTGGACCTTCCCGAAAACGAAAAAGCTCAGCCCCTACAACTTCTCGCTGCACGCCGGCCCCTACCAGGTCTGGGAAGACAAGAGCGGCAAGTACCCGATGCGCCTGTTCGCGCGCCAGTCGGTGGCCAAGCAGGTGACGCCAGGCGACTGGTTCCGCTACACCAAGAGCGGCCTGGCCTTCTTCGACAACTACTTCGGCATCCCTTACCAGTTCGAGAAGTACGACCAGCTGCTGGTACCGGACTTCCTGTACGGCGCCATGGAGAATGCCGCCGCGATCACCTTCGCCGAGAACGGTTTCCTGTACAAGTCCGAGATGACCCCGGCGCAGAAGTCGCGCCTGGCCGAAGTCATCATGCACGAGATGGCGCACCAGTGGTTCGGCGACCTGGTCACCATGAAGTGGTGGAACGGCCTGTGGCTGAACGAGAGCTTCGCCTCCTTCATGGCGACCCTGGCCACCGCCGAAGCGACCGAATTCAAGGACGCCTGGCAGTCCTTCTACCAGCAGGACAAGCAGGGCGCCTACATCCAGGACCAGAAAGTCTCGACCCACCCGATCGAAGTGCCGGTGCCGTCGTCCGCCAACGCTTTTGATAACATCGACGCGATCACCTACTCGAAGGGCGCCTCCACCCTCAAGCAGCTGCGCCACATGCTGGGCGAGGAAGTGTTCCGCAAGGGCGTGCACAACTACCTGGTGAAGTACTCCTGGCAGAACGCGAAGCTGGAAGACTTCATCGGCAGCCTCGGCGAAGCGGCCGGCCGCGACCTGTCGAAGTGGACCCAGGACTGGCTCTACCAGGCGGGCGTGAACACCATCACCGCCAACTACAGCTGCAAGGCCGGCAAGATCAACGCCTTCTCGCTGCAGCAGAGCGCACCGAGCAAAGATCTGCCGACCCTGCGCGAACAGCGCGTGCAGGTCGCCGCCTTCAAGCGCGCGAACGGCAAGCTGGTCCTCGACAAGAACGTCCCGATCACCTATACCGGCGCGAAGACGAACGTGCCGGGCCTGGTGGGCGCGGCATGCCCCGACCTGGTCTATCCGAACTACCAGGACTGGGGCTTCGTGAAGGTCAACCTGGACCAGCGCAGTTTTGAAACCGCACGCACTACCCTGGCCGGCGTCGAGGATCCGCTGCTGCGCGCCATGCTGTGGCAAGCCCTGTGGGACGGCGTGCGCGACGCCAAGCTGCCGCTGAACGACTTCATCAAGGTGGCCCTCGCCAATGCGCCGCAGGAGAAGGACTACACCCTGCTGGGCGACGTGCTGGGCAAGGTCGCCGCGTCGAAGGGCTACATCAACTCGATGGGCCTGGACAACGCCTGGTCGAAGCAAACGGCAAAGCAACTCGAAGACATGGCATGGCAGGGCGTGGTCGCCAACAAGGGCAACGACAGCTTCCAGCGCAGCTGGTTCGGCCTCTACCAGGGCCTGGCGAGCAGCCCGGAGGCGCTGGCGCGCCTGGCCGGCATGCTCGAGGGGCGCGGCACCGAAGGCGTGAAGATCGGCCAGGACCAGCGCTGGTCCATCATCACCCGCCTGAACCGCTACAACTACCAGGGTTCGGCAGCCCTGGTGGCGGCCGAGCAGGAACGCGACAAGTCCGACACTGGCCAGGGCGCGGCGCTGGCCGCCACCGTGGTCCGTCCGGATCCGGCGGTGAAGGCCGAGTGGCTGGCCAAGGTCGAAGACCTGCAGACCAAGCTGCCGTTCTCGCGCCTGCGCACCGCCATGGGGTCGATGTACCCGGCCGAGCAGAAGAAGCTCGACGAGCTGACCGCGGAAAGCAGGCTGGCCAAGCTGCCGGCGCTCGACAAGGCGGCCGGCCCGGTCTTCATGCGCACCTACGCGGGTACCATGATCCCGGCCAGCTGCACTCCTGACAGCGTGGCGCGCCTCACCAAAGCCGCCGGCGCCATGAAGGACCTGAGCGCCGGCACCCGCCGTGCGCTGCTCGACACGCTGCAGGAAGACCAGCGCTGCGTGGCGATCAAGCAGGCCATGACCGCGCCGAAGTCCTAAGGACTGGATGCGGCAGCCGGCCTTCGCTTCAGGCCCCGCGGCGCCCGCGCGCCGCGCGCCCTTCTGGGGGCTGCTGCTCACCCTCGGCCTGCACCTGCTGCTGCTTGCGAGCTGGCGGGTCGCGCATCCGCCGGCCGCCGACACCGTTGAAGAGCGGGTGTTCGAGCTGATTCGCCTTCCCCTGCCGGCACCGGACGAGCCGGCCCCACGCGCCGATCCCGCGCCGCCCGCCGCCTCCCGGCCCCGCGGCGCGCCGGTACGCCGCCTCGAGCGCGAAACCGAGGCCATCACCGCGCCTGCCGAGGCACCGCGCCCCGTGGCCGAACCCTTCGCACCTGCACCAGAGCCCGCGCCCGCCGACGCAGCAGCGGACAGCATGGCTGCGCGCGCCCGGCGCGACGCCATCGCCATCGAGCGCGAGATGCGCAAGGGGAAGTCCGGCGTGCCGGAGCACGCCGACACCGCGTGGGGACGCTTCGTGGGAGGCCTCGAGGACGCCCGCAGGGACGACAGCCTCTCCATCAAGACCGAAAGCACTACCTCGCCGGACGGGCAGATCATCTATCGCTTCCGGCGCGGCGGCAGGTACTTTTGCCGCACCAGCGGCTTCGTGCGGCCACGCATCGGCGGCGCCGAAGGCGGAGGGGTGGAACTCTTCGATTCGCGCGGCCACGAAGGCGGCGCCGGCCAGGTCCGCTGCCCCAGCCAGGCGGTGTGGAAACGCGACTAGCCGGACTTGCCCTTCGCCGGCGCCGGCGCCTTCTCGCACAGTTCGGCCACCCGGCGCCAGGCGCCCGTGCCTTCGCACACCACCGGCGGACGCCCCTGCAGCAACTGGCCCAGGTCGACCGGCTTGCCCTCGTTGACGATGACGCCGCGGTTGACCGGAATGCAGATGACGTCGTGCCAGGCGGCCGCGTAGCCGTCCGGCGTCGGCAGTGGCCCGCGCAGGCGCACGGCCGCCGCCTCGCAGGCCTTCTTCGATTCGAAACTTCCTTTCAAGCTCGTACTCTCCAACATCACATCGCGGTGCTGCTGCAGGTAGAGCAGGAGGATCATCGTGAACATACCGTCTCCTGGGGAGGCGCCGGCTTCCCGCACGCCCGAGCTTCTTCAAGTCGGCCGCCCGGAGCGTGCGCCAGCCTGTGGGATTATCCAGTCCGGCCGCAGTCCGGACGGCAAGACCGACCTCGACCGTATCATCGCATGCCTCGATCGCTTTTGCAGTTTTGACATGCTTTGCGTACAAGAAGTTTCAAGCGGCTATACCGAGGGCGGCGAGGACCGGTTCGCCATGCTGCGCGAACGCCTGCCCGGCTACGCCGGCATCGAGGCCATTGCCTGCGATACCGCGGTCACCGGGGCCGCCCCGGCCGGCGCCACTTCGGCATGATGGTGTTTTCGCGCCACCCGGTTCTGCAGGCGCAGCGCCTTTCCCTGCCCTGGCCGCCCGAACCGGGCGTGATGGGGATGCCGCGCACGGCGCGCGAGTTCACCGTGGACGCGCCCGGCGGGCCGCTGCGCGTGATAAGCCTCCACCTCGAATGCTTTTTGCAGCGCCAGCGCATGGCCCAGGTGGAGCGCCTGCGCGCCCTGCCCGCCCTGCTCGCCGGCGACTTCAACATGCTGCCCGGCTCGCCCGAGCACCAGCGCCTGCTGGCCCCGTTCAGCGACGGCACCCAGCCCTGGCGCGACTGCTGGCGCCTGGCCCGGCCCGGCCGCCGCCATGCGCCCACGGTGGGCCTGCACGACCACCATCCGGACGCATCCACGCCCTTCACCTTCGACTATGTCTTCGCCAGCGCCGACCTGGCCGGGCGCGTGGCGCGGGTGCGGGTCGACGCCAGCGAACAGGGGTCGAGCCACCAGGCCCTGCTGGTCGAGCTCGACTGGGGCGCCTGAGCACGCCCCCGGCGCGGCACCGTACAATGGCGGCTTGGCGGCGCAGGCCGCCCAACAGCAACACGAGGCCACACTTGGATTGGGATTACCCGCACCCCTTCACCCTGCCCGTCACGCCCGAGTCCGGCGACATCGACGGCCTGAACCACACGAACAACGCCGTCTACGTGCGCTGGTGCGAACAGGCCGGCTGGGCCCACTCGCACCGGCTCGGCCTGACCCTGGACGACTACCGGCGCCTCGACCGCGCAATGGCGATCCGGCACGGCGGCTACGACTACCTGCTGCCGACGGTGCTTGGCGAAGCGCTCACGCTTGCCACCTGGCTGGTGGCGGGCGACGGCAAGCTGGCGATGGAGCGCCGCTTCCAGCTGCGCCGCGACAGCGACGGCGCCACCGTGCTGCGCGGGCGCTGGGACCTGGTCTGCATCGAGATCGCCAGCGGCCGCCCGCGCCGCATGCCGGCGGAATTTCTTGAAGCCTACATGCCGGCGGTGGCGCTGGCGACAGGCGACGCCTGAGCGCCCTCGTGGCGTGTTGAGGACGCTCAAGGAAGACGTTGAGCTAACCGGCCCCCTTTCGGCTTGTGCCGCGTCAAACTGGACGGGTCACACCGCCACGAGGAAAAGATGCCGCGCAAACCCGCTCATGCCGCTCCCGGCTCCACGCGCACCGCCTTGACGGCCGGGTGGCTGGCGGCGGCGTTGCTGGCGCTGCTGCTGTCTGCGCTGCTCGGCGGCTGCCGCCTGCGCGACGGCGGCCAGGAAAACCTCGTCATACCGCAGCTGGTGCGCACCGAGCTTTATGTCGCCCCCGCGGGTTCGGACAGCAATCCTGGCACCCGCGAGGAACCCTTCCGCACCCTGGCGCGGGCGGCCCAGGCCGCCACGCCGGGCACCACCGTGCACGTCGCGCCCGGCATCTATTTCGGCGGCGTGCGCACCACCACGCACGGCACCGCCGAGGCGCGCATCGTCTTCGAATCGATCGAGCGCGGCGCCGCGCGCGTGGTGCCGCCGCTCGACTCGCGCCAGCCGACGGCCTGGGACAACCGCGCCAACTACCTCGACATCGTCGGCTTCGAGATCGACGGCGCCCAGTACCAGAGCGGCATCAAGTGGCTGAGCGGCATCTACAACGCCGGCTCGCACAACGGCATCCACCACAACCACGTGCACCACATCGCCACCGACGTGCCCTGCGAGCCCCGGGGCGGCGCCGGCATCGGCGCCGACGGCTACTACAAGGGCAACGACGCCGACGTCGCCGGCAACCACGTGCACGACATCGGCCCGCCCGACTGCCGCACCATGCACGGCATCTACGTCGGCACCACCGCGAGCGTGCGCGACAACATCATCTACCGCGCCTCCGGCAGCGGCATCCACCTGTGGCACGACGCCAGCCACGTCACCATCCGCGGCAACACGGTGGCCGCCTCCGGCATCGGCATCTTCGTCGGCAGCGGCGACTTCTACCATGGCAAGGGGCCGAACGACCACACCCACACGGTGAACAACATCGTGTTCGACAACAAGCAGGGCATCGTGGAACAGGGCGCGACCGGCCCCAACCTGAGCTACCGCCACAACCTCGTGTTCCAGAATGCGGAAGGCGACTGGCGCCTCTCCCCGGGGCGCCAGCACACGGGCACGGTCAGCGCCGCGCCGCAATTCGCCGACTACCACCGCTCGCAACCGGTGCCGGACTTCCGGCTGCGGCCCGGTTCGCCCGCCATCGGCAAGGGCCTGCCCCCGAGCGCGACCGACCTGGCGGCGATGCAGCCAGTACGCCAGCCCGATATCGGCGCCGTCCCGCACGACGGGCCGGGGCCGGCCGGGATGACGCAATCCACGCCCTGAGCATCCGGCCCGCTCACGCCGCGGGCCGGGTCCGGCTCACAGGATTTCCTGCACCCGTCCGACCGGCCGGCACAGCCGCACGCCTTTCGGCGTGACGACGAAGGGCCGGTTGATCAGGATCGGATGGGCCAGCATTGCGTCCAGCAGGGCCTCCTCGCCGACATTCGGGGCATCCAGGCCCAGTTCCGTGTACACCGCCTCCTTGCTGCGGATGGCCTCGCCCACCGTGAGGCCGGCCGCGACGATCATGGTGCGCAGGTCCTCCCGCGAGGGCGGTGCGGCCAGGTAGTCGACGACTTGCGGTTCATGGCCGGCTTCGCGGATGGCCGCCAGCGTGTTACGGGAAGTCCCGCAGCGCGGGTTATGGTAAATCGTGATATCCATTCGATATAAGCTCGTCAATATTGCCTTGAATCTGGCGTGGCATTGCTAATTAAACAGCGGCATGATAACCACAGCTCATGACTCCCACCAGCTTTTTTCCTTGTTCGTCTTTCCCCAGACCTATAGAATTCCTCGCTTAATTTTCCCCGGGAAGTGGAAATTGCAGAATAACAATAGCGACGGAGAAGTGATGGACGATTACAAGCTGCGCCCCGCCAGCCTGCCTACCTGGGGCCAGCGCACCGCCCTGCGCCTGCTCGCGCTGGCCGGCTGGGAAGTGCGGTACAAGCCCCTGCCGGGTCCGCACGGCATCGCGGTGGTCTACCCGCATACCTCGAACTGGGATTTCTTCGTCGGGCTGTTCGGCAAGTGGGCGCTCGGCCTGAAGTTCCGCTGGGTCGCCAAGGACTCGCTGTTCCGCGGACCGATGGGCCCGATCATGCGCTACTGGGGCGGCATCCCGATCGACCGCCGCGCCTCGGTGGGCGCCACCCGCCAGCTGGCCGCGACGGTGCTGGCGGAAAAATGGTGCTGGGTGGCCATCACGCCGGAAGGCACGCGCAGCTACCGCCCACACTGGAAGAGCGGCTTCTACCACCTGGCCGCGACCGCGAAGGTGCCGCTGCTGCTGGTCTACATGGACTACCGCAACAAGGTGCTGAGCGTGGTCGACACCCTTACCGTCAGCGGCGACATCGAGAAGGACATGGCCGCCATCGCCGCCGTCTACGCGGGCTGCCAGGCCCTGTATCCCGACCAGGCCGCGCCGATCAAGCTGGCGCCCCCGCGCGACCCGTCCGAGCCGCAGCGCCGCAGCGCCTGAGCCCCGTACCCGCCGGCCGCCGCCCGGCAGGCGGCGAATCCGGGACAGCTTCCTAAGTACTCGGCAAGAAATAAATGTGACAATGGCGAACAGAACCGGATGCGATGCAAGGCGGCGAGTGCGCCGCAGTGCGAGCACTGCAAGCAGGAGCCAACGCAGCAGCGCGCCGGTTATGGCAGCCAAAAACACATTTATTTCGGGGCGAGTACTTAGAACTTCAGTCCCACCGCGAACGAGGCCGTATCGCGGTCGGCAGCCTGGTGATAATCGCCGCCCCATGAAGGCTGGTAGCCCAGTTACGCCAGGTAGCGCCGGCGGTACTCGAAGCGCAGCGCCAGGTTCATCGACTTGCGTCCTTCGTTCAGCAGCAGGTCGCCCGACCACCCTTTCACGTCGTGCACGAAGAGCAGGCTCGTGCTCGTCGCCAGCTGCGGCGCCATGCCCGGGAGGCGCGCGTCCAGGCGCAGCCGGTAGCCCCAGGCCGTCGGCGTCGCATAGCCGCGCAGGCTGCACTGGCGCGCGGCGTCGCCCGTATTGACCACGCACCGGCCCCGGATCGGGCCGACGCCGAAGATGTCGGCCCGTCCGTAGCGCACCACGCCCGGGTCGGGCACATCGCGCGCCCGCTTGCCGACCAGCTCGGCCGTCCCCGCCAGCGTGGCGCCGCCCCACTGCCACTCGCGCCGCGCGCCCAGCTGGGCCTGCCACATTGCCAGCAGGTCGTAGCCGTGGAAGATCGCGCCCGGCGCGACCGCATCGGCGCGGGCGCGCAGCAGCGCAGGCATCGTCGCGTTGAGAAAAGGCGCCAGCACGTCGCCGGGCGCCAGCATGAAGGGCGTGCCGGGACGGTAGGACAGCTCGCCGTAGACCGAGGTGGCGGCAAGCGTGTGCGAGAGCGTGAGCGCGCTGATGCGTAAACCCTCCGGGTACTCGGTGAAGTAGGCCATATTGCCCCCGTCCGGGTCGCCCGGCACCAGGGCCGGGCCGTCCGGGCGGCTGCTGCGCCGCAGGCCGGGCAAGGCGCTGCGGGCGGTGTAGCGGGCGTGGTAGAAGCCGATCTCCGTCTCGCCCCCGCGCGGGCGCCAGGTCAGGCCCGCGCCGAATTCGCCGCCGTCCGGATCCGGCGTCGGCAGGCGCTTCTGGTAGGCGCCCAGCGGCAGGCGCGCCCGGTCGCTGAGCATCGGCTGCCCGGACATCACCTTGTCGCAGCCGTCGACCAGGTAGTCGCTCATCGACCACAGGCTGCCGCAGATGTCCAGTGCCGAGGGACGGAACCCCGGCTGGTAAAACGCTTCCACGGCGAATCCGGCGGCCGGTTCGAGGCGCCCGAACAGCATCGGGCGCGGCACCACCGTCTCGGCCTGCACCGGCGCGGCCCGGTGCAGGCCGGGGGAATCGCGCGGGTTGAGCGCTTCCAGGCCGCCAGGTGCGAGCGCGCGTTCGCCCCAGGGAAGCGTCTGCTGGCCCAGGCGCAGGCTCAAGGGCATCGCGGCGGGCATGAAGCGTCCCTGCACCCAGGCGTCGAGCAGGGCCACGCCGGAAAAACGCGACCGCCTCGACGCCCCGCTGCTCGAGAGCGGGCGTCCTGCCGCATAGCCGTTCGGTACATTGCCCCACGGGCGCCCATCGCGCTCCAGGCCGGCGTCATACCAGGCCTTGGCGCGCAGCACGCCCGACCAGCTGCCCTCCACCGCCGTGACCTCGACGACCGCCTTGACGGCGCGCGACACCGTGTCGCCCTTGCCGTAGTTGGTATTGGCGTCGTCCGCATTGCCGCCGCTGCCCTGGCCCGCGAGCCCGATGGCGGCGGCGTTCACGCCGGTGAGCAGATGGGGATCGCGTTCCTCGACGCGCACGATCTGGCCGGCCATGATGCGGCCGCTGGCCTTGACGTCCGCCGCCTGCGCGGGCCCGCACAGCAGGGGCGCGCCGCTGGCGGCCAGGCCGGCGAGCGCCGCGGCCAGCATCGTTGCCGGCAGGCGCGCCGCGGCGCCGTGAGCGGCGATGCCGACGGCCGCAGCCCGGCTGGCGACGCGGGTCGCCGATAGTACGGTTCGGGTCATCCCTGCCCTCTTCTTGTACGGCCTGTCTCCAGCGGCCTTATGCATGTTGCTTGGGAACGATGCTACGTGGCAGGATGCGCTGCGTCAATACATCTCGTGACTCTTTGCAGGGTGTTGCGCCTTTGCCGTCTTCCGGCTCGACAGCAGCCGCTTCCAGCCCAGCACTTCGGCGAGGGCGCCGGCGCCGACCAGGAGCCCGGCATGCTGCAGCTCCCCCAGGACATACAGCGCGATCGCCGCGCCGAAGCAGGCCAGCGTCAGGAAGTGGCAGCGCATCGTGGTCTCCGATAAAAGGACCGGCACGCCGGTCAATCGTTGTCGCGGGCCAGGTCATCCCAGGCCATGGCGGCGCTCAGGTAGAGGCGCCCGCTTAGCGAGGGCAGGAGGTCGGTCCCCTTGAGCCTGTCCATCACCGGCCCCTTGACCTCGGCCAGGTGCATCAGCACGCCACGCTGCAGCAGTGAGGCATTGAGTTCCTTCAGTCCGAACAGGGCCGAGGTGTCGATTGCATTCACCGCCGACAGCACCAGCACCAGGTGGCGCGTGAGGGGATGCGCCGCGAGTTCGTCCTCGATGCGCGCGTTGACCGCCTCCACGTTGCCGAAGAACAGGCCCGCGTCGACCCGCAGCATCAGCAGGCCGGGCGCGGTCGCGGCGGAGTAGCGGTCGATATTGCGGAAGTGCTCGGTGCCGGCGATGCGGCCCAGCACCGCGATGTGCGGCCGGCTGGCGCGCCAGATCAGGGCGCCCATCGACAGCGCCACGCCGACCACCACGCCGGCCTCCACGCCCAGCGCCAGCACGCCGGCCGCCGTGGCGACCAGCGCCGCCGCGTCGGCGCGATCGTAACGCCAGGCGCTGCGCAGCAGGGACAGGTCGACCAGGGTGAGCACCGCCGCGATGATGGTGGCCGCCAGCACCGGCAAGGGCAGCAGCGCCAGCCAGCCGGTGGGCGCGACCAGGGCCACGCCCAGCAGGAGCGCCGTGATGACGCTGGCCAGCTGGCTGTTGGCCCCGGCCGCGAAGTTCACCGCCGAACGCGAGATGCTGCCCGTGACCGGGAAGGCGCCGCTAAGCGCGCTGCCGATATTCGCCGTCCCCAGGCCCACCAGCTCGGCATTGCTGGCCAGCTTCTCGCCGCGCTTGAGCGCCAGGGTCTGGGCGCCCGACATGCTGATCAGGAAGATCATGAAGCCGATCAGGAGCGCCGGCTGCAGCAGGGCCTGCCAGTGCGCGCTGGACGTCGCCAGGTTCAGGCGCGGCAGTCCGCCCGAGACCGCGCCGGTGGTGGCCACGCCTTGCGCGTCGAGGTGCATCAGCGAGACCAGCGCAAGCGAGCCGAGCACCACGGCCATCGGCGCGAGTTTCGCGCCGATGTCGGCCGCCGCCGCGGGCAGGCCGATGCGCCGCAAGGTCCCGGCCATCCACCGGCGCGCCCACAGCAGCAGCGCCAGCGCGCCCAGGCCCAGGGAGGCGCTCGGCAGGTGGACGTGCGGCAGCCCGCCCAGCAGCACCGGCAGCTGGCCCCAGGCGATCACGATCGCCGAGCCGATGGTGAAGCCGCTCATCACCGGGCGCGAGAAGAAGTTGGCGAGGAAGCCGATGCGCAGCAGGCCGCAGGCCAGCAGCACCACGCCCGAGAGCAGGGCCAGCTGGGCCGCCAGTACCCCGTACAATCCGCTGCCCGGCGCGGCCAGCGGCGCCAGGCTCGACGCCGTCATCAGGGAAATGATGGCCATCGGCCCGATAGACTGGGTGCTGCTGGTGCCGAACAGGGCGTACAGCAGCGGGGGCACGATGCTCGCGTAGATCCCGGCCACCGGCGGCAGGCCGGCCACCAGGGCGTACGCCATGCCTTGCGGGACCATCATCATGGCGACCACGATGCCGGCGCCGATATCGCCGGGCAGCATCGCGCGCCGGTAGTGCTTCAGCCAGGAGAGCATGGGTATTGCTTGTTAGAAAAGCCGCCAGCCTACCACAGGGCGCGGCGCGCGGGGCGCCATCAGCCCATCGCCAGTTCGACGCAGTTGCGCCCGGCCCGCTTGGCGCGCGCCAGCGCGGCGTTGACGCGCACCGCCAGCGAATCGCCCGATTCAAGCTCCCCTAGCTGGGCCACGCCCAGGCTGATGGTCACATGGTCGCAGCCGGGAATCGCGGCCGCTTCGATGGCGGCGCGCAGCTTCTCGGCCATCTTGAGGCCGTCGATCGCGCTGGTGTGCGGTGCGATCACCTGGAATTCCTCGCCGCCCGCGCGCACCAGCACGTCGCTCGAGCGCAGCAGCGCGCGGGCGGTATCGGCCACGGTGCGCAGCGCCACGTCGCCGACCGGGTGGCCGTAGCGGTCGTTGATGTTGCGGAAGCGGTCGATGTCGAAGGCGATCAGGGCCAGCGGCACCCGGTAGCGGCGCGCGCGCTTGACCTCCTGCTCCATCAGGAATTCGCCATGGCGGCGGTTGGCCACGCCGGTCAGGGCGTCGAGCGTGGCCAGCTCGGTGACGCGCCCCAGCAGCGCTTCGCTCTCGCGCATCAGTTCGGCCATGCGCAGTCCGAAAGCGGCCAGCCTGGCCAGGTCGTCGAAGGCGCCGAGCTGGGCCAGCGAGAACGCCCGCTTGGCGCCGAACATCAGGCACAGGGCGCCGCGCGGCGCGCCGGGTCCCGATCCGGGAATCGGCAGGCCCATCACCATCGCGACGCCATGGTCGCGCAAGGCCGTGGCCAGCTCCGGCTCGCCCGCCTTCTCGGGCGCATCGAGCAGCGCGGTCTCGCCGCCGGCCGCCGCCAGCAGGCCCGGGAAGGCATGGCGCAAGGGCGACTGCAGCAGCCGCTCGCCCCGCCCCAGCACGGCGGCCAGGTCGAGGCCGCGCGCGCCCGGAAGCCGAGCCGGCTGGCCGGATTGCGCTTCCAGGCGCAGGTCCTTGCTTTCATGTAGCTGGAACATCGCGGCATGCACCACGCCGGGCCAGCCGAGCAGCGCCGCGCACAGCTGCTCGGCGAAGCGGCTGCTGTCGTCCGCCTCCGCCAGCGCCTGCTCGGCGCGCGAGCGCACCGCCAGCAGCGCCGCCAGTTCTTCTTCCGCCGGCGTGGCTGCGCCGGGCGCCGCAAAACCGGCGGCCAGCTGCGCCGCGACTTCCTCGCGCAGCTGCGCCGGGGCGAGCGGGCCGATGACGTAATGCACGGGGCCGTGGGCCATCAGGGCCGGCAGCCAGCGCGCATTCGTGAAGGGACACAGCGCCAGCACCGGCGCGCCGGCGCGCCGCGCGACCAGCCCGGCGAGCGCCGGCAGGTCGATGCCCGGCTCGAAGCGCTCGAGGTCGAGCACCAGCACGTCCGCCGCTTGCGTCTCCAGCATTGCGGCCGCTTCCTCGATGCCGCCGGCCACGCGCAGGCCACCGAACAGGGCGCCGCAGGCTTGCTGGAAGTCGATGCGGCGCTGGCCGACCGGATTGAGGTACAGGCCGGACACTGGCTCCGGCTGTGCGCGCGCACCTTCCTGCTGGGACATCCTTTTCTCCCTGACGACAAGCAAATTCTGAACAAAACGCTTGCAAGTTTGCCATAAAGCCATCGATGGCGGGAGGTCCATGGGAGAGAAGCCGGGCGTAAAACTGCTTCCTGTGTGTGGAAGCGCACCGTCGCATCCCGGGCCCGCGGTGAATACTCTCCCGGTCGATTGAAACGTTGATGGGAGTATGTGATGGCAAATCGGGATGAGGTGGCGAACCAGCAGAAGGCGATCCAGAGCCGCCAGGACCAGAAGGACGGCAGCATGCAGAAGGCCGGGAATGAAGAGGCGGTACAGACCGGCATCCCGCAACCCGCGCCGCCGTTCCCGGAACAGCACCTGGCCAAGCCCGGCATCGAGGCCGAGATGGCGCTCAAGCCGAAGTTCATGGCCGAACACTACAAGGGCAGCGGCAAGCTGGAGGGCATGAGCGCCATCGTCACCGGCGCCGACTCCGGCATCGGCCGCGCGGTCGCCGTGCTGTTCGCGCGCGAAGGCGCCGACGTGGCCGTGATGTACCTGAACGAGCACGAGGACGCGGCCGAGACCAAGCGCTGCATCGAGGCCGAGGGCCGCCGCTGCATCACCATCCCCGGCGACGTCAAGGACCCCGCCTTCTGCAAGGAGGCGGTCGAGAAGGTGGTCGCCGAGTTCGGGCGCCTCGACGTGCTGGTGAATAACGCCGCCTTCCAGGAGCACGCCGGCTCGCTGCTGGACATCACGGAAGAGCGCCTGGACGAGACCTTCCGCACCAATATCTACGGCTACTTCCACATGGCGCGCGCCGCCCTGCCCCACCTCAAGCGCGGCGCCTCGATCATCAACACCGGCTCCGTCACGGGCCTGAAGGGTTCGAAGCAGCTGCTCGACTATTCGAGCACCAAGGGCGCGATCCACGCCTTCACCATGTCGCTGGCCGCCAGCCTGCTGGACCAGGGCATCCGCGTGAACTGCGTGGCTCCCGGCCCGGTCTGGACGCCGCTGAACCCGGCCGACCAGTCGCCCGAGAAGATCAAGGAATTCGGCGCCAGCACCACCTTCGGACGCGCCGCGCAGCCGGAAGAACTGTCGCCGGCCTACGTGTTCCTGGCCTCGCCCGTGTGCTCGGGCTACATCAGCGGCATCGTGCTGCCGGTGACCGGCTCGGTCGGCGAGTAAGTACCCGGCAGACAACGATAAGGAGACTTCTATGCCGCGCAGCATGTGGAAAGGCGCCATCAGTTTCGGCCTGGTGCACATCCCGGTCGATATGTACCCGGCCGTCGACAACAAGGGGCTGGACCTGACCATGCTCGACCGGCGCGACTTTTCGCCGGTGGGCTTCAAGCGCTACAACAAGGGCAACGGCAAGGAAGTCTCCTGGGACGACATCGTCAAGGGCTACGAGTACACCAGCGGCGAGTACGTGGTGCTGTCCGACGAGGACCTGCGCCGCGCCAACCCGGAGGCGACCCAGACCATCGACATCGTCGCTTTTGTGGATGCCGAGGACGTGTCGCTGCTCTACTTCGAGCAGCCCTACTACCTGGCTCCCGGCAAGGGCGGCGACAAGGTCTACGCCCTGCTGCGCGAAACATTGCGCCGCGCCGGCAAGATCGGCATCGCGCGCGTCGTCATCCGGGTCAAGCAGCACCTGGCCGCCCTGGTCTGCGTGGGCGACACCATCGTGATGAACACGCTGCGCTATGCCGACGAGATCCGCGATGCGGGCGACCTCAAGATCCCCGCGAAGAACGACAGGAAGGTCGCCGTCACCGACAAGGAACTCAAGATGGCGATGGCCCTGGTGCAGGGCATGGCCGAGGACTGGGACCCCGAGCAGTACCATGACACCTACCGCGAGGACGTGCTGGCCCTGATCGAGAAGAAGGTCAAGGCCCACCAGACCAAGACCATCACCATGCCCGAGCCGGGCGAGCAGAAGCGCGAAACCGGCAAGGTCATCGACCTGGTCGCGCTGCTGCAGGCCAGCCTGGGCAAGAAACCGGGCAAGGCCGCGGCGGACGACGACGATGACGACGACGAACCGCCACCGAAAAAGCGCCGCCCCGCCGCCGGGGAAGACGAGGACGAGGAAGAAGCGCCGCCGCCGCGCCGCAAGACCGCGGCCCACAGCAGCGACCGGGTCGCGGCCAGCGGCGCGGCGCCCAAGCGCAAGACGGCCAGCAAGGCGGCTGCAAAACCCGCGGCGAAACCGGCCGCGAAGAAGACCGCCGCCAAACCGACCGCCGCTCCCGCGCGGCGCAGGAAGGCAGCGTGACGGATGGATGAGTTCATCGATTTTCTCCAGTGGCCGGCGATGCTGGTCACCCTGCTGGCCGCCTACCTGATCGGCTCCACCAATCCCAGGCGCCGCGTGTTCGGTTTCTGCACCTTCATCGTCAGCAACATCCTGTGGATCGTCTGGGGCATCCACGACGAAGCCTGGGCGCTGATTGCGCTGCAAGCCGCGCTATTCGTGACGAATGTGCGCGGGATATTCAAGAACGAACATCCCGGCAAGCCTAGCGGTTCCGCGTGACGTGGGCCTCGCGCGATGCGCGCCAGCCGAGCGCCGCTTCGATGCGGCGCCGGTAGACGGTGTCGATATGGGCCGGCGTCGAGCGCACGTAATGCTCGGCCTGCGCGCGTTCCCGGGGCGGCAGGCTGTCGAGGATGGCCACCACCTCGTCCGCCGACGGCGCCCTGCCCGGAACGCCCTGCGATTTGGCCGGCAGCGCGGTCCAGACGGCGGCGTCGATACGCTGGGTGAGCAGCCAGGCGGCGATGCGCGCGTCTTCGTCGGCGCCGTCCCGGCCCGGGATGCTGCCGATCCAGTCCGGCCGGGCCGGCGTGATCTTTTCCCGCGCGCCGAGCATGGCGCGGGCCGCATCGAGGTGCTGGGTGGCGACATAAGCCCAGTACGTGGCCTGCAGGCGCGCGCCTTCGCACAGCACCAGCGCCACTTCCGGGCTGTCGTCGCTCGCGCGCACGAATTCGAGCGGCAGGCGCGGGCCGCCGGGGTGCCAGCCCGAGGCCAGCCTCAGTAGGCCGGGCTTCCACAGCAGGGAGCCCCAGGCGATGCAGACGATGTTCATGGCGCTCTCCCGTGGATGACGGAGTCTAGCCTGCCATGGAAAAGGACCGAGCACGGCAGCTGCCCCGCCCTTGCCCCGCCGCCGAAGCGTGCGATGCGATCGCGCCCCGTGCGCGATACTGGCACCGTCATCATTTCCGGGAGCCGTACGATGCCGCTGACAGCCATGCCCTTCCTCGTCCTGACGCGCGCCGGTTTCGACGATATCGCAGGGCGCGTCGACCTCGGCAAGGCCGTCCTCTACCTGAACCCGGGACTGCTGGAGGAGCAGGAGATCGGCCGGCTGCGCGAGCGCGGCACGGCGCTGCATGTGATGGCGTCGCCGGTCGATCCCGCCAAGCCGCAGGAAGTGCAGCAGGCCCTGCTCCTGACCCGCAACGAAAGCGGCAGCGTCTGGGTCGAGCGCGGCGCGCCGCGCACCAGTAGCCGCGTGGAGAAGGTGCAGCGCCCGCAGGCGCCGGTCGTGTCGACCACGCCGCTGCGCACCCGCCTGGCGCGCACCGCCGGCGCCGTCGCGACAGGCATGCTGCGCCGCCTGCGCTCGCCGGAACAGGGACGCGCCCTGATGGCCGTTCCCTACCTCGGCTTCGGCAACGCGCGGCGCATCTGGCTCAAGGGGCGCCTGCTGGACGAATACGGCTTTCGCGAACAGAGTGTGGCCGATTCCGGCTGGGCCAACCTGGTGGCCCTCTACCAGCGCCTCGAATCGGACGAAGTGGCCGACGCCCGCGTGCTGGCCACCTTCCAGGGGCAGACCGTCGAAGCGCGCACCGACCGCGGCGGCTACTTCGCCTTCGATATCGCCCTCGAGGCCGATCTGCCGGGCGGCCTGCATGCGGTGGAACTGGCCTTCCCCGACAACGTCCAGCCGGACGGCCAGCCCCTGCGCGCGGCCGCCACCGTCATGGTCCCGGCGGCCACGGCCCGCTTCGGCATCATCAGCGACATCGACGACACCGTCCTGTGGACCAACGTCACCAACAAGCTGAACATGGCCCTGATGCTGGCCCGCACCAACCACCACACCCGCAAACCCTTCAAGGGCGTGGCGGGCTTCTACCGCGCCCTGCGCGACGGCGCCGGCGGCGGCGAGAACAACCCCATGTTCTACGTCTCGAGCAGCCCCTGGCACCTCTACGGTCCTCTGGTCGACTTCCTCAAGCTCCAGGACATCCCGCTCGGCCCCCTGCTGCTGCGCGAGCTGAGCGTGCGCCAGGTGCTCAAGATCAACGAGCACGGCAACCACAAGCTGGAGCAGATCGAGCGCATCCTGGGCTTCTACCCGGACCTGCAATTCGTCCTGATCGGCGACAGCGGGGAGCAGGACCCGGAAATCTACACCGAGGTCGTGCGCCGCCATCCACAGGCGATACGCATGATCTATATCCGCAACGTCAATCCCGACCCTTCGCGCATCGACGCCCTCGACCGCCTGATCGACGAGGTCAGCGCCACCGGCGTCCAGCTGGTGCTTTCGCCCGACAGCGTCTTCGCCGCGTCACATGCGGCCGCCGAGGGCCTGATTGCCGTCGACCGCCTGGGCTCGGTTCGGCTGGACAAGCGCGAGGACGACACGGCGGCCCCGGCGAAGACTGGATTATGAAAAACTATTGAATTGATAAAATCAATCAACTTTTATAATTGCTGAGCGGCACCTAGAATCTCTTCCATTGCTAGTTCACACAGAAAGAGGAGATTCCCGATGAGCCAACCCCGCCTGACCACCGCTTCCGGCATCCCGGTCGACGACAACCAGAATTCGCTCAGCGCCGGCCCGCGCGGACCGCTGCTGCTGCAAGACTTCCACCTGATCGAGAAGCTCCAGCATTTCAACCGCGAGCGCATCCCCGAGCGCGTCGTGCACGCCAAGGGTTCGGGCGCCTACGGCACTTTTACCGTCACCCATGACCTGCGCCCCTTCACCAAGGCGAAACTGTTCTCGAGCGTCGGCAAGCAGACCCCGGTCTTCCTGCGCTTCTCGACCGTCGGCGGCGAAAAAGGCAGCGCCGACACCGAACGCGATCCGCGCGGCTTCGCCCTGCGTTTCTATACCGAGGAAGGCAACTGGGACCTGGTCGGCAACAACACCCCGATTTTCTTCATCAAGGACCCGATCAAGTTCCCTGACTTCATCCACACCCAGAAGCGCGACCCGCAGAGCAACCTGAAGTCGGCCAACATGATGTTCGACTTCTGGAGCAATGCGCCGGAGAGCCTGCATCAGGTGACGATCCTGTTCTCGGATCGCGGCACCCCGGACGGCTACCGCCACATGGACGGCTTCGGCAGCCACACCTATAGCCTGATCAACGAGGCCGGCGAGCGCGTCTACGTCAAATGGCACTTCAAGACCCGCCAGGGCATCAGGAACCTGAGCAGTGCGGAAGCGGTGCGCATCGCCGGTACCGACCCCGACCACGCCCAGCGCGACCTGTTCGAGGCGATCGCCAGAGGCGACTTCCCGCAGTGGGACGTCAAGGTGCAGATTGCCACCGAGCAGCAGCTGGCCGACTGGGAACAGCGCACCGGCTGGAACCCCTTCGACCTGACCAAGGTCTGGCCGCACGGCGACTTCCCGCTGCTGCAGGTGGGCGTGCTCGAGCTGAACCGCAACCCGGACAACTACCATGCGGAAGTCGAGCAGGCCGCTTTTTCTCCCGCCAACGTCCCGCCGGGCATGGGCTACTCGCCGGACAAGATGCTGCAGGGCCGCCTGTTCGCCTACCACGACGCCCAGCTCTACCGGGTCGGCACCAACCACCAGCATCTGCCGGTGAACGCCCCGCGCTGCCCCTTCCACAACCAGCAGCGCGACGGCGCGATGGCGATCGCCAATGGCGGCGCGGCGAGGAATTATGCGACCGTCGATGCGGTGGGCCGCGGGGCGCTGGGCATGGGACACGGCGAGCCCGGGCTGCCGATCGCGGGCGATGCGGGCCGCTACGATTTCCGCGGCATGGAAGACGACTTCACCCAGGCCGGCAACCTGTTCCGCCTGATGACGGAGCAGGAGCGCCAGAACCTGTGCGACAACCTGGCAGCGCCACTGTCCACTGTGGACGAAGACATCCTGCAGCGCCAGTTGCGGCACTTCGACAAGGCCGACCCCGCGTATGGACGCGGGGTGCGGGCGTCGCTCAAGGCGCTGGGCCGCAACGCCGGCTGATGTGCCGGACCGTGCTCAATCCTCGTAGCCGAGGATTTTCATGGCCTTCGTGATTCCCTTGGCCGCCTTCGCATAGCCGCTCCAGGGATCGTTCCCTTTGTCGAGCCGCGTGTGGACGTTCAACACCGTCCACTGCGCGCTCGATTTCAAGGTCATCAATTCATCCCACTCGAGCGGCACCGAAATGCCCAGCCCCGGGCGCGCCCTGGCCGCCCAGGCGCAGATCGTGGTCGCGCCGCGGCCGTTGCGCAGGTAATCGATGAAGATCTTGCCGACCCGGTTCTTCGGCCCGCTCTTGAAGGCGAAGCGCTCCGGCAGGGTGCCCGCCAGGTGGCGCACGATCGCCTGCGAGAAGGCCTTCACGGTGTCCCAGCCATACTCGGGCTTGACCGGCACCACCACGTGCAGGCCCTTGCCGCCGCTGGTCTTCAGGAATGAGGGCAGCCCCAGCTCGTCGAGGAAGGCGCGCATGATCTGGGCCGCTTCCTGCATCGCCTTCCATTCCACGCCCTCGCCCGGGTCGAGGTCGAACACCATGCGGTCCGGCGTTTCGTAGGCCTTCGCCACCGCGTTCTGGGTGTGGATCTCGATGGCGTTCCACTGCGCCACCGAGAGGATGCCCTCGACGCCCGCGATCTCCAGCATCGGCGGGTTGCTGGGGTCGAGCGCCGCGTCCATCTGCTTCACGCCGGGCAGCTTCTTGACGTCCGCATGCTTCTGGAACACCAGCTCGGCGCCGATGCCGGCAGGCGCGCGCACCAGGGTCACCGGGCGGCGCTTGAGGTGCTCCATCATCAGTTCGCCCACCAGGGCGTAGTAGCGGATCACGTCCAGCTTGGTGGCGCCGCTGGACGGGTCGACCACGCGCTCGGGATTGGTCACGCGCAGGGTCTCGGGGAGCTTGCCGTGCAGGCCCGGGGGCGGCGGCGCGACCGGCGCGTCGGCCAGCGCCGGCTTCTCGACGTCCTCGATGTGGCGCGGCTCTTCGCGCGTGATGCCGCGCGCCGGCTTGTCGCCGCGCAGGCCCTGGAACACCGGATGGCGCACCGAGCCGGTGTTGGTCCATTCCGAGAAACTCACTTCGGCCACCAGGGTCGGCTTGACCCAGTGGTGCTGGCGTCCCGGCACGGCGCGCGGTGGGAAGGGGCTCTCCTCGGTGCGCAGCGCTTCCAGCCGTTCGCTGATGTCCATCAGCGAGGCGTGGTTGAAGCCGGAGCCGACGTTCCCCGCGTAGCGCAGCTTGCCCTCGCGATCGTAGTAGCCGAGCAGCAGCGAACCGACGCCCTTGCGCGAGCCCTTGGGGTCGGTGAAGCCGCCGATGACGAATTCCTGGCGCAGGCCGCACTTGAGCTTGATCCACTCGGGCGAGCGGCGCGACACATAGCGCGAGTCGCGCCGCTTGCCGATCACGCCTTCCAGGCCGATGCGGCAGGCCGCGACCACCAGCTCTTCCGGCTTGTCGCCGAATTCGCCCGAGAAGCGCACCCGCTCCGACTTCGCCTTCTTGAGGATGGCCTCGAGGGCAGCGCGGCGCTCGACCAGCGGCACGTCGCGCAGGTCGTAGCCGCCGCAGTAGGGAATGTCGAACAGGAAGTACTGGATGTCGGCCGTGCGCACGCCATCGAAGGCCAGCTGCAGCAGGCCGAAGTTCGGCTTGCCCTGCTCGTCGTGCACCACGATCTCGCCGTCGTACCAGCCGTCCGGCAGCCCCATGCGCTCGAGTTCCTGCTTCAGGGGCTGCAGCTTGTCGGTCCAGTCGTTGGCGTTGCGGGTGATGAGGCGCACCTCGCCCCCCTCCACCCGCGCGAGCATGCGGTAGCCGTCGAACTTGACCTCGAACACCCATTCGGCGGGGTCGGGCGGGGGCGCGTCGACCAGGGTCGCGAGTTCGGGCGAGAATTTCTCGGGCAGGCGCGCCGGCTTCGCGCCCTCCGGCAAACCCGGCCCCGTGCTCTTCGCCCGCTTGGCCGCCGGTTTGGCCGCGGGTTTGGCCGCAGCCTTGGCCGCGCTCTTGCGTGCCGGCTTGCGCAGCGCTTCCTCCTGCGCATCGGCCTTCAGGGCCGCCACCTTGCCGCGCGCGCGCTTGGGCATCGGGAGGTCCTTGACGCTGTCGGGCATCTCGTCCACCACCGAGAATTCCGCTGCGGGCCGCGCGTACTCGTCGTTCTCCTTGATCAGGAGCCAGCCCTCCTGCTTCTCGCCCCGTCCCTTCATGCGCACCAGCACCCAGCGCCCCTGCATCTTGTGGCCATGGATCTCGAACTTCAGGTTGCCCTTGCGGTAGCCCTCGTGCGGGTCGCCGATCGGGGTCCAGGTGCCCTTGTCCCAGATGATGACCTTGCCCGCGCCGTACTGCTTGGGCGGGATGGTGCCTTCGAAATCGGAATAGGAAATCGGGTGGTCCTCGACGTGCACGGCCATGCGCTTGTCATGGGTGTCGTAGCTGGGTCCCTTGGGGACGGCCCAGCTCTTCATGGTGCCGTCCAGTTCCAGACGGAAATCGTAATGCAGGCGCGTGGCCCAGTGCTTCTGGATGACGAAGGTGAGCGTGTCCAGCCCGGGCGTGCCGCCCTCGGCGGGCTCGGACGTGATGTTGAAGTTGCGCTTGGCCTTATAGAGTTTGAGCGCGTCTGGCATGGTCCCTCCCGGCTGTCGGTGTGGGAAAAGTCTAGGCCGATCGAGGGAAGCGCGACTGTACGCCAGCTAACCCTGTTGCCTGACTTGTAAGCGAATGTAAATACCGTCAACGTCGCGTTTCTACGCCGCGTTGATTCCTCAGTAACACGGGCATGTCCCAACCACCCAACCTGAAGGAATCGCTATGCGCAAAATCGTCGCTACCCTGATCGCCGGCCTGTTCGCAAGCTCCGCATTCGCCCAGACCGCCGACACCAAGGCCGAAGCGAAGGCCGCGGAACAGGTCGCCAAGGCCGACGCCAAGCAGGAGAAGAAGGCTGCCAAGGCCGACGCCAAGGTAGAGAAGGCCACCGCCGAAGCGAAGGAAGACGTGGCCGAGGCCAAGGCCGATGCCGCCAAGACCAAGGCCAAGGCGAAAAAAGACGCAGCCGAGAAGAAGGCCGAAGCCAAGGCCGACAAGGCGGAAGCGAAAGCCGACCACCAGACCACGGCCGCCAGTACCCATAAATAAGACGCCGCCCAGGCCCCCATATCCCAAAAAGACAGGGGCCGCCCTGTCTTTTTCATTGGCGACTACAATGCGATGGTCACTCACATTGCCATCAAGCAGACGCCATGCACAAGATCGTCTTCCTGGACCGCGACAGCCTGCAAGCCCGCCTGCGCGACCTGCCCTTCCCGCACGACTGGATCAACTACGCCGGCACCGGCGACGACGAGGTGGTCGAACGCCTGCTCGGGGCCACCGTGGCCGTGAGCAACAAGGTGCCGCTGCGCGCCGCCGCCCTCGCGCAGCTGCCGGACCTGAAGATGGTGGCGATCGCCGCCACCGGCACCGACAACGTCGACCTGGAAGCCTGCCGCGCGCGCGGCATCGTGGTCTCGAACATCCGCGACTATTCCCTGGTGTCGGTGCCGGAGCACACCTTTGCCCTGATCCTCGCGCTGCGCCGCAACCTGCGCGCCTACCTGCAGGACGTCGAGGCGGGCCGCTGGGAGCGATCGAGCCGCTTCTGCCTGCTGGACCACCCGATCGGCGACCTGGCGGGTAGCCGCCTCGGCATCGTCGGCTACGGCGCGCTGGGCCGCAAGGTGGCCCAGCTGGGGCGCGCCTTCGGCATGGAGGTGGTGGCCAGCACCCGCTCGCCGATTCCGGAAGACGGCGTCACCCGCCTGCCGCTCGAGGAACTGCTGGCGACCTCCGATGTCGTCAGCCTGCACCTGCCCTTGACGCCGGACACCCGCCACATGCTCGGTGCGCGCGAACTCGGCCAGATGAAAGCCGGCGCCATCCTCGTGAACACCGCGCGCGGCGGCCTGGTCGACGAAGCGGCCCTGGCGGCGGTGCTGGAAACCGGGGCCATCGCGGCCGGCTTCGATGTGCTGAGCAAGGAGCCACCGCAGCCGGACAACCCGCTGCTGCGCCTGCGCCTGCCGAACTTCATCCTGACCCCGCACGTGGCCTGGGCCAGCGGCGGCGCGATGCAGACCCTGGCCGACATATTGGTCGACAATATCGAAGCCTGGGCCGCCGGGCGGCCGCGCAACGTCGTCTAGCCTGGTCTAGTTTGCGCCGGCCGTATCGAGAGGCGCCACGCTGGGCGCCTGAGGGTCCGGCGCGCGCAGCGGCAGTTCCAGGACGAAGGCTGTGCCCCGCCCCGCATCGCTGTCGACCCGCACCGTCCCGCCCAGCAGGCTGGTGACGATGTTCCAGCTGATGTTCAGGCCCAGGCCGGTGCCGCCCTGCCCCATGCGGGTGGTGAAGAAGGGGTCGAAGATGCGCGCCTGGTGTTCGGGCGGGATGCCGCGGCCGTCGTCGCGGAACACGATGCGCACCGTGCCGCCCTCGTTCATCGCCGCCTCCAGCACCATGCAGCCGCCCTTCGCCTCGAAGGCGTGCAGCAGGGCGTTGTTGACGAAGTTGATCACCACCTGCCCGAAGGGGCCGGGGAAGCTGTCCATCACGATGCCGCCGGGGACCGCCAGCTCGAGCCGGTGGCCGGCCAGGCGCACGGTGTTCATCATGGTCGCCGCGATTTCCTGGCAGGCCTGGGCCAGGTCGAAGCGGCGGCGCTGGGCGCTGGCCTGGTCGACCGAGACCTGGCGGAAGCTGTTCACCAGTTCGGCGGCATTGTGCAGGCTGCGCTGGATCAGGGAAGTCGCTTCAAGGGATGCCGCCACGTAGTCGGCCAGCTCCGAGCGGCGCAGGTTGGCCGCATCGAAACGGGCCGCCACCTCGCCCGTCCTTTCCTGCAGGGTGCTGGCCATCAGGAGGCTGTTGCCGATCGGGGTGTTGAGCTCGTGCGCCACGCCCGCCACCAGCGAGCCGAGCGAGGCCAGTTTTTCCCGGGCCGCGAGCTGGGCCTGGGTTTCCTTGAGCTGGCGGTAGGCGGCCGCATTGTCGATCGCGACGCCGACGTAGGCCGCCAGGGTTTCCAGCATGTCGAGGTGGACCTGGCCATAGGCCGCCTGCACGCGGCTCTGAACCGTCAATGCGCCCAGCACGCGCTCGCCCACCACCACCGGCACCAGCAGCAGCGAGCGCGGATGCATCTTGCCGCGCGCCGCGCAGGGCAGCGCCGTTTCCAGGGCGTTCGAGGACTGCACGGCCAGCTGCGCCGGCAGGGTACGCGCCAGGTCGCGCTCCAGCACTTCGCGTCCATGCGCGATCGACCAGGAGGCCAGGTGCGCGAGCGGGTCTTCCGGCACCTCGAAGGGCTCGACGCGCACGCCGTCGACCACCGCGTGGACGTACTCCACGCTGCCGCGCTCCGGCCAGCGCAGCACCACGGCGAACAGGCTCGCATCCATCAGCGCGCGCACGTGCTCGTACAGGGTGCGCATGATCGCATCCTTGTCGAGGTTGGCGGTGAGGGCGCGGCCGATGTCGGACAGCAGGGCGATGTTGCGGTGGGCCTGCTCCACGACCTCCTTCTGGTCCTCGACTTCCTGCTTGCGCCGCTCGGCCGAATCCTTCTGGCGCCGCAGCTCGTCGGTGCGCACCCCGACCTCGCGCTCGAGCAGGTCCTTCTGCCCCACCAGCGCGCGGATGCGCAGGCGGTAGCCGGCCGTGAACAGGGTCAGCAGGATCAAGAGCGACAGCAGGCGGAACCACCATGTCTTCCAGAACGGCGGCGCGATCGTGATCCGCAAGGTGGCGGAGTCAGTGCTCCAGACCCCGTCCTTGTTGGCGGCCCGCACCCGGAACACATAGGAACCGGGGTCGAGGTTGGTGTAGGTGGCGAAGCGGCGCCGCGCGTCGGCCTCGACCCAGCCGGTGTCGAAGCCTTCCAGCTGGTAGGCGTAGCGGTTGGACTCCGGGTCGGCGTAGTGCAGGGCCGCGAATTCGACGGTGAACACGGCGTCCCTGTAGGACAGCGCGAGCTCGGGCCTTTCGTGGATGTCGGGGATGCCGCGCGAACGGTTCAGCACCAGGAAATCGGTGATCGCGACTTTCGGGGGGAAAGGGTTGTCGCGCACCGCGTCCGGTTCGAAGGAGGTCATGCCGTTGACCCCGCCGAAATAGAACTGGCCGTCGGCCGCGCGCAGGCCGGCGCCGACGAAATAGGCGCCGTCCACCAGGCCGTCCTTGGCGCTGTAGTTCTTGGCCTGGCCGGTGCCCGGCTCGAGCCGGGTGATGCCGGCGGTGGTGCTGGCCCACAGGATGCCGTGGCTGTCTTCCAGCACGGCGCCGATCGCCGGAGCCTCGCGTCCGCGCGTGAAGGGGTAGAAGCGGAAGCGCACGCCGCCCGGGCCCTGTTCCATCCGGTGCAGGCCGCCCGCGGTGCCGACCCACAGTTCGCCGCGCGCCGACTCCATCAGGTAATAGATCCGGCTGTGGCGCAGGCCCTGCGGGTCGCGCGGGTCGTGGCGGTAGCGCGAGAAGCGCCCGCTGGCCGGGTCGTAGCGTTCCAGGCCGTTCTCGGTGCCGATCCAGACGATGCCCCGGCGGTCTTCCAGCACGGCGAAGCCGTAGTTCTCGCCCAGGGTCGCGGGATCGTCGGCATCGTGGCGCCAGGTGCGCACGGCGGAGGCTCCCGGCGCCAGCGCCGCCAGGCCGCCGCGCGTGGCGATCCACAGCGTCCCGCTGCGCCCCTGGTGCAGCGCCTGCACATAGTTCGCACCGGCCGACGTTCCCAGGTTGACGGCGCCGAAGCGTCCCGCATCGTCGCGCCACAAGAGGCCGGTGGGCGTGCCGATCCAGGTGCGGCCGCGCGCGACCGCCAGGGCCGTCACCAGGTCGCCGGGGCCGTCGCCGTCGGCGAAGCGCTCGAT
>Ga0209023_10001117_pt1 | contig 37101 bp, 39 predicted proteins | sample LakOneMetagenome_FD_187468 | JGI IMG/M metagenome (GOLD analysis project Ga0209023, IMG submission 187468) | Freshwater and sediment microbial communities from Lake Erie, Canada (SPAdes) (version 2) | ecosystem: Environmental > Aquatic > Freshwater > Lentic | place: Lake Erie, Canada...
ATCTGCGCGCGCGTCGAAAAAGGAATGATATTCGCCTGATCGACAATGCGGCCGGTGAGCTGCGGAAAGTCGAAGGCGAAGGCCAGCGTGGCGAAGAGGGCGAAGATCGCCGTCAGCGCCAACGCCAGCGGACCGCGAGCCTTCAGGCTCGCAATCGGCGGGCGCGCCGTTTGTCCTGTCGCCGGAGAGGCGGTCATTCTGACTTCGGCCCCAGGCGAGCCTGAAGGCTCGCGGTCCATTCTAGAACTTCACCGCCGGCGGCTTGTCGGAGCCTTCGGACGCCGTGAAGGTCGCCATTGGCTTGTTGCCGGAGAAGAACGTCTTCGCCCAGATCAGCGACGGGAAGGTCGAGAGCGTCAGATTGTAGTCGCGGACGGCGGCCACATAGTCGCGGCGGGCCACGGCGATGCGGTTTTCCGTGCCTTCGAGCTGCGATTGCAGGGCCAGGAAGTTCTGGTTGGACTTGAGGTCCGGATAGGCCTCCGACACGGCGATCAGGCGGCCGAGCGCGCCCGACAGCTGGTTCTGGGCGTCCTGGAACTGCTTGACCTTCTCGGGATCGGTCAGCTGCGAGGCGTCGATCTTGACCGACGTCGCCTTGGAGCGCGCCTCGATCACCGAGGTCAGCACGTCCTTCTCCTGCTTGGCGTAGCCCTGCACGGTGGCGACGAGGTTGGGGATCAGGTCAGCGCGGCGCTGGTACTGGTTCTGCACGTCGGCCCATTTGGCCTTGGCGTTTTCTTCCGCCGTCGGGATGGTGTTGTAGCCGCAGCCGGCGACGCTCAAGCCGAGCGCTAGGGCGGCGAAGGCGGCGCGCAAACGGGAAAAATTCAGGGCCATGGTCTGCTCCGTGGATCGGCGGCGACCATAGCCTCTGGCGCGGCGCCACGAAAGTGCGCTCTGCCACAGACCCGCCCGCCCGGCCTCGTCCGAATTTCGCCGTGATCGCCGCCTTCGATAGTCGTCCCGCCGCGTCGCAGTTCTGCGGCAAATTGGATATGATCGCCCACATGATTCGATTGCCGCAGCGCGCCGTTCCGGCGCTGGTCATCCTCGCCTTCTCCCTCGGCCTTTCGGCGTCCGCTCCAACAGGCGTCGCGCCGGCCTTCTCGGCCGCCGCGGCGAAGGAGAAGGAAGACCCGAAGAAATCCAAGGGCAAGAAGGCGGAAACGTCCAAGAAGTCCGAGGCCAAGGGCGGCAGCAAGGCGACGCCCGTCGGCCGGTTCGGCGAATGGGACGTGTTCACCACCGCCGGCAAGGCCAAAACCTGCTACACGCTCGCCAAGCCCAAGGAGCGCGCGCCGGCCAGCCTGAAGCGCGACGACGCCTATGTGTTCATCTCGAACCGTCCGGGCGAGAACGTGCAGAACGAAGTGTCGATTATCATGGGCTTCGCCATGAAGGACGGGGCGGAGCCCTCCGCCGACATCGGCGGGACGGTCTTCCAGTTCGTCGCTAAGGGCTCCAACGCCTGGCTCAAGAACCCTGCCGAAGAGGGCAAGTTCGTCGAGACGTTGAAGCGCGGCTCGAAGCTGGTGGTCAAGGCTGCGTCGGTCAAGGGCAATGCCTCCACCGATAGCTATTCGCTGGCCGGCATCAGCGATGCGCTCGCCCGCATCCGCAAAGAATGCCAGTAAGCGGTTCGCGCTTCCTCATCCGAAGGTCGCAAGCCCAAAGTTCGACCTGTCTCGCCTTGTGAGCAGGGCCCCCGCTGACGCATAATCCCGGCGATTTTCAAGCGCTGCGAACGCTCAAGTTCGCGCGCCTCCGGGAGGACGGAAATGTCTGAGAAGGTTTACGCCGTCAGCGACGAGTGGAAGAAGCGCGCCTTTGTCGACCAGGCCAAATACGAGGAGATGTATGCGCGTTCGGTGAAGGACCCGGAAGGCTTCTGGGCCGAGCACGGCAAGCGCATCGACTGGATCAAGCCCTTCACCAAGGTGAAGAACACGAGCTACGATCCGCATAACGTCTCGATCAAATGGTTCGAGGACGGCACGACCAACGTGTCGATGAACTGCATTGACCGTCATCTCGCCAAGCGCGGCGATCAGACTGCGATCATCTGGGAAGGCGACAACCCGGAAGAATCCGAGCACATCACCTACAAGCAGCTGCACGAGCGCGTGTCGAAGCTCGCCAACGTGTTCAAGGCGCACGGCGTCGCCAAGGGCGACACGGTCACCATCTACCTGCCGATGATCCCGGAAGCGGCCTACGCCATGCTCGCCTGCGCGCGCATCGGCGCGGTGCATTCGATCGTCTTCGGCGGCTTCTCGCCGGATTCGCTCGCCGCCCGCATCGAGGGCTGCAAGTCCAAGCTCGTCATCACGGCTGACGAAGGTCTGCGCGGCGGCCGCAAGGTGCCGCTGAAGGTCAATGCCGATGAAGCGGTCAAGCGCGCGGGTTGTGTCGAGACGATGGTCGTCGTCAAGCGCACCGGCGGCAAGGTCGACTGGGTCGATGGCCGCGACGTTTGGTACGGCGACGAGATCGCCAAGGTTTCCGCCGATTGCCCGCCTGTCGAGATGAACGCGGAAGACCCGCTGTTCATGCTCTACACGTCAGGTTCGACCGGCGCGCCGAAGGGCGTGGTGCATACGACCGGCGGCTATCTCGTCTATGCCTCGATGACGCATCAATACGTCTTCGACTATCACGAGGGCGACATCTACTGGTGCACGGCGGACGTGGGCTGGGTGACCGGCCACAGCTACATCGTCTACGGCCCGCTCGCCAATGGCGCGACGACGCTGATGTTCGAAGGCATTCCGAACTATCCGACGATCTCGCGCTTCTGGGATGTCGTCGACAAGCACCAGGTCAACATCTTCTATACCGCGCCGACCGCGATCCGCTCGCTGATGGGCGCCGGCGAAGAGCCGGTGAAGAAGACGAGCCGCAAGAGCCTGCGCCTGCTGGGCTCGGTCGGCGAGCCGATCAATCCGGAAGCCTGGGAATGGTATTATCGCGTGGTCGGCGACAACCGCTGCCCGATCGTCGACACATGGTGGCAGACCGAGACCGGCGGTATTCTCATCACGCCGCTGCCGGGCGCGATCGCACAGAAGCCGGGCTCGGCGACGCGGCCGTTCTTCGGCGTGAAGCCGGAAGTTGTGGACGCCAACGGCGTCGTGATCGAAGGCGCCTGCGAGGGCAATCTGGTGATCTCGGATTCGTGGCCGGGCCAGATGCGCACGGTCTACGGCGATCACGAGCGCTTCGTGCAGACGTACTTCTCCACCTATCCGGGCAAGTATTTCACCGGCGACGGCTGCCGCCGCGACGCCGATGGCTATTACTGGATCACTGGCCGCGTCGATGACGTGATCAACGTGTCCGGCCACCGCATGGGCACGGCGGAAGTGGAAAGCGCGCTGGTCTCGCATGATGCGGTGTCTGAAGCCGCCGTCGTCGGCTTCCCGCACGACATCAAGGGCCAGGGCATCTACGCCTATGTCACGCTGATGACCGGCATCGAGCCGACCGAGGACCTGCGCAAGCAGCTGGTTGCGCATGTGCGCAAGGAGATCGGACCGATCGCCACGCCCGACGTCATCCAGTTCGCGCCGGGCCTGCCGAAGACCCGCTCGGGCAAGATCATGCGCCGCATCCTGCGCAAGATCGCCGAGAACGAATTCGGCTCGCTCGGCGATACGTCGACGCTGGCCGATCCCGGCGTGGTGGACGACCTGATCGCCAATCGCTGATCTGAGGTCGAAAGAACGAAAGGGCCGCGTATCGAAGGATACGCGGCCTTTACCTTGTGCGGTTCTCAACCGTCATGGCCGGGCTCGTCCCGGTCATCCACGCCGGGTCGCAGCAAATAATCAGTCCGAAAGCGACGCGAGCTACGCCCAGGGACGCGCGCTCGCGTCCTTCTTCTCGAAGGCGGCGATCTTGTCGGCCTTCACCATGGTCAGGCCGATGTCGTCGAGGCCTTCCATCAGGCAATGCTTGCGGTGGGCGTCGATGTCGAACTTGACGACGCCGCCGTCCGGGCCCCGGATTTCCTGGCTCGCCAGATCGACGGTCAGCGTGGCGTTCGAGCCGCGCTCGGCGTCGTCCATCAGCTTGGCGAGGTCTTCCTTCGACACCTTGATCGGCAGGATGCCGTTCTTGAAGCAATTGTTGTAGAAAATGTCGGCGAAGCTGGTCGAGATCACGCAGCGGACGCCGTAGTCGAGCAGCGCCCAGGGCGCGTGTTCGCGCGACGAGCCGCAGCCGAAATTGTCTTCCGCGACGATAATCTGCGCCTTGCGGTAGGCCGGCTTGTTCAGCACAAAATCGGGGTTCTCGGAGCCGTCGTCGAGATAGCGCATCTCCGAGAACAGGCCCTTGCCGAGGCCCGTGCGGGCGATGGTCTTGAGGTACTGCTTCGGGATAATCATGTCCGTGTCGATGTTGACGATCGGCATGGGGGCGGCGACGCCCGTCAATTTCGTGAACTTTTCCATCGCGAGAGCCTTCGGCTGCGGGTTTGGCAGGGTGTTAGCAAAAGGGGGCCGGAGGCGCAAACGCGGGCGGATGGCGGCTGACCCGTTTTCGGGCTATATTGGGCCATGGGCAAGCTCACCGATGCGACCAGATCCGCAGGGCCTTCGGCCACGCCCGAGGCGGCCGATATCGAAACGTGGAACGCGCTGCCGCGGGATGCGCAGATGGCGGCTTTTCGCGAGGCGCTCGCGTCCCCCGACTGCGCTCGGCCCAGCGACGCGACGATGCAGGATATCCTGAAGGAAGCGCGCGCCAGCATGCAGCGTGATGGCGGCTAGGTTCGTTCTATCTGTTCGCGCAGCCGAACAGCTTCTGGACATCTATGCTTCCACGGCCGGAAAATTCGGCGTCTATCAGGCAGAGGCCTACCACGCGGGATTCGAGCGCACCTTCGATCTCATCGCCAATTTCCCGCTGATCGGTGTGGCCGTCGATGATCTCGCGCCAGGCCACAAACGCTTCCGATTTCAGGCGCACCACATTTTCTATACGGTCGAGGACAACGGGGTTCTGATCCGCGCGACCTTTCACGCGGCCATGTCGATCCGCCCGCAATTGTTCGAATAGCGCGAGAAAAAATGTCCCAGACCGATATGATCTTCGACCCCGAAACCCACCTCTGCGCCAAACAGCGCTGGTTTGAGGATTTCCGCATCGGCGAGCGCTACATCCTGCCGAGCCGGACGGTGAATGCCGCCAATTTCGCGGCGTTCCAGCTCGTGTCGGGCGACAATCACCCGATCCACTACGATGTCGAATATTGCCGCAGACGCGGCTATGCCGGCCTGCTGGCGCACGGGCTGCAGGTCGTGTGTTTCGCCGCCGCCGGCGCCGGGCAATTTCCGCACGAAGTCTCGGATTCCCTCGTCGCGTTTCTGGAGCAATCCTCGCGCTTTCTCGCGGGCGTGATCGAGGGCGACACGCTCTATCCGGCGCTGGAGATCACCGAATTGAAGGAGCAGCGCTCGACTGGCGTGATCACCATGCGCGCGACGATCCACAATCAGAAGCGCGAGCTCGTTCTCGACGGCATGCACAAATATCTGGTGAAGAAGCGCGGCTGAGCTCAATTGAAGACGCGTTTTCTTCACGCGAACCGGCAGCCACTTCGCTTGAAAACGCTTTAGTCCGCCTCGCGCTCGATCCGCTCCATGTCGTCGTCGCTCAGCCCGAAATGGTGGCCGATTTCATGGATCAGCACATGACGGATGATCGCGCCGAGCGTGTCCTCGCTGTCTGCCCAATAGTCGAGGATCGGCCGGCGATAGAGCCAGACCATGTTCGGCTGCTGTCCGGTCTGCGCGAAAATCTCGCCCTGCGCGAGGCCGCGTCCGCGGAACAGGCCGAGCAGGTCGTAATCGCTCTCGCATTTCATCTCGTCGAGCGTCTCGTCGTCGGGCCAGTCGTCGATACGGATGACAATACCTGCGCACAGCGCGCGAAAATTATCGGGCAGCGCGTCGAACGAGACCTGCGCCATATCCTCGAATTCGGCGAGCGTCGGCGCCGAGCGTTCGTTCCAGTTCTCTGCTGTCGTGCTCATGCTGGAAGTCTCGCACGCGCGACGCGCGGCTCAAAGCATCGGAACCCTCAGGGCGACATCGCGTTGCCTCGAGGCGCGAGCACGAAACTCGCATGGAGGACAACCAAATGAAGAAAATCCTTTTCGCCGCCGTCATCGCCGCCGGCGCGGCCTTCGCCGGCTCCGCGAGCGCTGCGCCGATCGGGCCTGCGCCTCTGTCTGTTGAACAGCCGATGAGCGGCCAGATCGAAATCGTGCGCCATGGCGGCCGCCATATGCATCGCGGCTGGGGCCGTCGTCATCACGGCTGGAATCGCGGCCATCACTATGGCTGGCGCCATCACGGGCCGCGCCGTCATCACCGCCACTGGCGCTGATGTAATTGCGGGCCGGATCGAGTATCCGGCCCGCTCCACTTTCGCGGGGCGCGTAGGGACGAAAGCACGAGGCATATGAACACTTCGCTCGAAGACCAGACGAAGGTCTGGAATCTCATAAAGGATATCCGTATCGCCATGTTCGTGACGCAGGACAGCGACGGCGCGCTTTCGGCGAGGCCGATGTCGGCGGTGAATTCAGAATTCAACGGCTCATTGTGGTTCATGACGTCGGCGACCTCGCCGAAGATCGACGAGATCGAAGGCGCGCCGAACGTGCTCGTCGCCTATTCGGAGCCGAAGAATCAAAACTACGTGTCCGTGCGCGGCGCGGCTTCGATCGTGCGCGACAAGGCCAAGATCAAGGAATTCTGGAGCGAGGCCGCGCGCGTCTGGTTTCCGAAGGGGCCCGATGACGCCAACATTGCGCTCATCCGCGTCGATGTCGAAAGCGCGGAATATTGGGACACGCCCAACGCCACGATGGTCTACGTCTACGGCTACGCGAAGGCGCGACTGACGGGTGAGCCTCCGGACATCGGCGAGAACAAGACCGTCAAGTTCTAGGACGCGGCGAACAAAAAAGGCCGGTGCTGGGCCGGCCTTAGGGATTTGCGAGGCCGACGCGACGCGCCGGCCTTTTTCGTTGCGTCAGATCTTGCGGACGTCGACGAAATGGCCGGCAATCGCAGCGGCCGCCGCCATCGCAGGCGAGACGAGATGCGTGCGCCCGCGGAAACCCTGACGGCCCTCGAAATTGCGGTTCGAGGTCGAGGCGCAGCGCTCGCCCGGCGCGAGCTTGTCCGGGTTCATCGCCAGGCACATCGAGCAGCCGGGCTCGCGCCATTCGAAGCCCGCTTCGATGAAGATCTTGTCGAGGCCTTCGGCTTCGGCCTGTTCCTTCACCAACCCCGAGCCTGGCACGACCATGGCGCTGACATGGCTTGCTACCTTCTTGCCCTTGGCGACGGCTGCGGCGGCGCGCAGATCCTCGATACGGCCGTTGGTGCAGGAGCCAATAAACGCACGGTCGATCTTCACGTCCGCGATCTTCTCGCCGCCCTTCAGGCCCATGTATTCCAGCGCGCGCACAATCGCGGCCTTCTTGGCCTCGCTGGGCGCGTCGGCCGGCGTCGGCACGGCGCCGTCGATGGTGATGACGTCCTCGGGGCTCGTGCCCCAGGTGACGAGCGGCGGCAGTTCGGCGGCGTTCAGGGTCACGACCGTATCGAAATGCGCGCCCTTGTCGGTCGTCAGCTTCGACCAGTAGGCGACAGCCTGATCCCAGGCTGCGCCCTGCGGCGCCTTCGGGCGACCTTTGAGATAGGCGAAGGTCTTTTCGTCCGGCGCGATCAGGCCGGCGCGGGCGCCGCCTTCGATCGACATGTTGCAGAGCGTCATGCGGCCTTCCATCGAGAGGTCGCGGATGGCTTCGCCGGCATATTCGATGACATGGCCGGTGCCGCCGGCCGTGCCGATCTTGCCGATGACGGCGAGCGCAATGTCCTTGGCGGTGACGCCGGCCGGCAGCTTGCCGTCGACCTGCACCAGCATGTTCTTGGCCTTGGACTGGATCAGCGTCTGCGTGGCCAGCACATGCTCGACCTCGGATGTGCCGATGCCGTGCGCGAGCGCGCCGAAGGCGCCGTGGGTGGACGTGTGGCTGTCGCCGCAGACGATGGTCGCGCCCGGCAGGGTAAAGCCCTGCTCCGGCCCGATGATGTGGACGACGCCCTGGCGGCGGTCGTGCTCGTCATAATATTCGACGCCGAACTCGGCGGCGTTGATGGCGAGCTGCTGGACCTGCGCCTTGGATTCAGGATCGGTGATCGGCTGCGAGCGGTCGGTAGTCGGCACGTTGTGATCGACGACGGCGAGCGTCTTCTCCGGCGCGCGCACCTTGCGCTTGGTCATGCGCAGGCCCTCGAAGGCCTGCGGGCTCGTCACTTCGTGCACGAGGTGGCGGTCGATGTAGAGGAGGCACGTGCCGTCGGGCTGAACGTCGACGACATGGTCGTCCCAGATCTTGTCGTAGATCGTGCGCGGTCCTGCGGTCATGGCGTCCTCATCGCGGGCTTTGTCTGCGCAATCCGACCGCAGCGCTGGGGCTCGGACCGGACGGCGTCTCTCGGGCGTCTTCTAAAACAACGCGCGGAGTAAGTGAAATCAGATTTTCGGGAGCCTTTGGGCGGCCGGCCGCTACAGCCGCGACAGCGCCCACTGCACTTCCACGCCGGGCTCTGCCTTGCCGCTCACCACGATCTGCTGGCAGGCGCGGGCGCCTTCGGGGCTGGCGAAAAAGACGCTCTCCTCCAACTGCACCGGCAGTCCGCCGGCGTCGAACATCCAGCGCTGGCCATCGGCGAGGTCGATGACGACGGCCGTGTCCTCGCCGGCGCGCTGGGCGACGACCGAGGGGTGCAGGTGAAAGCGCAGCGCGAATGTCTCGGGCGCCGCCGGCGCCGCGCTGGCGGCCGCCGCAAGCCGGTCCTCGCCCACAAGCTGCGCGCCGTCGGCCTTGAGCGCGATCCGGCGCTCGTGCAGGAGGCCGAAGCGCTGGGCGTAGCCGTCGTGTGAGAGGTCGAGCAGCGCGCCTTCGGTCAGCGTCTCGCGCTTCACGCCGACCTGTGACGGGCCGGTGACGATCTGGCCGGCGATCACGCGCTCCATGCCCGTATCCGGCGCGATACGGCACGAGGAGACGTCGTCGATGACAAGCGTCGAATGCGCGGCGGTCTGGCGCGCGGCCTCGCGGGCCGAGGGGCCGCCCGTGGCGGGCGTGCCGCAATTGACGATGATGCGCTGCAGGCCGCTCGACATTTCAAACGACAGGCAACCGGCATGAGCCTCGGTCGAATAGGGGCCGGGCGGCGGGGGACCTGCGTCGACGATCACGGTCGTCTCGGCGGCCTCGAGCCGCTGGTAGCCCGAATGCGGCGCGCTGACCGGGGCCATGCCGCGTGCGTCGTCGTAGTGCAGGACGGTGGCGAGACGGTCGGGCGCGGTCACGCCCATGCCGTTGAACAGGGCGAGCGAGGAATCGCCGTGGCGCAGCAGGCGCAGCGCCGGGATGATGCGGTCGATCGCATTGAGCAGGGCCGGAGGCGCCGCCGCGCCGCGCGCGACATAGGCCTGCCGCAGCGGCAGGAAGTCGAGCAGCAGGTCGATCAGCGCCTGCGGATTGCGGCTGAGATGGCCGCCGTCGGGCAGGATCTGCGCGCCGATGGCGTCGGAGAGTTGCGCGCTGGCGCGAACCTGCAGGCGCGCCGGCGTATCGGCGCACATGGCGTAGGCGGCGAGCGCGATGGTGGAGACGAGATGCGGCAGGCCGGCTGTCGCGCCCAGCGCATCCTGCAGCTGGCCGGCGTCGCGGGCGAGCGCGCGCATGAAGCGATGGTAGAAATCGGCCTCGGCGCCTTCCAGCACCAGCGTCGACTGGCTGAGCCAGGACAGGATGCGGCGGGCGGTGGTGGCGGCGTCGAAGATTTCCGAGGGGCCACGGGCGCGGGCGCCCAGGTAATCGTCGACCAGCGCGCGGGCGTTCACACGGGCGAGGCTAGTCTCGGCGGCGCGCAAATGCCGCAGCCAGCCGAAGCCGTTGAGCGCGCGGGCCCATTCGACGGACGGGGGATGGAGGTCGAAGGGCGAGCGCCCCTGCGTATTCACGATACGTCCGCCGAAGGCGAAATAGCCGGCGTAGATGTCTTCCGCGCGGGTGGCGTCGGCGGTGCGGATGTCCTGCGGCGCGATCAGCAGGCGTTCGGGCGCGCGCATCCGCATGCGGCCGAAGGCGCGCATCGGCGCGGTGGCCGCGCGAACGCTCCTGGACGCGTACCGGCGCGCCACGATTGCGGCGAGCTTCGCGCGATCCGCCAATCCTCCGCCGGTCAGTGTCCCCTCCTGCCGGGCGCAATCCGTCGCCCGCCGCCGCTCATGCATGGCGGACATAATGTATGAACAAATGTTTAGGGTCTATTAACCTTGCCGGCGCAATCGGGCGGCGAAGAAGCCGTCGAGGCCCGCCATGCGCGAATCCTCGTTCGGCCAGTGGCACGGCAGGGTGCGCAGATCGCCGTCGGCGGTGAGCAGTTCCGGCGTAATCCCGCATTCGCCCGCCTCGATCGGCACGCGCCGGAAATCCGGGTTCTTGCGCAGCAGCGCGGCAATATGCGCCTCGCCCTCTTCCGGCTCGATCGAGCAGACGCAATAGACGAGATAGCCGCTGGGCTTCACCAGCGTGGCGGCGCGGGCGAGAATCCTGGCCTGCAGCGCGGCGAGCTGGTCAACGTCGCCGGGCTTCTTGGTCCATTGCACGTCGGGATGCCTGCGGATCGTGCCGGTGGCCGAACAGGGCGGGTCGACCAGAACGGCGTCGAAGGGCTCGGCGGACCATGTCGCGGCGTCGGCGACGACCATGTCGGCCTGCAGATGCAGACGGCCGAGATTGGCGGCGAGCTGCTTCAGGCGCTCGGCCGAGCGGTCGAGCGCCGTCACGCTCGCGCCGGCGGCGGCGAGCTGGGCCGTTTTGCCGCCAGGCGCTGCGCAGAGGTCGAGAACGCGTTCGCCGGGGTTCGTGGGCAGGAGGCGGGCGGGCAGGGCGGCGGCGGCGTCCTGCACCCACCATTGGCCCTCGTCGAAGCCCGGCAGTTCGGGCACGGGCGTATGGGCGGCGACGCGGATCGAACCGGTCGGCAGCAGGGTTCCGCCGAGCTTTTCAGCCCAACCCGCGGCGTCGTCACGGACGGTGATGTCGAGGGTCGGCTCGCGCAGATGCGCAGCGGCAATGGCGCGCGCCGTGTCGTCGCCCCAGGACCTGCGCCAGCGCTGGCCGAGCCAGCCGGGCGTCTCGTCGGTCAGCGGGTCGAGTTCCGCGAGCAGCGTCTCCCGTTCGCGGATGGCGGAGCGCAGGATGGCATTGAGCAGGCCGGCAAAGCCGGCGGTCTTGGTGTCGGCCTTGGCGGCGCGGACCGCCAGATCGACGGCGGCATGGTCGGGCGTGTCCATGAACAGGATCTGCGCCAGACCGCCGATCGCGATCCATTCGAACTGGCCGGAATTGCGCGGCAATCCCTTGTCGAGCAGGTGCGTGAGAATGCGGCGGATGGCCGCCAGCCGCCGTACGGCCACCGTCGCGATCGAGCGAACCAGCGCCCTGTCGCGCGGATCGAGGCCCAGCGTGCGGTTGGGGACTGCGGTCGGCGCGAAGCGCTCGTCGAGCGCGTGGCCGCCGGCGATGACGTCGGAAATGACGAGGTGAGCGGCCATCCGGGCGCGCAGGCCCGGCACAGCTGAAATCGCCGCCTCGCGTTCGGCTTCCGAAGGGCGGGCAGCGCCAGGACGGCCGCCTGACGCCTTGCCCGATGGGCGTCTCACCAGTTCACCGCCTGAAATCGAATCGAAACCAAAATCACACGCCTATCTTTATGCCAATCGGGGAGGAGAATCAGCTTCTTCCCCACCTATCCGTCCGATTTGTGTCCACAGGACGGCTGCCCCAAGGGTTGCCGCCGCGGACGATGCCGGAGCCACTCAGGAAGCCTTCACCGCCCTGCGCGGTCTCGGGGCCACGGAAGGGCGACCAGCCACCGGCCGGGGCGACGGGCGAGGGGGCAGGCCCGGGCTGGTTCACACCGATCCCCATCTGCTGCGCCAGGGCGACGAGCGCATCGATGCGGTTCTGGGTGTCCGGGTGCGTGGAGAACAGATTGTCGCGCGGCCCGCCGGCCAGCGGATTGACGATGAACATATGGGCCATGGCCGGCTTGTTCTCGACGACTTCGTCGGGAATGGCGGCTGCGCCTTCGGAAATCTTGGACAGCGCGGAGGCGAGCCACAGCGGATTGCCGCAGAGCTGGCCGCCGGTGCTGTCAGCGACATATTCGCGCGAGCGGCTGACCGACATCTGAACGATCATGGCCGCGATCGGCGCGAGAATGGCGAGCGCGATCGAGGCGAGCAGCCCCGGTCCGCCTTCGCGGCGGCTCCCGCCGAACCACATGCCCCAACTCGTGATGGAGGAAATCGCGCCCGCCAATGTGGCCGCGATGGTCATGGTCAGCGTGTCGCGGTGCTGGATATGCGCCATTTCATGCGCCAGCACGCCGAGCCGCTCCTCCCGCGACAGGATCTGCGACAGGCCGGTATTGACGGCGATCGCGGCATGTTCCGGATCGCGGCCGGTGGCGAAGGCGTTGGGCTGGTCGGAATGGACGACATAGACGCGCGGCATCGGCAGGCCCGCGCGCTGCGCCAGCATGGCGACATCGTCGACGAGATCGGGCGCGGTCGCGCGGTCGACCTCGTGGGCGTCGACCGAGGCCAGCGCCATCCGGTCGGAATTCCAGTAGGCGAACATGTTCGTGGCGATGGCGAAGACCAGCGCGATGCCCATGCCCGTGCGCCCGCCCATGGCGAGGCCGACGATCAGGAACAGGGCCGTGAGCCCTGCGAGCAGGACCGCCGTGCGCATGAAATTCATGTGGTCCCCCCCGGTCTCGTCTGATGGCCGATGTGGCGCCGCGCGCCGACGCGGACTATGTGGGAACGAGGCGCCTAGGTGCGCAAGACGGGGATGAGCAGAATGGCGGATGAAAAGCCGGATGACGCGGCGGCGGTTGGAGAACCGCCCCGCAAACTGACGCCCGAAGCCCAGCGTGCGCTGGCCGAAGCCGAGGCCCGCCGGAAGGCCGCGGCCGAAGCCGCGCGGCCGAAGGAACTGGGCGGCCGCGACGGGCCGGAGCCTGTGCGCTACGGCGATTGGGAGAACAAGGGGATTGCGGTGGATTTTTGAGGAATCGTCCAGTTTCCGGCGGCAATGGTCACAGAGCGTGCCCAATCGCCGCTCCGATGGCGGCGGTGGCGCCCATGGCGATGGCGCCCCAGAACGTCACGCGGAACGTCGGTTTCCAGATTTCTGCGCCGCCGAGGCGTGCGCCGATCATGCCGAGCGCCGCCAGGCAGAACAACGAGCCCCCCGATAATATCCATGAGGTCTGCGTCTTGGGCGCGAGCAGGCCGAGGGCGATCGGCACCGCGGCTCCGAGGGAGAAGGTCATGGCCGATGTGATGGCCGCCTGCACCGGGCGGGCGACCACATGTTCGGCCAATCCAAGCTCGTCGCGCGCGTGTGCGGCGAAAGCGTCTTTGGCCGACATCTGGACCGCCACCTGCATGGCGAGCGCCTTTTCGACGCCCCTGGCTTCATAGATGGCGGCGATTTCGTGCAATTCGGCCTCGGGCTGGGTCGCGAGTTCCTTCTTCTCCCGCGCGAGATCGGCCTGTTCGGTATCTGCCTGCGAGCTCACAGAAACATATTCGCCAGCCGCCATCGACATTGCTCCGGCGACCAACCCCGCAACGCCGGCGACAAGAACCTCCGACGATGAAGTCGAAGCTGCAGCGACGCCGACCATCAGGCTCGCGGTCGAAATGATGCCGTCGTTTGCGCCGAGCACGGCGGCGCGAAGCCAGCCGATGCGGTCGATCAGGTGGGCCTCGCGGTGCACGTACAAAATCGTCTCCTTGCCATCCGTCTTTTCGCCTGCGCATGGCAGTTCGGAGACGAGCCGGTCCTCAGTAAGAATAGAAGACCGGTAGATTCGCGCATGTCAGCATCTGGCTCGTGACGCCGCCAAAGACGAATTGCATGAAGCGTGCGTGCGCATAGGCGCCCATGACCAGCAAGTCCGCACTCACTGAATCGAGATGATCCCGAAGGGTCCATCCTGCATCGCCGTGCGCGATGGGAAGATCGGTAAGCCGAACCTTCTTGCAATGCCGCGCAAGATGTTCCGCCAGTTCCACGCCTGGCACGGACCGCTTGCTTTCCTCGGCGACACAGACGACCTCGACCTCCTCCGCCTGCGCGAGAAGCGGAAGCGCATCTCCTGCCGCGCGAGCCGAGCGGGCGCCGCCGTCCCACGCGACGACGACATGTTTTAACCGGCGCCCTCGCTCCCATTCTGCCGGAACAACCAGCACAGGTCTGCCCGAGCCGAACAGAACGCCTTCGACAAGCCCGGCTTCGAACGACAGAACACCTTTGGACTGAGGCAGTATGACAAGATCGCTCGCCCGCGATGCGTCGATCAGTTCGGCCCTTGCAACGGCATAGGGCTCCTCGATGACGCGGGCGTCGACGCCAACGCCGGACAATGCGCCCGAGGAAGCAAGCTTGCCGGCAATCTCCCGAGCCCGTGCGCTGCGCTCGTCATTAACCTGATCCACCATCGCTTTCACGAGCGGCAACAGGCGGCCAGTCGGCAAATCGACAAGGGGCGCCAGAATCCTGCATGCGAGATGCGATCGTTCGGCGCTCGAAAAGGCGAGCGCATATTCGCTCACGTTTGCCGGCACGGCTTCGTCTTCGACAATGAGCCCAAGCATGATCGTTTTAAAGGGCATGGACTGGCTCCGGGCTGATCCGGTCGCAGTCTCGGCACATCACAAATGACCGGCATTGCGCTGGCTCAATCGGCGGACATGCAGGCGGCGGCCCGCTGCCGAGAATGGGTTTGTTCCACCTCAAGCTTGGGCTGTGGAATTCGGCGCGCCGTTTCCAGACCGCTTCCAAGTTCCACATGTAGTTTGACGATCCCGTCACGGCCGGAGGCTTCGGCATCGCCTCCTTCGACAATGCGCAGATCCGTCGCGCGCGCCTGCTGACCTCGCCTAGCCCCGGTTTTTCCGCTCGCGCAATTCCGTAAACACAGCTTCCGCCGGCTTGCCGCTCATGCCGACAGCCGCCTGCACGCCGGGATCAGTCGCGCGCAGGAACGGGTTGGTGGCGAGTTCCAGTCCGATGGTCGTCGGCAGGGTGAACTGGCCCTGCGACCGGAGCGCGGAAATGTCGGCGGCTCTCCGGGCGAGTTCGATGTTGCCGGGGTCGACGGTCACGGCGAATTTGGCGTTGCCGAGCGTATATTCGTGGCCGCAATAGACGCGGGTTTCCTCGGGCAGCGCCGCCAGTTTTTCGAGCGAGCGGTAGAGGACGGGCGCGGGCGCCTCGAAGGCGCGGCCGCAGCCCAGCGCGAACAGGGTGTCGCCGGCAAAGAGCAGCGCGTCGTCGGGGAAATGGAAGGAAATGTGTCCGACCGTGTGGCCGGGCGTCTCGATCACGCGGGCCCTGGCCGAACCGACAGTCACTTCGTCGCCCTCGGCGACCTGCACGTCGAGACCGGGGATGCGGTGGGCGTCCGCCTTGGCGCCAACAATGCGCGCCTTGGGGAATTTCGCCTTCACTTCCGGGATGCCCTGGATGTGATCGGGGTGGTGGTGGGTAACCAGAATGTCAGTGAGGGTCCAGCCCTTGTCCGCCAGCGCCGCCAGAACCGGCCCGGCCTCTGGCGCGTCGATGGTCGCGGTGGCGCCGGTGGCGGGATCGTGGATCAGAAGCCCGAAATTGTCGGACAGGCAAAGAAACTGGTGAACCTGCAGCGCCATGCGCGAAACTCCGTCTGATTGCGCCGACATATAGCGCAAATCGGGCGGCCGCCATGAAAAAAGGCCCGGACGAAGCCGGGCCTTTGGAAGATCGGAGCCGAGAAGCCTACTGCACCATCACGACCTGCGTGCCGACGCTGACGCGGTTGTAGAGATCGGCCACGTCCTCGTTGTACATGCGGATGCAGCCGTAGGAGGCGGCGCTGCCGATGGAGCGGCGCATCGACTGTGTTGTGCCGTGGATGGCGATCTGGTCGCGGTTGAGCGTGAGCGCGGCGACGCCCATCGGGTTGCGCGGCGAGCCGCCGGGGATGAGGTTGGGCAGTTCCGGATGGTCGCGCTTGACCACGGCGGGCGGCGCCCAGTCGGGCCGCAGATGCTTGCCGTCGACATAGGCGACGCCCGACCATTCCTTGCCGCGCTTGGGCACGGCGATCGGGTAGCGGATGGCGCGGGCATTATCGAGCACATAGTAGAGCGCGCGCTGGCGGGCGCTGATGACCAGCGTGCCGGGGCGCAGGTCGCCGGCCTGTGCAAAGGGTACGACCCGTTCCGCTGCGGCGGCGGGCTTGGGCGCTGCGATCAGCGCGCCGAACAGGGCGGCGGCGAAGCCGAGCGCCATGACGCCGCGCGAGCGGGCCGGAAGCATGCGTGCGGAAGCGCGGTAGGACGGATGGCTCATGCGCAGTTTTCCCCCGAAAACTCAGAACGATCGTGGACGATGCGATAGCCTGATCTTTATCGAGAGGCGGCCACTTGTCGAAGCGTTCTTGCGCGCGCAGTTAAGCGGTAGGCTTAAGATTCTGTGCAGTGTCGCAGCAGCGCCACAGGTTCGGGCTCTCGACCTTTCATCCTGCCCGCGCGATAAGCAGCCGCCATGACCGAGGCCCCCCATATTTTCGATCGCGCGCTGCTTCGCCGACGCCAGAAGCGCGCGCTGGCGCAGGGCCCGGCCGATTTCCTGCTGGCTGCGGCGGTGGACGAACTCGTCGCGCGCCTGTCGGCGGTGCAGCGGGAATTTTCTAAAGCGCTCGATCTCGGCGGGCCCTTGCCGATGCTGGCCGACGCCATCGCGAAACCGGGGCGGGACGTGTTGCGCGTGTCCGACGATCCGGCTTTTGCCGGCGCCCAGCTGTTCCGGCTGGTGGACGATGAGCGGCTGGAAGTCGAACCGGCCTCGTTCGATCTCATCGTCTCGGCGCTGGCGCTGCAATGGGTCAACGATCTGCCGGGCCTGCTGGCGCAGGTCAGGCGGGCGCTGAAGCCGGATGGACTTTTGCTCGCCTGCCTCGTCGGCAATGCGTCGCTCCACGAATTGCGCGCGAGCTTCACTGCGGCGGAGGCCGAGCTGGAGGGCGGCGCCAGTCCGCGCGTCGCGCCGTTCGGCGATGTGCGCGAACTCGGCCGCCTGCTGCAGCGCGCGGGTTTCGCGTTGCCGGTGGTCGACTACGAGACGCTGACGGTGCGCTACGATTCGATGCTCGGGCTGATGGCCGATCTGCGCGCCATGGGTGCGACCAATCCGCTCGCGGCGCGGTCGCGCAAGCCGCTCAAGCGCGCGACGCTGATGCGCGCGGCGGAAATCTATGCGGAACGGTACAGTGATCCTGATGGCCGCGTGCGCGCGAGTTTCGACATCGTCTGGCTGTCTGGCTGGGCGCCGCACGAATCGCAGCAGAAGCCCGCCAGGCGCGGTTCTGCGACCGTCAGCCTTGCTGATGTCTTCAAGGCGCCGCGCGAAAAATGAGGGACAGGTTGCGCAATGCGCCTGCGTCCGCACAATGCGCGTATCCGGGGAGATCGACATGAGCACGAAGGCCAAAGCGGCGAAGAAAGAGCCGGCGAAGAAATCGAAGAAGCGCGACATGGACGGCGTGATGGCGCTCGACCTGCCGTTTGCCGAACGCACGCCCGCAGTGAAGGCCTATTTCGACAAGTGCGACGAGAAGATTGGTTTCGTACCCAACGTGCTGCTGTCTTTCTCGCACGACATGGCCAAGCTTGACGCCTTCTCGGCCTATTACAACGATCTGATGCTCGCGCCTTCGGGCCTGTCCAAACTCGAGCGCGAAATGATCTCGGTCGTCGTCTCCTCGGAGAACAAGTGCTTCTATTGCTTGGTCGCGCACGGCGAGGCGGTGCGAAGGCTCTCCGGCGATCCCATGCTCGGCGAAATGCTGGTCATGAACTATCGCGCCGCGGATCTTTCGCCGCGCCAGCGCGCCATGCTCGACTTCACGGTGAAGGTGACGAAGGAGCCGTGGGCGGTCGAGGAAGACGATCGCGCGAAGCTGCGCGAAGCGGGTTTCAGCGATCGCGACATCTGGGACATCGGCGCGGTGGCGGCCTTCTTCAACATGACCAATCGCATGGCGGCGGCGGTCGATATGCGGCCGAACCCGCAGTATCACGCGATGTCGCGGTGACAGGCGCTTCACGCAGACGTGAATTGCGAGCCTGAAGGCTCGCGGTCCATTCGAGGCCCATGTCCCGCAATCCCTATTATTCCGGCCCGCCATCGGATCATTTCAACGGCGAGCGCTTCTTCCTTCCGGGCGGGCGCTCGACCGACAAGAGCAGGCTCGATCTGCTGCGCTGGCGGTTTCGTTCGCGCAATCTCCCCGAATGGCCGAAGATCTATCCGGGCCTGCCGCAGGACAGACCGCCGCAGCGCGTGGAAGGCGGCGCGCTGCGTGTGACATTCGTCGGCCATGCGACGTTTCTGATCCAGACGCAGGGCGTGAATTTTCTGCTCGATCCCGTGTGGTCGGAGCGTACGAGTCCGCTCAGCTTCGCCGGGCCGAAACGCGTCAATCCGCCGGGCATCGCGTTCGAGGATCTGCCGCCGCTCGATGCGATCCTGCTGACGCACAATCACTACGACCACATGGACGTGGCGACGCTTGCGCGCCTGAAACGCGAGCGCCCGTGCCCGATCATCACGCCGCTCGGCAATGACACGATCCTGAGGAAGGTTATCAGGCAAGTCGATGCGCGCGCGTTCGACTGGGGCGACAGTGTTGATGTCGGCGGCGTCCGCGTGCATCTCACGCCCGCGCAGCACTGGTCTGCGCGCGGCCTGTACGACCGGCGCATGGCGCTGTGGTGCGGCTTCGTGCTGGAGACGGGCGCGGGCAAGATCTACATCGCCGGCGACACGGGCTATGGCGACGGCCATCTGTTCCGCGACATTTTCGTGAAGCACGGCGCGATGCGGCTGGCGCTGCTGCCGATCGGCGCCTACGAGCCGCGCTGGTTCATGCGCGAGCAGCATGTCGATCCGGAAGAGGCCGTGCGCATGTTTCAGGACGTCGATGCCAAGGCCGCGCTCGGCTATCACTGGGGTACGTTTCGCCTGACGGACGAGGCGATCGACGAACCGCCAAAGCGGCTCGCCATCGCGCTGGAACGGGCGGGGATCGCGCCGGAGCGTTTTCGCGCGGCGCGGCCGGGGGAAGTTTTCGAGGAAGCGGAATACCCGCCGACTTCATCCTGAGGAGCGATGCGAAGCATCGCGTCTCGAAGGATGGCCAATTCGCGGGGCCAGGCCGTCCTTCGAGACTCAGGACGAAGGTTGTGGAACTGCGCTCAAGCCGCCCGCCGCGCCCTCTCAGCCATTTCCTCGGCAATCGCCTTCACCACCGCTGGCCGCGCCAGATGCTTCTGGTGATAGGCGGCGAGCTTCGGCCACTGGCCCAAATCGATGCCGACAAACGGGCACCAGTTCAGCATGGCGACGAGATAGGCGTCGGCGATGGTGAAGGCGTCGCCCACCAGATGGTCGCGGTCGCCGAGACGCCGCACGAGGGCGTCGAACGTCAGCTGGATCGCCGCCTTTGCGTATTCCTTGCCCTCCTGCGGCATGGCCGGCGCGAAGAGCGGCGAAAAGATTCTCTTGTGCAGCTCCGTGCCGAGATAATTCAGCGCGTCGATCACCTCGTAGCGCTTCACGTCGTCCCAGCCGGGGGCTAGTCCCGCGCCGGGCTTGCGGTCGGCCAGATATTGCAGGACGGACGGGTTCTCGTTCAGCAGTGTGCCGTCGTCCAGTTTCAGAGCCGGCACGTAGCCGTTGGGCGCGATGGCGCGGTAGTCGCGGCCGTCCTTCGTCGTTTTCGCGCGCGTATCGACATAGGTGATTTCGAGCGGGATGCCGGCCTCGTAGGCGGTAATATGGGCGGCCAGCGAGCAGGCCATCGGCGAGGTGAACAATTCCATCGAGCAGTCCTCCAATTTATATGCGGATCGGTATAGAATAACCGCGGGCGGTGGCAGTCAAGGATTTTTATGCGGAACGATACAGAAATTGAGAAGCGCAAGCGCGGGCGGCCGCGGCAGTTCGATCCGGACGCCGTGCTGGAAAACGTGCGCCAGGTGTTCACCACCAAGGGGTACGACGGCGCTTCGCTCGACGATCTCGCGGCGGCGGCGGGCCTGAACCGCCCGAGTCTCTACGGCGCCTTCGGCGACAAGGAGCAGCTCTACATCCAGGCGCTGAACCAGGTCGGCGCGCGCAGCCAGGCGCGGCTGGCCGAAGCGCTTGCGCTCAGGCTGCCGATCGAGGAGCGGCTGACGCTGATCTACAAGTCCGCTATCGCCGCCTATAGCGCGCCGCCGCTGCATGCGGGCTGCATGATCGTGAACACGGCGGCCACCGCCGCGACGACCAATCCCGCCATTGCGGAAACGGCGCGAAACATCCGGGCGGGACTGGAGGAATTGTTCGAGCGCGCGTTTGCGGCCTGCGTGACGCGGCGCGAATTGCCGGCCGCGCCATCGCCATCGGCGCGCGCGAAACTGGCGACGGCAATGCTCGACACGCTGGCGGTGCGCGCCCGGCTCGGCGAAAGCGCCGCCTCGCTGGAGGCTTTTGCGCAGGAGGCGCTGGCGCTGGTCTGCGTGATCTAGCGGGCGACGGCGTCCAACGCCGCCGTTACCTCGGCGGGATGCGCGACAATGGCCGCCGCCCCCGCTTGTTCCAGTTCCGCGCGCGACCCGTAGCCCCAGGCGACGCCGATGGTCGGCAGGCCGTTGGCCCTGGCGCCAAGCACGTCGAACTTGCGGTCGCCGATCATGGTCGCCTTGGCGGCATCGACGCCGGTTTCGGCCAGCGCATGGGAAAGCAGCACGTCCTTGTGCTGCAGCGAGCCGTCGAGTCCGGAGCCGAAGGTCTCGATGAAAAAGGGCGCAAGACCGAAATGTTCGACAATGCGCAGCGCATAGGGCCGCGCCTTCGAGGTCGCGACATAAAGACGCCAGCCCTCGCTTGTCAGGCCTTTCAGCAGATCCGGAATGCCGTCGTAGACGCGGTTTTCAAACAGGCCCGTCTCGCCGTAGCGCTTGCGATAAAGGCGAAGCCCCTCTTCGGCGCGCTCCGGCCCGAGCATGACGCGCAGGCTCTCGATCATTGGCGGGCCGATCACCCATTCGAGATCGTCCTGCGAGGGCGGCTCGAGGCCGAGTTCGCTCAGCGCATATTGCACCGAGCCGCAGATGCCGGGCTTTGGATCCGTCAGCGTGCCGTCGAGATCGAAGAAGGCGACGCGCCAAGCGTTCAAAAAATCTGCCTCACTTGATGAAGACGTAGATCGCGAGTTCGAGCGCGCTGTCGTCCGCGCCTTTGGGGTCGTTGAGATATTCCTCGACGAAGACGTTCTGCGCCTCGTAGCCCTTCTCGTCCAGGAAAGCGGTGATCGCCTCGTAGGTCGAATCGACGTCGTCATAGGCGCCGCGATGCTGGAACTTGATGGCGCGGCCGGCGGGCGTCTGGGCGATCTTGGCGTCCGGGCCGAGATCGACCGTTGCGGCTGGCGCCGCATCGAGCGGGATCATCGCCTGGAACTTGAAATTGTCGTCGTCGGTGTCGACGAAGGCGGCGACCGGACGGCCGCCTTCCTTCAGCCCGGCCTTGGCCATGGCGGCGCGGGCCTTGGCGAGCGCGGCATTGATCGCCTTATAGCCGTCTTCCCATTTGGCGGCGCCGGAGACGCTGATCGCTGGCCGGGATTTGACCTCGAAGGGCTGGGCGGCGGCGTCCGCGTCGGCGGGCTGCTGGGCGGCCGCGGCGGGCGGAGTTGCTGCAGGCGGCGTCGCAGGGGCGGGCGTTACCGGGGCGGCTGGCGCCGGGGTTGCGGGAGCGGCGGGCGCTGCAGGCGCGGGCGCGGCGGTCTGTGCGCCCGCCTGCGCAGTCACAAACAGCGCGGCGCCGAAAGCAAGAGCCGCGAAAGTTCGTCCAGCGTTTGCCAACATGCGATTCGCTCCACCCCGATCCCGCCTTTATATAGCATCCGCGGCCTTCGTGGCGGAGCTGAGGCCGTCCGCGTTTTGGCCATCCGGACAGCAGTCGCGCATGAATTTCGAGCGGAATCATCCTCTGGCGGGCCGTCGGGTCGCGAAAATGAACGGCGCGGGCAATGAGATCGTCGTGCTCGACCTGCGCGGCGCTGAGGCGCGCGTGACCGGCGCCGATGCGCGCGCGATCGGCGCTGCCGAGGGGCTGCATTACGATCAACTGATGGTGCTGCACGACGCTTCGGGCGCGGACGCGGCGGCGTCGATGAAGATATTCAATATCGATGGCTCGTTGTCGGGCGCCTGCGGCAACGGTACGCGCTGCGTGGCCTGGGAGCTGATGCGCGACGGCGGCGACAGGGAGCTGAAGCTCGAATCCGATGGCGGGCTTCTACAGGTGACGCGCGATTCCGAATTTTCCTTCACCGTGGACATGGGCCCGCCGAAACTCGGCTGGCGTGACATTCCGCTGGCAGGCGGGGGCGGCGACACGGCGCGGGTTGCGCTCTCGCCAACAGTGCCCGGCGCGCCGGCGGAATTTTCGGCCGTCAGCATGGGCAATCCCCACGCCGTGTTTTTCGTGGCCGACGCTGCGGCGATCAACCTCGCGAAGGTAGGCGCCGCGATCGAAACGCATCCGCTGTTTCCCGAGCGCGTGAACGTGTCTTTTGCCGAAGTGCGCGCGCGCGATTCCGTCCTGCTGCGCGTATGGGAGCGCGGCGCTGGCGCCACGCGCGCCTGCGGCACGGCGGCCTGCGCGACGGCGGTCGCGGGCGTGCGGCTTGGTCTCACCGATCGCGCCGCCACCATCTCGCTGCCGGGCGGCGACCTGCGCATTGAGTGGCGCGCCAGCGACGATCACGTCCTGATGAGCGGTCCGGTCGAACTGGAATTCGAGACCGTGCTCGACGCCGCCATTTTTTCGCGCGCGACGGCATGAACGCGACGACGCGTGAAAAAGTCGAGGTCGTCTCCTTCGGCTGCCGTTTGAATCTCGTCGAATCCGAGGCGATGCGGCGTGCGGCGGAAGCGGCGGGACATACCAACGTCGTCGTTTTCAACACTTGCGCCGTCACATCGGAATCGGTCCGGCAGGCGCGGCAGGCCATCCGGCGTTTTTCGCGCGAAAAGCCCGATACGAAGATCATCGTGTCGGGCTGCGCCGCCGAGACGGAACGCGCAGCGTTCGCGGACATGCCGGAAGTCGCCGCCATCGTCGGCAATGCGGCGAAGACGGAGCCCGAGACTTGGCGCGCGCTGCTGTGCGGCGAGGCGCCTGTCTCCGACATCGCACAAGCGCGTATCGCGCAGCCGATTGCGGTCGATCGTATCGAAGGCCATACGCGCGCGTTTCTGGCGATCCAGAACGGCTGCGACCATCGCTGCACGTTCTGCGTCATTCCCTACGGGCGCGGCCCGTCGCGCTCCGTGCCCGCGGATATTGTCATCGCGCAGGCGAAAAAACTGGTCGAACTCGGCCACAAGGAAATCGTGCTGACCGGCGTGGATCTGACGTCATGGGGCGGCGATCTGGATGGCGCCCCGAAACTCGGCTCGCTGGTGCGCGCGATGCTGAAGTCGGCCCCAGGGTTGAAGCGTCTGCGCCTGTCGTCGCTCGATTGCATCGAGGCGGACGAAGACCTGTTCATCGCGCTCGCCGAGGAAGAGCGGCTGACGCCGCATCTGCACCTGTCGCTGCAATCTGGCGACGACATGATTTTGAAGCGCATGAAGCGACGGCATTCGCGGCGCGACGCTATCGAATTTTGCGCGCGTGTGCGTGATCTGCGATCCGACATCGTGTTCGGCGCCGACCTGATCGCGGGCTTTCCGACCGAGACGCATGCGATGGCGGAAAATACGCGCCGGCTCGTCGATGATTGCGGGCTGACGCATCTGCACGTGTTTCCGTATTCGCCGCGCGACCTGACGCCCGCCGCGCGGATGCCGCAGGTCGCCCCCGCTGTTCGCGCAGCGCGGGCCAAGGTGTTGCGGGAGGAAGGCGAGCGCGCGCTCGTGCGGCATCTCGATGCACAGATGGGCACGCGCGTGGAGGTTCTGGCGGAGCGTGGCGGCGTAGGACGCACGCATGATTTTTCGCTTGTGGCGACGCCGGGCGTCGAGGCGGGCGCGATGATCGAGGGCGTTGTGGCGGGCCGCGACGGGATGAAGCTGCGGTTGGCGTAGCTTTCCCTCACCGCGACACGAAGTCGGCTTTTGCCGACTTCGGTCAGATACGGGGAGGGTGTCGCCGCAGGCGACGGGTGGGGACTGCCGGGCATTGGCAGTCGTCTCGATCACGCCCAGGAAACCCCACCCGCGATGCTGTGCATCGCGACCTCCCCGCGAGCGGGGAGGTTGAGGCGCTCCATCAATGCCGGAAGTGGCGATGTCCCGTGAAGACCATCGCGAGGCCCTTCTCGTCTGCGGCCGCGATCACTTCGCTGTCGCGCATCGAGCCGCCGGGCTGGATGATCGCGGTCGCGCCGGCTTCGGCCGCAGCCAGAAGGCCGTCGGCGAACGGGAAGAAAGCGTCGGAGGCGACGACCGAGCCGATGGCGAGGCTTTCGGGCAGGTCGGCGGCCTTGGCGGCTTCCGCTGCTTTCCACGCGGCGATGCGCGAAGAATCCACGCGCGACATCTGGCCGGCGCCGACGCCGACCGTGGCGAGGCCGTTGACGTAGACGATGGCGTTCGACTTCACGTGCTTGGCGACGCGGAAGGCGAATTTGAGATTGGCGAGTTCGTCACGCGTCGGCTGGCGCTTGGTGACCACGCGCAGCTCCATGTCGTCGACGACGGCATTGTCGCGGCCCTGCACGAGCAGGCCGCCAGCGACGGTGCGGACCGAAAGGCCCTTCGCGCGGGGGTCCGGCAGGCCGCCGGTGACCAGCAGGCGCAGGTTCTTCTTGGCCGCGATGATGGCGATGGCGTCTTCGTCGGCTTCCGGCGCGATGATGACCTCGGTGAAAATCTTGGTCATCTCGGCCGCGGCCGCCGCATCGAGCCTGCGGTTGAGCGCGATGATGCCGCCGAAGGCGGAGACGGGGTCGCAGCGTAGCGCCTTTTCGTAAGCCTCTTTCAGCGAGGCGCCTTCGGCGACGCCGCAGGGGTTGGCGTGCTTGATGATGGCGACTGCGGCTGTGCGGGACGGATCGAATTCGGCGACGAGCTCGAAGGCGGCGTCGGTATCGTTGACGTTGTTGTAGGAGAGCTGCTTGCCCTGCACCTGACGTGCGGTGGCGACGCCGAAGCGTTTCTCGCCGGTGACGTAGAAGCCCGCCGCCTGATGTGGGTTCTCGCCATAACGCATGGCTTCGGCGAGTTTGCCGCCGACCGCGCGATAGGCGGGCGTCGTCTCGTCGATCGCGTTGGCGAACCAGTTTGAGATCGCGGCATCGTACGCAGCGGTGCGTGAATAGGCCTTTTGCGCGAGCTTGCGGCGCGTGGCCAGACGCGTCGAGCCGTTGTTGGCGGCGAGTTCGCCGAGCACGACGCCGTAATCCTCGACATCGACGATGACGGCGACGTCATCGTGGTTCTTGGCGGCGGCGCGTATCATCGCGGGGCCGCCGATGTCGATATTCTCGATGCAGTCTTCGTAGGCTGCGCCCTTCGCGACGGTCGCCTCGAAGGGATAGAGATTCACGACGAGCAGGTCGATCTGCGGAATGTTGTGCGCCAGCATGGCGGCTTCATGCTCGGGGTTCTCGCGGATGGCGAGAAGGCCGCCGTGCACTTTCGGGTGCAGCGTCTTCACGCGGCCGTCCATCATCTCCGGAAAGCCGGTGAGATCGGAAACGTCGATCACCTTGAGGCCGGCGTCGGCCAGCGCTTTGCGCGTGCCGCCGGTGGAGACGAGTTCGACGCCGCGCTCGCTGAGCGCGCGCGCGAAATCCACGAGGCCGGTCTTGTCGGAAACGGAAATCAGCGCGCGCGCGGCGCGCCTGAGGTCGGACGCCATGATGGCCTCAAGCTCACGCCGGATGATCGAACCAATGCGCGGCCCGCCCGCTCGGCGCGTATCGCGGAGGGGCGCGCAAAACGAAAACGCGGGGTCTGGCCCCGCGCTCGATTGAGTGAACTTACTTCTTGGCCGCAGCCTTGTCCGTGCGGTCGGTGCGTTCGGCGATGCGCGCCGACTTGCCGCGACGATCGCGCAGGTAATAGAGCTTGGCGCGACGCACCTTGCCGCGGCGCACGACCTTGATGGAGTCGATATTCGGCGAATGGACCGGGAACACGCGCTCGACGCCTTCGCCGTAGGAGATCTTGCGGACGGTGAAGCTCTCCTGGAGGCCGCCGCCGTTGCGCGAGATGCAGACGCCTTCGTAGGCCTGGACGCGCGAACGATCGCCTTCCTTGACCTTCACGTTGACGATCACGGTGTCGCCGGGCTGGAATTCGGGAATGTTCGCGCCGAGTTTGGCGACCTGCTCGGCATCGAGCTGGGCGATGATGTCCATCGTATTTGTCCTTACCGGTTTCGTCCTGTTGCGGACGGGCGTTTCGGGAACGCTGTTTTCAGTTGCGCGGCGGCTATAGCGGATCAGGGCGGGGATGTCGAGCCATCCGGGACCGCCGGCCTCCGGCCGGCATCTTGGCCGGGGTCTTTTGCCGGCCCGAGGCCGGCGGTCCCGGATGGGGTCAGTCCTTGCGGCGCAGGTCCGGCCGGCGCGCTTCTGTCAGCCGCTCGGCCTCGGCGCGGCGCCATTTGGCGATCTTGCCATGATCGCCCGACAGCAGGATTTCGGGAATGTCCCGCCCCTCCCACTCCCGCGGCTTTGTATAGTGCGGATATTCCAGCAGGCCGTTCTCGAAACTCTCCTCTGAACCGGAATCCGGCGCGCCCATGACGCCGGGGATGAGCCGCACGCAGGCGTCGAGCAGGGCCAGCGCGGCGATCTCGCCACCCGAGAGCACGTAGTCGCCGATCGAGATTTCCTCGAGATTGCGGCCCTCGATCACGCGTTCGTCGACGCCCTCGAACCGCCCGCAGACGATCAGCGCGCCGGGGCCGGCGGCAAGCTCGCGCACTCTGCGTTGCGTCAGCGGTTTTCCGCGGGGGGACATCAGCAGGCGGGGGCGGTTGTCGCCGGGCGGAGCAGCGGCGTCGATGCCCGCCGCCAGCACATCGGCGCGCAGCACCATGCCCGCGCCGCCGCCGGCCGGCGTGTCGTCCACTGTGCGGTGCTTGCCGAGTCCGTGCTCCCTGATGTTTTTCGCTTCCAGTGCCCAGAGGCCTCTGGCCAGCGCGTCGCCCGCCAGCGACAGTCCGAGCGGACCGGGGAACATGTCTGGAAAGAGGGTGAGGATGGTGGCGCGGAAGGTCATGGCGCGCAGGCAAAATGCGCGAGATCGCTCTTGCTTGAACCACCCACAAGTTCGAACCAGCGCGTCGGCGCTATTCTGATCTTGTCGACGCCACCTTCGCCATAGCCCAGTTCGCGCATGTGCATCGTCCGGCAATCGGTCTCCGCACGCGTAAACCCGACGGTTCCGTCAGGCGCGACACGGCGATGAAGTGCCTTCACGATGTGACCCTGACGAACACGCTCAATCAAGAAGTAGCGCCCTTTGTCGCCCGGAATACTACGCGGAATCGCAGTCTCGGCGACCGCGGTCTGAGACGCCAGAATGATGAGCGTCGGTAAGACTCTACCGATCACCCTCCACCTCCTGTGGCCGCACCACGACAATCCTGCCGCCCGCAAAATCGATCGACGGCGCGACCTCTTTCGTGAAGGGCAGCATCAGCGTGTCGCCCGCCGCCGGCGCGATTTCGAGAATGTCGCCGGCGCCGAAATTCATCACGTTCTTCACGACGCCGATCTCTTCGCCTTCCGGCGAAACGGCGGCGAGGCCGACGAGATCGGCGATGTAGAATTCGTCCTCGTCGGGCGGAGGAAGTTTGTCGCGCGCGACATGCAGCGCGACGCCGGTGAGGGCGCCGGCCGCGTCGCGGTCGGAGAGGCCCTTCACCTTGGCGACGACCATGTCCTCTTTCAGAAGACGCAGGCGCTCGATCTCGAAAATTTTCGCGCCCGTTTCATCCGACAACGGGCCGTAGTCGCCGATCGAGAGGGGATCGGCGGTGTAGCTCTTGATGCGGATTTCGCCGCGCACGCCCTGTGGCGTGCCGAAACGGCCGACGAGGACGAGGCGGGGTTTGTTTGTCATGCTTTTCATGCCGTCATCGCGAGGAGCGAAGCGACGCGGCGATCCATCCCCAGATCGCGACAAGCGTGCGGAGATGGATTGCTTCGCTTCGCTCGCAATGACGGCTCAAACAAGCGTGCGACCTTACTCAGCAGCAGCGGCGGCCTTTTCGGCGGCGGCGGCAGCAGCGGCGGCGCGCTCCTGGGCCTTCTTCTTCGGCTTGGCCTTGTCAGGATTGCTGCGGGCAGCGCGCGTGCCGACGCCGACGGTCTCGAGCAGGCGGGCGACGCGATCGGTCGGGGTCGCGCCCTTGGCGATCCATTCCTTGGCCTTCTCGGCGTCAACGACCAGACGGTCAGCGGCGTCCTTGGCCTTCAGCGGGTCGAACGTGCCTAGACGCTCGATGAAGCGACCGTCGCGGGGCGAACGCGAGTCGGCGATGACGATGCGATAGAAGGGACGCTTCTTGGCGCCGCCGCGGGACAGACGAATCTTCAGGGACATGCTGCTACCTTTCGTTTGATGGCTCTCTCACCGCGCGGCGAGACAGCGTGTTCTCACTTCTTTTTTCCGAACTGGAACGGGTTGAAGCCGCCGCTGCCGAGGCCCGGCAGTTTCGGCATGGCGCCAGGCAGGCCCGGCATTGTCGGCTTGGGACCGAAGGCGCCGGCGGGCGGCGCGTCCGGCAATTTCGGCATGCCGGGCGGCAGCTGACCGCCCATCTGCTTCTGCATGGCCTCGATCTGCTCAGGGCTAGGCTGCGGCATGCCGCCGCCAAGCCCAAACATCTGCGCCATCTTGCCCATCGGACCGCGCTTGCCGCCGCCCATCTGCTTCATCATGTCGGCCATGCCGCGATGCTGCTTGAGCAGCTTGTTGACCTGCTCGACATTGACGCCGGCGCCGGCCGCAATGCGTTTCTTGCGCGAGGCTTTCAGGATATCCGGATTGCGGCGTTCGGCTGGCGTCATCGACAGGATGATCGCGCGCTGACGCTTCAGGATGCGGTCGTCGATGTTCGCCGCCGCCATCTGCTCTTTCAGCTTTCCGACGCCGGGCAGCATGCCCATGATGCCGGAGAGGCCGCCGATCTTTTCGGCCTGCGCGAGCTGTTCGGCGAGGTCTTCGAGATCGAACTTGCCCTTGCGCATGCGCTCGGCGATGCGCTGCGCCTTTTCGGCGTCGATGGTCTGCGCGGCCTTCTCGACCAGCGCGACGATGTCGCCCATGCCAAGAATGCGGTTGGCGATGCGCTTGGGATCGAAATCATCCAGCGCGTCCATCTTTTCGCCGATGCCGATCAGCTTGATCGGCTTGCCGGTGACGGCGCGCATGGACAAAGCCGCGCCGCCGCGGCCATCGCCGTCGACGCGGGTGAGCACGATGCCGGTGACGCCGACGCGCTCGTTGAAATTCTTGGCGAGATTGACCGCGTCCTGGCCGGTCAGCGCATCGGCAACCAGCAGGATTTCATGCGGACGGGCGGCAACCTTGATCTCCGCCATCTCGATCATCAGCGGCTCGTCGATATGCGTGCGGCCGGCAGTGTCGAACATGACGACGTCGTAGCCCTGCAGGCGGCCGACTTCCTCGGCCCGCTTGGCGATCTGCACTGGCGTCTGGCCGGGCACGATCGGCAGCGTATCGACGCCGATCTGGCGGCCGAGCACGGCAAGCTGCTCCTGCGCCGCCGGGCGCTTCACGTCGAGCGAGGCCATGAGGACGCGCTTCTTCTGGCGGTCCGTCAGGCGTTTGGCGATCTTCGCCGTCGTGGTCGTTTTACCCGCGCCCTGCAAACCAACCATCATGATGGCGACGGGGGCGGGCGCATTGAGGTCGATCGGCTCGGCTTCGGCGCCCAGCGTCTCGGTCAGCACGTCCGAGACGATCTTGACGACCATCTGGCCGGGCGAAACCGACTTGATGACATTGGCGCCGACGGCGCGCTCGCGCGCCTTGTCGGTGAAGCCGCGCACCACATCCAGCGCGACGTCAGCCTCCAGCAGCGCGCGACGCACTTCGCGCAGGGCCGCTTCCACATCCGCCTCGCTCAGCGCGCCGCGACGCGTGAGCTGGTCGAATATGCCGGAAAGCTTGTCGCTGAGGCCTTCGAACATGGTCCACTCCAGGCTCGTCTTAGAGACCAACGCAAATCGCGCCCGGGGGCGCTTGGCGCTGCCGGGCGGTGGCCTCCTGCCTCAAGGGCGGGTCGGCGTTTGCAGTGGACACTCTGACGAGAGTTGGGGGCTTTTAGGGCGAGGGGGAGGGGAAAGTCAACTTCCACCAATTAGCTGTTTCAAGCTTTCGCTTGCTAGCGGTAGTGATCGCTCGAATACCTGAGGTGATCTTTGGATCAGAAAGCGTTGTGCTTCTTACTCCGCGACGGGCGCCGACAGCAACTTTCTTGAAGGCGGGGCACCCTTTTTGGCCTCCAGATGCAACCCAAGTGAAAACAAAACCTTTAGGACGTTGGCAAACTCAGGATTTCCATTCGCGTCTAACGCACGATAAAGACTCTCGCGTGCAAGGCCAGTTTCGCGTGCGATCTGACTCATCCCTCTTTCCCGCGCGATGCTTCCCAGCACTTCCATGATCGTCGTCGCATCACCACAAGCAAGCGCCGTGTTCAGCAAATCGACTGCTCCATCAATCATCGGCGTCGCTGTGAGCCCCTGGTCATCTCTTGGTCTTGCAGAAGATAAAGCCGCAACCTCACCAGTCACAAAGAGGTTTGGCTGAATTTCGTCTTCGACCACCCGCCATTCCTCCGGAGTCGCACGCTCCTTCACGTCGATTTGAACCTCGCGACTACAGTGCGAAATAAACGCCTTCCAATGATCGACTGTCTTGATATTGAAAATATTTTTGTCCGGTAGACTGAATAGCACAGCGATCTTGCCAGCGAGCGCGAGGCGCAACACGTTGAGTATTGTTCCAGGACTCTTGCCGTCCCAGATCATCAATCCGAAATCGGCTTCGCGGGCCATTTCACGATCTTTGGCGGCATAAAATTGGAAGCCTTTTGTAGATTTTGGAACATCAACGTGATGAGTGCGCCAAGTGCCGAGGTTATTCCGAGGCGCTTCTCCGGAACAAAACACGGTGACATTGTCATAGCGCTTGTCGAGAAGGTGTTTCTGAACTGCTTTGTCGGCGCCATTTGCGTCCCCGACGACGACCAAATGTCCGCTTGCGATGACATTGTCGAGCCGTTGCTTGACCTCAGCCGGAAGTCGGGAGACGTGCCTAGAGCCGCCGATGAAAATCTTATTCATTGGTTGCTCCGAGTCTTGGTGATAGTGAAGGCGCGAACGACAGCCGCCTGCCCCGGATTTATCAGAATGTCGGTGATGGCATTCATGGTTGTGCCGGACCGGAATAAGTCATCGAAGAGCAATACTTTGCGACCACGGGTCTGGACGGCATCGACCTGATACAGCCCCTTCACGTGTTCTCTGCGTTCATCTGCATCGGTGATGTTCTTAAGTTGACCCGTCGGTCGGGTCGTTGCGATGCACGAAAGGACTGGCACTTTCAATGCGTCCCCGATTCCTTCTGCGAGGACTATGACGGGCTGGAGCGCGCGCTGTTGCGACGGCGGCACGGGAACAATAACGTCGAATTTGTCCCTATGGCGTGAAAGAAAAGCAACCGCGGTATCGATGATGGAGATGGCGGCTGCACGTTCCGCACGATTCTTCAAACGATACAGTAGCTCGGCGATTTCCGGTCGAGCGGTCTCGAACTGCATATGGCCGAATTCGTTCTCGCCGATTGGAGTGCTACTGGTCGTATGCAGATCAAGCGCAACACCCGATTTCCACCGCCCCTCGATCTTGATCGGATGTGTTTTTATGACGGCCATTTCAAATCCCATGTCCTAATCGATGTAACTTGCAGGCTACAGATGGGGAATCGTTGGGGTCTTGCAACAGTTTTAGTCAGTGCGTCGTCCCGGCTCATTCCACCGCAAAATCTCCCTTAGCGCCCCCACCAGCCGGTCGCATTCCGCATCCGTGCCGATACTGATGCGCAAACGATCGGAAATGCGGGGCTTGTCGAACCAGCGCACGATGATCGCGCGTCCCCGCAGCGCCTTGAAGATATCGGCCGCCTTGTGGGCGGGATGGCTGGCGAAGATGAAATTGGCCTTCGACGGCAGCACGTCGAAGCCGAGCGCCAGAAGTTCCGCCGTCAGCCGCTCGCGGCTGGCTATCACCTTGGCGCAGCTTGCCTGAAACCACTCTTCGTCCTCGTAGGCGGCTGTCGCGCCGGCCTGGGCGATGCGGTCGAGGGGGTAGGAGTTGAAACTGTCCTTCACGCGCTCCAGCGCATCGATCAGGTCGCGCGAGCCGATGGCGACGCCGACGCGGAGGCCAGCGAGCGCGCGCGACTTCGACAGCGTGTGGGTGACCAGCAGGTTCGGGTAGCGATCAATCAGCCGGACGGCGCTTTCGGCGCCGAAATCGACATAGGCCTCGTCGATCACGACGGGAATGTCGGGATGGGCCTGCAGCAGCTTTTCGATCTCCGCGCGCGGTAGCGCAATGCCGGTCGGGGCGTTGGGATTGGCGAAGATGATCGCGCCGCAATCGTCGCCGTAGTCGGCGACGTTGATCCGCATGGCGGCGTCGAGCGGGACGATCTTTGTCGTCACGCCAAAGAGCTGCGACCAGACGGGGTAGAAGGAATAGGTGATGTCGGGGAAGGCCAGCGGCTTCTCCTGCTTCAGCAGCGCCTGGAAGACCAGCGCCAGCACTTCGTCCGAGGAATTGCCGACGAAAACCTGATCCGGCTTCACGCCCTCCCGCTTCGCGATCGCTTCGCGCAGCTTCAGCGAGGTCGGCTCGGGATAGAGGCGCAGCGCATCGGTCGCCGCCGCCTGAATCGCCTCCAGCGCGCGGGGGCTCGGCCCGTAAGGGCTCTCGTTGGTGTTGAGCTTCACGATGTCGGCCATGACCGGCTGCTCGCCCGCCACATAGGGCTTCAGGTCGTGAACGAGCGGGCTCCAGAAACGGCTCATGATCTCTCGCATCGGGGCGGCGTCTTGCCGGGGCGGGTCTTTTAGCGCCGCCGTTTCGTGGCGGAAAGCTGGAATGCGTTCAGGGGACTTGCCTCCCTTATACGCGCCTGCGAAACACGGACCGTCATTTTTCGGACCGATTCGCACGGGATCAATGCCGAAAGACGCGCTTTTTCGAGCGCAGCCGGCATCGACGGTGGGCCTGATGGTATTGGACAGATTGGCGGGCCCGCGCGCCCGGCCGTTCCGGCTCCTGGCTGGCGTCGCCGCCGCCTGCGGCCTCTTTGCGGCTTCCGCCGCTCAGGCCGAAAGCCTCCGGGCGACCTATGCGCTTTCCATCATCGGCGTGCCGATCGGCGCTGCGGACGCGGCTGCCTCCATCGAGAACGGCGCCTACAAGGTCGATATCGGCCTGCGTCTGTCGGGTCTTGCCGCGATGGTCACCAAGGCCAAGGGCGCGGCGACCGCCAATGGCGTCATCGCCAATTCCAGCGTCCTGCCCAACGCCTACGCCAACACGACCGCCAATTCGAACGAGACGCGCACCGTGCGCATGGGGCTCAACGCCGGCGCCGTGCGGGCCGTCGAGATCTCCCCGCCATTTCTGGACATGGACGAGCGCGTACCCGTCACGGCGGCGCACAAGGCCAGCGTTCTCGATCCCGTCAGCGCGCTCGTCATGAGCGTGCCCGCCGGCCAGCCGCTGGTCGGGCAAGCGGCCTGCGACCGCACGATTCCCGTCTACGACGGGCTCGTGCGGTTCAACGTGTCGCTGTTCTACAAGGGCGTGCGCAACGTGCAGGCCAAGGGTTATTCCGGCCCGGTGTCGGTCTGCTCGGCGCGTTACACGCCGATTTCCGGCTACAAGCTGGACAGCCAGTCGACCAAGTTCATGGCCGACAATCGCGACATCGAGGTCTGGCTCGCGCCGCTCGAACAAGCGCATGTGGTGGCGCCCTTCTACATCAAGATCGGCACGAAATCGGGCACGCTGGTCATCCAGGCGGTCGATTTCCACGTCACCCAGCAGCGCGCCCAGAACAACTGACCCAGAGCGGGGCTGTCGGCGCGCAAGAGGTTAACGCCTGCGCGCAGCCGAAGCCGTTTTATCCGCAGAGCCTTGTGGCGCATCGGCTTTCGCGCCCCATATATTGTGGGAACACATCGTGAAGTCTGCGGATTCAGCGATTCGTGCCCGCTCCGTTCGCGGTTCGGCCTGAAAGTTAACGCGGTGGCCTTTTTGAGTTATTTTCCGCGCGCGCTTGACAAAGAGGGCCGCCGGAGTCCGGCGACGAGTCCAGATTTCAGGGCCCGATTCCCGTTCGGAGTCGTTTCGATTCACAATACTTGGCGCCTGCAGGTCGGCTTTCCGCGATATCTTGCGGAGAACGAAGGAAGACTCATCGGGAGTCGCCGATTCGGGCGCGATTCGTTCGCGCCTCGTTCGAAAGCTGAATTTCCGGGCGTTGCAGCGGGTCATTACGGCACAGGTTGCGCCGGGCGCGACGGGGACTGTGCGCGATGAATTTCGCCGAGGCCATGTCCCAGCGCGAGCGACCGGTCTGGAAAACCGCAGGCGTCACCGCAGTTCTCGGGCCGACCAACACCGGCAAGACGCATTTCGCGATCGAGCGGATGCTCGCCCAACCCACGGGCATGATCGGCCTGCCGTTAAGATTGCTGGCGCGCGAGGTCTATCAGAAGCTCGTGATTCGGGCGGGCGCCAACGCCGTTGCGCTCATCACGGGCGAGGAGAAGATCAAGCCGCCGAATGCGCGCTATTGGGTCTCGACCGTCGAGGCCATGCCGCGCGACTTGGCCGTCTCCTTCGTGGCGGTGGACGAAATCCAGCTCGCCGCCGATTTCGACCGTGGCCATGTCTTCACCGACCGCATTCTCAACCGGCGCGGCATCGACGAGACGCTGCTGATCGGTTCGGGCGTGATGGGGCCGGTCATCCGGGCGCTGCTGCCGGGCGCGCCGATCGTCGAGCGGCCGCGCCTGTCGAAACTGACCTTTGCCGGCGAGCGCAAGATCTCGCGCCTGCCCAGGCGCAGCGCCATCGTCGCCTTCTCGGCGGAAGAGGTCTACGCGATCGCCGAATTCCTGCGCCGCCAGCGCGGCGGCGCTGCGGTCGTGCTCGGCGCGCTCTCGCCGCGCACCCGCAACGCGCAGATCGACATGTTCCAGAATGGCGACGTCGATTATGTCGTGGCCACCGACGCGATCGGCATGGGGCTCAATCTCGATGTCGACCACATTTCCTTCGCCTCCGACCGCAAGTTCGACGGCCGCCAGTTCCGGCGCCTGACGCCCGCCGAATTCGGCCAGATCGCCGGCCGCGCGGGGCGGCACACCAAGGACGGCACGTTCGGCACATCGGGCCGCTGCCCGCCGTTCGACGAGGATCTGGTCGAGGCGCTGGAGGATCACCGGTTCGATCCGCTGAAATTGTTGCAATGGCGCAACGCCACGCTCGATTTCGCCTCGATCGCCGCGCTGACGGCCTCGCTCGACCGCACGCCCGGCGATCCCGCGCTGACGCGCGCGCCTGTTGCCGAAGACCAGATGGTGCTGGACGTGCTCTCGCATGACGAGGACGTGCGGCGGCAGGCGGCGACGCCGGCCGATGTCGCGCGCCTGTGGGACGCCTGCCAGATTCCCGATTATCGCAAGGTTTCGCCTGCCGCCCACGCCGAACTCGCGCGCACGATCTTCTTCTTCATCGTGCGGCGCGGGCGCATTCCCGACGACTGGTTTGCGCGCAGGCTCGCCGAATGCGACCGCACGGATGGCGAGATCGACACGCTGTCGCAGCGGATCGCGCAGGTGCGGGCCTGGAGCTTCATCGCCAATCGCGGCGATTGGCTCGGCGATCCCGAGCATTGGCAGGGCGAGGCGCGTCGGGTAGAGGACAGTCTGTCGGACGCCCTGCACGAAAGGCTCGCGCAGCGCTTCGTCGACCGCCGCACCTCCCTTCTCATGCGGCGCCTCAGAGAGAACCGAATGCTGGACGCCGAAATTACTTCCGATGGCGATGTTCTGGTCGAAGGCCAGCATGTCGGGCAATTGCGCGGATTCCGTTTCACGGCCGATCCACAGGCGGAAGGCGAGGCGGCCAGAGCGTTGAACGCTGCGGCCCAGAAGGCGCTGGCGACGGAGATCGAAAGCCGCGCGACGCGCGTGAACGACGCGGTCGACACGGCGTTTGCGCTGTCCAATGACGGCGCGATCCGCTGGCTCGGCGAACCGATCGCGAAGATCGTGGCCGGCGACAAGATATTGAGCCCCCGCGCCGTGCTGACGGCCGACGAGAGCCTGACCGGCGAAGCGCTGGAAAAGGTTCAGCGCCGCGTCGACCTCTGGCTGGCGCAGCATGTGACGAAGCTGCTCGGCCCGCTGGCGCAGCTGGAAGCCGGGGAAGGCCTCGAAGGCATGGCGCGCGGCATTGCGTTTCGCGTCGCCGAGGATCTCGGCGTCGTCGACCGCGCCAAGGTCGCGGGCGATGTGAAGGGCCTGTCGCAGGACGCGCGCAGTGCGCTGCGCAAGGTCGGCATCCGTTTCGGCGCCTATCACCTCTATGCGCCCGCGCTGCTGAAGCCCGCCCCGCGCGCGCTTGCCGCGCAATTGTGGTCGCTGAAGCATGGCGGCCTCGACGGCGCCGTGGGCTTGGAGGAAGTGGCGCATCTCGCGTCCTCCGGCCGCACGTCGTTTTCGGCGAACCCCGAGATTTCCAAGGATCTCTATCGCGTCGCCGGCTTCCGCGTGTCGGGTGAGCGCGCCGTGCGCGTCGA
>Ga0209023_10001118_pt1 | contig 37080 bp, 30 predicted proteins | sample LakOneMetagenome_FD_187468 | JGI IMG/M metagenome (GOLD analysis project Ga0209023, IMG submission 187468) | Freshwater and sediment microbial communities from Lake Erie, Canada (SPAdes) (version 2) | ecosystem: Environmental > Aquatic > Freshwater > Lentic | place: Lake Erie, Canada...
GAGCCTCAACGGGCTCACACCAAGCGAGTTTGCCAACCGTTCAAACAGGGACGAAAACCAGAACAGAGTCTACTTATAAACGAGGGCAATCAGGGGTGCAGGTCACGATCTTCTGCTTCGTTCGATCAAAGCGGTAGATTTGAAAACGATCCAGCATGTTCCTCTGATACTTTATCACTGGCGAGCAATTGCTGGATCTGCTGCTCTTGATATCAGCTACAAGGCCTACGCCATTGAAAGAGGAAGGCTCGCGCTCGTATCTCATTTCGCAGATGAACCGGGAACGTCCGTAAGTATTACCTCGAATACGATGTATCGGATCGAGCGTCAGCTGCCCGCAAATCAGCCGGGCGTCGCGATTCTGGTGCCGTTTCGCGATAAGCCCGAACTTCTCGCGACGTGTGCGGACTCCATTCTTGAAAAAACAGATTACGAGAATCTGGAGCTGGTGCTGATCGACAATGGTTCGGTTGAACGGGAGACTCTCGACCTGCTCGAAAAATTGAGAGCCGATCCCCGCGTCAAGATCATTTCAGACAGTTCGTCCTTCAACTATTCCCGCTTAAATAATCTGGGCGCGAGGATGACGGACAAAGAGTATGTTTGCCTTTTGAATAACGACATCGAAGTCATCAATTCGGATTGGCTGCGCGACATGATGAGTTACGCTGTTGTCGACGGCGTTGGGTGCGTCGGCCCCAAACTCTATTATCCTCGCGGCTCTATACAACACGCAGGAGTCGTTCTGGGAATGGGTGGCGTCGCTGGCCATGCTTTCTTGAATAAGAGCTTGGCTGATGCCGGATATTTTGGCCGTTTACTGGTGGCCTCAAACTACTCGGCGCTTACCGGAGCCTGTTTGCTGGTCAAGCGCGAAACGTTCTTTCGTGCCGGTGGATTGGACGAGCGTGATCTCTCCGTTGCATTTAACGACATTGATTTCTGCATCAAGGTACAGGCTTTGGGCTTACGCAACGTGTTTACGCCGTTTGCGAGGCTCATTCATCACGAATCGGCCAGCCGTGGAGCGGACAGCACGCCGGAAAAAGCCGCGCGGTTTCAGCGCGAATGCGCAGTAATGGCTGCGCGACATGTCGACATTCTAAAGCGTGACCCTTACTACTCTCCGCACCTGTCTCTTGAAGGGTCTGATTTTTCCATAAGGCGGCGGAGCTCAAATACTGCCATTCCACCAAACGAGTTTTATAATTGAAGCTAACCGAACGTTTAAGCGCGCTTCACTGTTCTTCGAAGTTTAGTCAGATTTGCAAGGGCTTTAGACTGAAATAGCTGCTTTTTGCTCGGTCATTAGCGAGCTTCAATATTCTTCAGATTATTTGCGTTCAATACGCCTGCTGAAAGCAATCCTTCGAAATATGGAATTGTTTTTTTGAGGCCCTCACTAAGCGATACCTTCGGATTCCAATCGAGGGTGTTTTGCGCGACGCTGATGTCAGGCCTACGTTGCCTCGGGTCGTCTTGAGGGAGAGGCCGGTGAATAACCTTCGAAGCCGAACCAGTAAGAGCAATGACAAGGTCGGCGAGTTCCAGAATTGAGAACTCGCCCGGATTGCCGAGGTTGATAGGTCCAGTTGTTTCTTTGGAACTCGCCATGAGACGAACAAATCCATCGATGAGATCATCGACGTAGCAAAACGATCGGGTTTGCCGCCCGTCGCCGAACACCGAAATATCCTGATTCAACAGCGCTTGGACGATAAAACTCGACACGACGCGCCCGTCATTGGGGTGTGTACGAGGTCCGTATGTGTTGAATATGCGGGCGACTTTTATCGAGAGGCGAAATTGGCGCCAATAATCGAAGAAAAGCGTTTCAGCGCACCGCTTTCCCTCGTCGTAGCACGAACGAAGGCCAATGGGATTGACATTACCCCAATAACTTTCCGTCTGAGGATGTTGGGTTGGATCGCCATAAACTTCGCTCGTTGAAGCTTGAAAAATGCGCGCCTTAAGGCGCTTAGCCAGCCCGAGCATATTGATCGCGCCGATGACGCTCGTTTTGGTCGTCTGGACTGGGTCCCATTGATAGTGAATAGGCGAAGCGGGACAGGCAAGATTATAAATTTCATCTACCTCAACGAAGAGTGGATGCGTCACATCATGACGTAACAGCTCGAAGCGATTGCTGCTCAGCAAGTGCTCGATGTTATGGCGTGTTCCCGTAAAAAAGTTGTCGACACAAAGGACCTGATGCCCCTGTCGAACGAGGAGCTCACACAGATGAGAGCCCAAAAAGCCTGCGCCTCCCGTTACAAGTATTCTACGCTCGAAATGCAAACGCTTCTCCCACTCGATTGTCGGTTAACTTATTCGACCGTAGAAAGTCGTCCAGGGACTATATCGCGGCATGTCCTGTAGAGAAGGTATTTCCTCTCGCGGCCCCTGAAATTCTGCTATTCCGTCGCTCCAATGGAGGCTAAATGCGAGTATGAGAATTAAATAACCGATTGAGTCGCCTATAAATTTGCGATACGAGGACCATGGATTCAGTGGTGCCTCAATCCAATCCGCGCGTTCAAACGAAGTGATATTCCGACTCTCAAGCGGTGGTTGAGGCTTCTGGAATATTAGTCATACGCTTATCGTGGCCGACATCTCTGGCTGAATGGCGACCCTTCGGAGAGGCTCCTTGCTCAATACAATTATCAAGCTGCCATTTGCGTGGTGGGCGCGAGCTCGAGACATGCGGTTTCGTGCGAATCCCAAGCACGATGTTTCCATTGTCTGCATCTTTCGCGAAGAGGCACCCTTTCTAGACGAATGGATCAAGTTTCATGTGAGTATGGGTGTGTCCCATTTCTATCTTTACAATAATTTTAGCACGGATGCCTTTCAGGAGGTTTTGAAACCCTATCTAGAGCAGAAGCTTGTCTCGTTCTACGATTGGCCTGTTGAGGTTGGCCAGCTTGCCGCTTACCGACATTGCGTCAAAAAACACGCAATGGATACCCGGTGGATGGCCTTTATCGATGTCGATGAGTTCTTGTTCGCGCCTGATTGCAGGCCGCTCGGGGTCGTATTGTCGGAATACTCTGATCATCCGGGAGTGGTCGTGCACTCACCCTATTTTGGATCAGCTGGACACCGTAAGCGTCCTCCGGTTCCAATAACCAAAGCGTTTACGATGAGGGCCTCGCTGTCAAAAACGTCAGCCAAAACTGTTGCGAATCCGCGCTGGATATATGCGATACGCAACGTCCATCTCTTCAAATATTGGGCGAACGTTGGGGTTAGCACTGACGGAAGAGAATTTGATCCTGAAACCGTCTATCTTGATAAATTGCGATTGAATCACTATTGGTCGCGGTCGTTGGATGATCTGTCCGATAAGATAGCCAGGGGCGACGCCAGTACGTCAACCAAACGCGACCCGGAGTGGCATTTCCAATTTGAAAAGAGTTTAAATCAAGAGCGAGACGTTTCGATTATGGCGTGCCTCGACAAGGCGTTTCCATAGCGATCATAAGGTCGTATTTTCGGTGGAAACGCGGCCCTTTTGTCTTGTTGTGGTCAATCTATGCGCAACAGGGTTTTCTCTTCCGATTCTGTACTCTGAGAAAGCCTTCATTTGTCCGATCGACGAATTTTTATCGATGTGACCATGGCGGCCCGCATAGGCGGCCAGGCGGACGGTATCATTCGCGTCATTCGCGAACTTGCGCGATACAGTGCAAGCCATTCTGATACGGACCTCGTTATCTTCGATCCCAATGCTGAAGCTTTCAAGGTCGTTGATTCCCGCTGGTCGGCCGATCTGGTTGAGGGGGGAGTTATTGTCGATCTCCCATATTTCTCAACTGATCCCAAGAAAAGGCGTCGCGCCGGAAACTTCAAGCGGTGGTTGTCTCATCCCCGACGGGAAACGTTTCTAGCTCTTGATCGTTTTCGGTTGATGCCGGGTTGGCTCGGCCAAGCTGTGGCGCGTTTCCAGCTTTTTTTGATGAGCGAAAATTATCGCGAAGACTTCATTGAACCCGACGGAGGCCGGCGCAGGTTTATCTCCGTTTCGGATGCATCGCCCATGCGAATGTCTCTCGCGGATCGCGACGTTTTGGTTTTGTGCGGCTCAGACTGGCCGGCGATGTATCATTTTCTTAAAACACGCGATCGCGCGACCGCTGGAAAGGTCGTTGTTCTTTGCTATGACATTATACCAATTCTTTTTCCTCAATATTTTCTACCTGAGACCGCTCGCCAATTTTCGTTGTGTTTCAATGAAATTTTTCGAGTCGCAGATATCGTCATTTTTACTAGCGAGGTAGTTCGTCAAGACGTTTTGACGTATTGCAAAGACCAGAAACTCGCTCTTCGAAATACGCGTGTCGTACCGCTGGGATCGATCACTTCCAGAATAGGAGTTGAGCTACCCACTAAGTTGCCAGTTGGACTCGAGCGAGATCGTTACATCCTTTTTGTAAGCACAATCGAACCTCGTAAGGGGCACGAGATGTTGCTTTCCGTTTGGAAGCGCCTCCTGCAAGCCCCCGCCTGTCAAGAAACGCGATTTAACCTAGTATTTGTTGGCCGGAAGGGATGGCTTGTTGACGAGCTACTTGATCGGTTTGAATCCGAGCCTTGCGTCGGCGTTAGCTTGCATATTTTGACGAATATTGACGACCGAGCGCTCGCGCAGCTCTACGCGAACGCGGCTTTCTGTGTTTATCCTTCCGTTTACGAAGGTTTTGGGCTTCCAATCGTCGAAAGCTTTCGCCACGGAAAGGCCGTCCTCGCTTCGACGGGTGGAGCTATACCTGAAGTTGTCGCAGGGATGTCGCCTTGCCTCGATCCTTTAAATGAAGATTTATGGTTCGACACAATCTTGAATTGGATTGAGAATCCCGAGCTTCGCAAACCTTATGAGGCTGCAATTCGTGCGCGCGGAGAGCGGTCTTGGTCGGAAATGGGAAAAGAGTTCTTCGACGCGATTGACACTGTGTGAGTTAAATCCTTATCAGGATGAGCTGCAGGGCAGGGGCCATGGCGGTTCGAATCAATTGTTGATGTGCCACAGCACACTTTCGATGGCGCTATTGCGTTTCGGAGCCGAATGACAAAAGCGCCTCGGATAAGTATTTTGATGCCTGTCCGTAACGGTGCTCGGTGGCTTCACGAGGCCGCGGCGAGTTCACTGAATCAGAATTATTCAGATTTCGAATTGCTGATTGTCGATGACGGATCGTCTGACAACACGCCAAAAATTGCCGCTGAGTTTCAGAGAATGGATTCTCGCGTAAGGGTCATCCAGCAAGACCAGCTTGGGCTTGTTGCTGCGCTCAACAGGGGACTCTCCGAGGCAAAAGGCAGCTTTATTGCGAGATTGGATGCAGACGATGTGGCGTTCCCAAACCGCTTGGAACGGCAGGTCGCTTATTTTGATAGCCACCCGAGTTTGGTGCTATTGGGCTCCTGGGCGCAGAAAATAGATGAAGCCGGTGGACCGATAGGCATGCTGCGACCGGAGAGTGAATCCGAAAAGCTCAAAACGCAGCTTCTGAAGAAAAACCCGTTCATTCATTCTTCTGTGGTTTTCTCCGCAGATGCTGCACGACAATGCGGAGGTTATCGGAAAGTTTTTGAGGCTGCCGAAGATTTCGATTTGTGGCTTCAACTGTCGGAGCGTGGCGACATTGCTATCGTTCCAGAGGTTTTGATAAAGTATCGCGTTCATCAGCAGAGTGTGTCGGCAAATCTTGCCATCCGGCAATTGTTTTCGTCTCGCCTGGCAATTCGTTCTGCAATGGCAAGGCGATCCGGACGGGCCGATCCGCTAGAAAATCTTTCGAGCCCACCGGACTGGAATGAAATAGAAAACGGAAGTGGAATTTATGCGGATGCCAAGATTTTCCAGCTTCTTCAATACTCGGCTGGCTTGAAAAGTCCTGGTCTGTCGGTAGCTGAAATCCGGGCTGCGTGCGCAGCACCGCTCACTCATGCGGAAAGGAAGATTGCGCAGGTAGCATTGTTGAACGTCATCAGAGGTCAAGAAGATCTGCCTCTGCTCGTTAATGCAGAACTTCTGGCGAGAATGTTTTGCCTTCATCCAACACGTGCATTAAAGTTACTGTGGACTAACGAGTTGCGCGGACGCCGAACTAAATGGCGCGGAAATAAAAAGTCGTAACGTCTTTGTTGGGCACACATAATGCCGCCTCGTCTCGTTGACTATCAAATTTCGGATTGGTTACACCTGCGCCCTCTTACGCAGGGATTGAAGACAGCTAGATACCGTTCGACCGATCGTCAGCATCGAAAGAAGCCCGCGCGGGAAGGTGACCTGACTGATATCATCTGCCGGATCAACGCTCAGCGCGTACTGGTCACGATTGCGTTCAACGATGTGCAAACAATCCTGTGGCAGGCAGCTTTGGTTCGGCATTTCGTGCCCAATGCGATTTACGTCGTTGCCGATAATACCGGGGATGATGATATTGCGGCCAAGATTGCAAAAGCCGTAAGAGACCTCGATATTTTTTACGTTCGTCTTCCACCCAATCCATCAAGTTCGCCAAGTCGGTCTCACGGTCTTGCGTTGAATTGGGTCTGGGAAAGAATCATCAAGCCGGGGAAGCCGGAAGTATTCGGATTTCTAGACGACGATATTTATCCGACAGCGCCGGACGATCCATTTGCGTCTTTGTCAAAACAAAACTTCTATGGTGTCGTAAGACAAGGATTGCCGCTGGCAGTAGCTGGTTCAAACCGTTGGTTTCTGTGGGCCGGCTTCTGCATGTTTCTTTATTCTGCCGTGCAAGACGTCGATTTGGATTTTTCTCAAGACTGGTTTGTCGGTCTCGACACGGGCGGTGGGAATTGGGACAAGCTCTATCGTCATGTCGAGCGATTTAGCGTCAGCGAGCAACCATCCAAGCTCGTCGGTTTTCGCGAAGGAGTGAGTATATCCGAAAGTCCTATTCAATGGTGCGGTTCGTGGCTACACGCCGTGGGCATGATGGGCGAACCGAAATTTTATGCAGAGAAATATGCTGCTCTTGCGAAAATTCTAGAACCTCATTTGCAAGAAGCAGGGTACCGCGCATAAGCGAGCGCCGATGATGTTTGAAATCGCTAGAATATCATTGCGAAGTGGTTAGCTTCTCAAGGACGGCAGCAATCCCTCGCGCGGTATCTTCCCAAGTATGAGGCCGATATTCAGCGCGTATCTGGCGCTCGCGATCTGCAAGTTCAGCCGCATTCTGACTCAGCGACAATACGCCCTTGTACCAACCCAATGTATCGATCGGATCAATGTGTATCGATAGGCCTTGCCCTGCCTCGGGCATCGACGACGAATTCGAGGCAATACAGACCTTGCCATAGGCAAGACTCTCGGAGATCGGAAGGCCCCATCCCTCGACGAATGACGGGTACAGCGTAAATTGGCAATTCCGATAGAGCCAATTCAATTCTTTATCGGATACGTCATGAAGAACGTGGATTTTGCCCTTGATGGCGGGATCGTGCGCGATCTGAAAAAATAAATCTTCGCAACCGAACCCGCGCTGGCCAACGATAACGAGGCGTGGCGCGTCGTGCCGGCCTTCTTCTGAAAAGCGCCTCCATATGCGATAGAGAAGATCGTAGTTCTTTCTCGATTGCATCGTGCTGACGCTGAGGGCGAATGGAAAAGTAGACAGGTCCGCGTCCAATCGCGGTATTCGAGAGTCTTGGGAAGGATTGAAATCTGACCCCGGATACACAACGTGGATCGGTGTGTCAGGATCGGTCGCGCTTTTGAGCTTCTTGAGTTCGACCGCCGTTGATTGAGATATTGCGACTACCGCGTCCACATCTCCCAGAAGAAAGTCCGTATACTCTTTGTACCTTCCGACGAACTCAGTCGCATCGAAAAATTGAGGATGCGTCGCGGGAATGAGGTCTTGGCACAGGGCGACGATTTTCAATTTGTGCTTAGTTCGTAATGAACGCAGTACTTCGTAGTCGTAGCGCGGGCTCCAGTTTTCTCCCGCGAGAAAAATGCAGTCACCCTCGGATGCGTCTGCAAAGGGATTATTCGGCAAGTGTTTCTGCAAATGGCCAAGCGAAGCTTTAATGCTGCGCCGGATCGTCCTCTCAATGCGCCGGCCGGGCGAATTCGATTTTGTGTTCTTAGCGCCCGGTCCCCGGTTCGGACGTGAGTCCAATTCAGCGGCAACAAGTGGAGACGTTTCGACAAACTTCGACGACTTGTACCGACAAAACCTAAGTTGAGCCAACAGTAGCTTGCTAAGCTCGTTCGCGAGTCTCGTTTCAACCCGTGTCGTGCCATTGACTTGATTTCCCGCCCGATGACTGGTCGTCAAGTCCATCCAAACAGTGCGTGGCTGAAGTGGCATCGTATTCCGAGGGCTGAATTGAACGACTGAAATGGTGTTTCCAGCGACTTTTAGAAACGAGTTGGATTCCCGGGAAGCCCGATTTGGTAAGTGTTAGTGACTGACTAAAGCGAGCGGGACATCTTTTGTTTCGCGCTGCTGCAAGCGGAAGAACGATGCGTAACGGCCGTTCTGACGAAGCAGTCCTTCATGCTCGCCGGTTTCGACGACCTTGCCCGCTTCTACAACGATGATTCGATCCGCATGCATAATCGTGTGAAGGCGATGGGCGATAACGATGGTCGTGCGTCCTTTACACAAGCGTTCAAATGCCTGCTGCACCTGTTTCTCGGATTCAGAATCCAGTGAGGCGGTTGCTTCGTCCAACAATATGATCGGTGCATTCTTTATCAGGGCGCGCGCAATGGCGATACGCTGCCGCTGACCGCCCGAAACTTGCAACCCGTGTTCGCCGACCGGCGTGTCGTATTGGAGCGGAAACTGCATGATGAAATCATGCGCAAAGGCAGCTTTGGCTGCCTCGATGATTTCTTCTTCTGTTGCGCCTATTTTCCCGAACGCAATATTTTCCCGAACGGTCCCTTTGAAAAGGAAGACATCCTGGCCGACATAAGCCATTTGTTGTCGAACCGAAAGCCGTGAACACTCCGCGATATTTTGCCCGTCGACTAGGATGGCACCTTCGTTAGGCTCATAAAATCGGAGCAGAAGCGCCAAGATCGTTGATTTCCCGCCTCCAGACGGTCCCACGAGGGCCGTGACTTTCCCCGGCTCAGCGCGAAACGACAACTGATTCAAAACGATTTCATTTGGTCTGTAACTGAATTTCACATCCTGCATTTCGACCTGCATGTCTGTGAGTTTCAGATCCGGCAAATTGCTGTCATCGGGCTCAGATGCGCGGCTATCCACGATTTCCAGCAGCATTCTGGCGCCGATGAGGTTGGCGTTCAGCTCCAGTCCCACACGAGCGAGTCTTTTCGCCGGCTCATAGGCGAGCATGAAGGCTGTAAGGAATGTGAAGAACTGACCTGGCGTCGAGTTGTTCACAATAACGCCGTACCCACCATAAAGGAGCGACGCTGCAATAGCGCAGCCACCAAGCGCTTCCATCAAAGGACTTGCGCGATTGGAAACGCGAGCGACCTTGTTGGCGTATCGCTCAAGATCGGTCGCGCTGGCATAGACGCGCTCGCGCATCACATTTTCCAATGTGAATGCTTTCACCGTGCGGATTCCCTGCAAGGCTTCCTGCATCGTCTCGAAAATGACGGCGTTGGTCGAAAATTGCGTGTGAGCCAACTGCCTCACTCGCTTGATAAGTTTGCGTAGTCCGAGAAGCGCCGGAGGACCTATCAGCAATCCGAACAGCGACATCCACGGGTCTTGCAAGACCATCACGATGACAAGAGCGATCAGCGAAAGAAAATCGCGGCCGACTGTTGTAACAAGTATGTTGAGGATCGCGGCGACCGATCCGGCGCCTCCAACCAGTCTCGCCATGAATTCAGAGGAATGTCGGCTTGCAAAATATCCGATATTCTCATCCATAAGATGAGAGAAAAGCCGTTTCTGGTTGTTCAATACAATAGCATTACTGATCTGAGCCAGAATGACCGCTTGCCCGTAATTTGCGCCGCCTTTGATGACGAAAAGCAAAACAGTAACGGCGGAAAGTGCGACGATACCTGGAAGATTGCGCGCGACATAAGCTTCGTTGATGACTTTGCCAAGAAGATATGCCGACAATGCCGTCGACGCCGCTACGATCGCCATCATCGCAATCGCAAGCGCATACTTCCGCCAATACAAAACGCCTTGTTCTCTGAGAAGGCGCTTAATGACCGCCGTTGCATTGTCGGCCAGTAGGGAGTGTTTATCAAATATCATTCGGATCCTCGATTGGTGGTCTTATAGCGCGCCCCGGACTCGAGGAAAACAGACATCCCCATCCGAGGGGTGTTTTCTTGCGCAAGTGCTCGAAATGATGTGATTTTGAAGGCGATTTCCCCTAATCATGGGCCGCGCCCTACAGAAAACAGCAAAATAATTGTCACGATCCACGCACCTGACTGAAATGCACTTGCCATGAATATTGCTTTTGCAATCGTCGACCTGTTTCCTGCCGGCGGCCTTCAGCGCGATTGCATGAAGTTAGCTTCGCTGCTTTCGGGCCGGGGGCATGGCGTGACGATATTTACGGAGAGATCGCGGGGACCTCTCGAGGAGAATTTAAGGATCGAAATACTGCCCAACAACGCGCGCACTAATCACCGTCGGCAATCAAATTTCGCCGATGATGTTGTCAGGCGCTGTGGCGGACGGTTCGATCTGATTGTCGGCTTCGGAGTGTTGAAGGAACTGGATGTTCTTTATTGCGCGGATCCCAGCTTTGCGCTGCGGCCTCAATCATTCTGGTCGCGTTTGACCGGGCGGCTGGACACTTTCATCGGTCTGGAAGAAGCAAGTTTTGCTCCCGGTCGGAAAACCAAATGTCTTCTGCTCAGCCAGAAGCAGTTGGCCGCTTACCATAGTGTGTGGTCGACCGAGTCCGATCGGCTAATACTCGTGCCGCCTTCCATCGATGTTGATCGGCGTCACCCCGAGCTGCGAAACGACGATGTGAGAAAAAAGATTCGGAGCGATCTGGGTTTTACTCCGGATGATTTTCTGTGGCTTGCAGTTGCAAACCAGCCAACCGTTAAAGGTCTCGATCGGACCTTGATGGCTCTGAAGGAGATTTCGGGCGCCCGGCTGGTTGTCGCGGGTCTCGACTCCGATATGAAACGGGCTCGCTCAATTCAAAAATGGATCAACAAAAATCGGTTGAACGATAGAGTGGGATTGTTGGGGTTTCGGAACGATATTCCGGAGCTTATGGCAGCAGCTGATCTGCTCGTTCACCCTGCGCGCTACGATACAACAGGCGGGGTCATCTTGGAGAGCGTCGTAAACGGTCTTCCGGTGATCACCACGGCTGAGTGCGGTTATGCTCCTCATGTGACGGCTAGCGAGTCGGGCGTCGTGTTACAATCGCCGTTCGATCTTCAAGAATTGATTTCTGTTCTGAAAGCTGCCGAGTCTCCATCTCAGCGAGCACTTTGGAGCAAGAATGGTATGACGTATGGAAGATCTGCAGACCTCTATGCCGGTTTAGAGCGGGCAGCGGATTATATTGAAAGCTATCGTCGTTCTGAAAAAGCTGCGATTCTTTGAAAGATGAGCGCTTAAAAGAGCATTCCTGAGTTTCATCACCATCAGCAAGCTGGCGAGCACGTGATGTTTGATCGATCGAAATATTCAAGCCTGCGGTTGATCGAAATCGGTGACGTTCCTCTTATAAAAAACGCTTTTCCATCTCAAACAACTTTCTATTCAACATACTCCCGCGCGGAACACGGTCGCGAAAAGGACGGATATCACGTTCTATCGGCGCGGAACTTAAGCTCATTCCTAAAAGCCGTGTATGGGTCAGATGTTTCGCTCATCGTCTGCCATCCGACTCCTGTCTCCCCATGGCATTGGGATTGGCTGTCGCGAAGCATATTTTCGCGTCGCCTGCTGGAAGGTCATGCTCCGTTCTTGCGAGCGTTTGGTCCGCAGGTTTTTCGTTTTCCGGTTCAAGCGCCTTTGGCGGTGGTCGATCTACCCGACCTTCCACTCATTGCGAAAAATAATCTATTTCTGCTCGATCGCTGCAAGTTGTATTTCAAACGTGAGCTACCCGCGGACAACTGGCAGGTTTTTCAAAAGACAGCGCATCGCAATTCACCGACGCCGCGCTTTCGGAGTTCCCAACGACATCTGGAGCGCATTGCGAAGTTGCGGCCTCTGCCTCTGGGAATTCCGATGGGCAGGGAAAATATGCTCCCGATTCAATCGCGGCCCAAAAAAGCAGATATCTTTTTTGCTGGCCTGGTCGATGGGTCGTCCACCGTTCGCAAAAAAGGAATGGCCGAATTGCTCGCGCTTCGTGAGAAGGGCATCAACGTGGACATTCCCGAAAAGCGGTTGCCGCCCGAGGAATTTTACCAGCGATGTGCCGAGGCGTGGTTGACGTGGTCGCCGGAGGGATTGGGCTGGGATTGTTTCCGGCATTACGAAGCGCCCGCGTGCGGATCTGTGCCGCTCATCAATCGGCCGACAATCGAGCGATTTATGCCGCTCATCGACGGCGAGCAGGCGATTTACTACGACATAGAACCCGGCGGGCTCACGCGTGCGGTCTTGAAAGCTTTGGCAGATAAGCCTTTGCTGGCAAAGATAGCCGGTCAGGCCAAGGCGCATGTCATGTCGCATCACACGCCGGTTGGTATTGCGCAGTATGTAGTGTCGACGAGTCTGGGGTTACCGATGGATGAGATATCTCAACCCATCGACGGAATTGGGTTCGTCGAAGCCGAGCAGAAATGAAATCTCCGCGGCGGGAAGTGCGGTCTTTTCCAGATAGTGACGTCCCGAGGGCTTCGCGGGTTTCTTGCAGGACCTGATGACTGGCATGGCACGTTATCGTGTCATCGGATCGTGCCATAGCACTCTCCGTGGATACCAGATGTGGATAGGGCGGGATTTCCACGAAGCCCGCGAAGGTGACCACGTGTGCCCTTCAAATGCAGGACACCGATCCGATTGCGGCCTCGAATCCGCCGATTCACACGTTCAAGTTCCAGCTAATCCTTTGTTTTCAGTCGTAAATTAACCTCATGGTCATACCTCTTTGCGAGTTTTATGTACCGCTGAACAGGTCAGCGGCTATGGCATGTCAGGTTTAAAAAATGTCGTTGCTGATGACTGAAAATGCGGCCGCTCCGTCGCACACCGAAGCGCTTTCAATGAAAGACATTGCGCTCGACGTCATCGAGCGGGTCATCATCGCCGGCATGTTCAGCTATTTCGTTTTCCGGCTGATGCAGAGCCATAACGGCGATCTGATCCCGTCTTTGATGATTTTTTCGGAAGCCACGGTCGTTGTGCTGATTCTTTTCCGCAAGCCGTCGCGGACGATGTCGCGCAGCCCTCTCGATTGGTTTCTCGCGCTCGGTGCGACGAATGCTGGGCTGCTGGCTTCGCCGGTGCAGCCCGTTCACACTGGTCCGCTGGAGCTTGCTTACGCGTTTGTCATTTGCGGTTTGTTTATTCAGCTTTCGGCGAAGCTGGTGCTGGGCCGCAGCTTCGGCGTGGTCGCGGCCAACCGCGGCGTCAAGGCGTCGGGCCCTTACCGTGTCGTGCGCCATCCGATGTATGCCGGTTACGTCGTCACCCATATCGGCTTTTTGATTGCGCTTCCGTCGATGTATAATTTCGTCGTCTATGCCAGCGGGCTGGCCATCCAGATCGCGCGCATCATGCGAGAAGAACGCATCCTCCAGCAGGATCCGGCCTATCGCGAGTTTGCTGCGTCGGTGCGCTATAGGCTGCTGCCCGGAATTTTCTGACACGTCTTGCCGCGGGTCTGTCGCGGGGATCGTTCTTTCAATTCGACTAATGCAGCCCGGTCTGCCGGGCACTGCGGACGACAGCGTCGATATCGGTCCATGCCGGTTTACCGGGTGCAAATTGCTGCCGCAGGTATGACACGAGTTCAACGACCTGCTCATCGTTCAGGCTGTTCTTGAACGCTGGCATATAGCCGAGATCGCTCGACACGGGTGTCTCGATGCCGTGCAGGATCACCTGCACGAGATTGTCCGGCGTTGCGCTGTGCAAATTGGTGTTGAGCGCTAGCGAGGGTCGTGAGCCGAACAGTTGAGGGCCGCCGACTGCGTGGCAGACCGCGCAGGCGCCTTCGTAAAGCCTCGCGCCAGTGGAGAAGGTAGTCATGACGCGCGTGGCCGTCATTGTTTCTAGCTTTGTCGCAAGCGTGCCCTCAGTTTCTTTGTCCGTTGCATCGCCGTTGAACGAGGCCAGATAAGCGGCCATCGCGCGAATGTCGCTGTCCGGCAGCGCGCCAAGTTCTTTCACGACCGGCGCCATCGGACCCGCGGCGACGCCATGAAAGCGCGACGCACCAGTGCGGAGATACGTGAACAACTCGTCCTCGCTCCAAGGGATCGGTGCTTGCGAGAGCGATGTGAGAGCAGGGGCCTCCCATCCATCGGCAAATCCGCCGGCGAGATAGGCCTTGGCATTCTTCTCCGCGCCGAGTGCATTGCGTGGCGTGTGGCACGCGCCGCAATGGCCGAGGCCTTCGACCAGATAGGCTCCGCGATTCCAGATTGCGGATTTTGCGGGATCGGCCTCAAAGACCGTGGGCGTGTGAAACAGCGCATTCCATCCTGCCATCAGAGGACGCAGGCTGAACGGAAAGGCGAGCTTCGTTTCTGTATTTACTGCGCGCACCGCAGGCTGCGCCATTAGGTAAGCATAAAGCGATTGCAAATCTGCGTCGGAGGTCTTCGCGAAATGATTGTACGGGAAGGCCGGATAGAGATGCCGTCCGTCGCGGTGAATGCCCTCGCGCATGGAGCGTTCGAACGCCGGATAGGACCACGCGCCGATGCCTGTTTCCACGTCCGGCGTGATGTTGGTGCTGTAGACGATCCCGAACGGCGTTTCGAGTGCGCGCCCCCCAGCATTGGCGATGCCATTCGTTTGGGTGTGGCAGACCGCGCAGTTGCCGAGTGCTGCAAGTTGCTGGCCGCGAGCGATAGTCGCCGCCGAATATGTGGATATATCGGGTGGCGCGATTGGCGCGATCGCTCGCCACGGCAGCACCGCTGCGGCAATTCCGATAGCCGCCGTGCAAACTGCAGCGACCCCCGCAAGCACGCTGCGGCGCCTGTAGAATGGGCTTGGCGTATCGGGAATCTGTTGTTGAGGCGCTGGACTTTCCACGGCGATCGCTTGCAACGCAGGCGCATCGCCGCGCAGTCCCGCAAGAATGCGCTCCGGTGTAAAGGGCAGTTCGCGAAATCGCACACCTGTCGCGTCATAGATTGCGTTGGCGATGGCTGCAGCACTCGGCACCGATGCAGACTCGCCGACACCCATCGGCGGCTGGTCCTGACGCGGCAGCATCAGCACTTCAATTTTCGGCAGTTGCGGAAATTTGATGATGGGGTAGGCACCCCATTCGCGGCTTGTCACCGTGGTCCGGTCGAACGCCACTTCTTCCATCAGCGCGCGGCTGGTGGACTGAATCACGTTGCCTTGAATCTGGTGACGCACGCCGTCCGGATTAATCATCATGCCGGAATCTTGTCCGGCGACCACACGCGTCACGCTGACATCGCCGTTGGCTTTGTTCACCGCGACATCCGCAATCCATGCGGACCACGCGGCAGGCTTGCCCGGAAACGGGCCGTGCACGTAAAGCGCATAGGCAAAGCCGCGCCCGCGCACCACGTCGCCTTCCGCCTCCGGTTCTTTCCAGGCCGGTCGCGGCGTCCAACCGGCGCGTTCAGCAACGGCATTGACGAGATCGACGGCGCGCGGATCTTTCAGATAGCGCAGTCGATATTCGATCGGGTCGACACCTGCTTCGGTTGCCAGTTCGTCAATGTAGGATTCGTGCGCAAAGCTGTTTGGCAACGCGGAGACACCGCGAAACCACGACGCGCGCACGATGGGCGGCATGTCATGCGTGACCACGCGGAGATTGTCGTAATCGTAAGGCGGAATCGCAGTGCGATCGCCCATCTGCAAGACGGCCGCGACGGGCGGGATCGTTCCGGTCAGCAACAGCGCCAGCGTCGGCGAACCGTTGGATGGATAGCGCGTCGCGAAATCATACGCCGCGACGCTGCCATCTTCATTCAGGCCGCCGCGCACGTCCATCAGTTGTGCGGTGCCTTTCGGCTCCCACGCGTGTTCCTGCTCGCGCGTCAGCTGTACGCGCACGGGACGGCCGACAGCGCGTGATAGCAACACCGCGTCGGCGGATACGTCGTCGGCGCAGTTGCGTCCATAACACCCCGCGGCTTCGAGCCGGAGAACATCGATCTCGCGCTCCGGGCGCGCGAGCAGCAGCGCCAGATCGGTTCGCAGGATGTGCGGATTTTGCGTGCCGGACCACACGCGAACGCCGTTGTTGCTGACATCCGCAACCGAGCACGACGGACCGATGGAGCCGTGCATCTGATAAGGCCAGATATACGTCCGATGGATCGGCTTCTCCGCCGCGTCGATGGCCGCGTCCACATTGCCCTTGTCGATCAGCGTGCGCGGCGTCGATGGATTGGCGCGCAGCGCGGTTTCGATGTCTGCGAGATCGGGCAGCGTCGGCGTTGGCTTCCACGTCACCTTGAGCTGCGCAGCGGCCTTGATCGCATTCTCTTCGCGCTCGGCCACGACGCCAACGAAATCGGCGATGTGTACCACCGCGACCACACCTGGAATATCGCGCACCGAGGACTCATCCACTGCGAGCAAACTGGTGCCTACGAAGGGCCCGGCATCGATGCCCGCATAAGGAGGACGCACCACGCGGCCATGCAGCATGCCGGGTACGCGTACGTCATGCACATAGACCAATTCGCCTGTCGCCTTCGCCGGAAGATCGACGCGCGGCACTGACTGGCCAACAATCGTGTAGCTTTCCGCAGATTTGACTCTGACGTCCTCAGCAAGTTCGAGCCGGATCGTGTCGCCACTGATCAGATCGCCATAGCTGATGCTGAGATTGTGGCCGCGTACGAGACCGTCCTCGACGATAAGTTCATCGGCTGGTAGTTCGAGTCTCTCTGCCGCACGCGCCACCAGAAATTGGCGCGCTTGAGCAGCGGCGTTGCGTAAAGGCACTGCGGTGATCTGAATGGTTTCGCTGGCGATAGTCGCGCCTTGGTTTGGCGTCGTCGTGGTGTCTCCCAACACGACAACGACACGCGCGAGAGACACGTCCAGTTCTTCCGCGACGATCTGTCCAAGCGCGGTGCGGATGCCGGTACCGAGATCGACGTGACCATTAAATGCGGTGACCAGACCGTCGGCGGTGATCTTGATGAATGTCTCGAAGCCTGACGCGGGCGATCCTGCCGGGCGCACCACCGACAGCGAGCCTGACGGTGAACGATCCCGATCGGGCGGGGAGGCGGGAGCTATCATCGCTCCCTGTCCATCACGTGGCCGGCTGCGCGCATTGCCGCGCGCATGATTTCGATATGCGCTCCGCAGCGGCAGAGATTGTAGCGTAGCGATTCCGCGATCTCTTGCTCGGAAGGATTTGGATCACGCATCAGCAGCGCCTTGGTGGTCATGATCATGCCGTTCAGGCAATAACCGCACTGCGCGCCTTGTTCATCGATGAACGCCTGTTGCACCGGATCGGGATGCTCGCGTGTGCCGAGACCTTCCAGCGTCACGATGTCGCGCTCGATGCAGCCGTCGATGGGAATAACGCAAGAGCGCGCGGCGACACCGTCGATAATGACAGCGCACGCGCCGCATTCACCGAGGCCGCAGCCGTATTTTGGCCCGTTCAATTCAAAGTCGTTGCGCAGCACATAGAGCAGCGCGGTATCGGGTGCTGCATCGACGTCTAGACGTTTGCCATTCACGGTGAGTCGCATTGTTGTTGGCGTTGTGCTCATCGTCGCATTCCGGTCTGCTGCGTCGCAAAAACACCCACAGCATCGCTTGAAACAATACTGTTTGTGTACAAACGTGCAAGCGCGTGGAGCTGAAAACGTGCCGCGCAATGCAACATGATGCGCGCGCATCGCAAATCGCGCAATGTTTGCTCGGTTTCTGCACAGGGCTGTGAGGCATTTGAGTTTTTATTCGGCAACGGACGTTTTTCCGGCAGAGCGGCGCTTGACAGTTTTCCGGACTGCGCGCAACATCATTCGTGTACGAACAAACTGCCGGTTGCGGACCTAACGACATTTTATATCGCAGCCGAACTCCCAGCATCTTTCGCCGTTCGTGATTAGGCCATCGAGCAGTCACTGCTGACAGTGAGCCCGTTCATGCTAGAGACCGCGTCTGCTGCTCCCGCGAGCAGCGCCGACAAGATCCGTTGCGATGCCTGTCCGGTGATGTGTTACATCAAGCCGGGCGCAGCTGGCGCGTGCGACCGCTATGCCAATCACAATGGCGAACTCGTGCGTGTCGACCCGCATGTCGTGCTGGAACGCACCGTCGAGCATGGCGGTAGGCTGGTTCCGTTTCAGGCGAGCGGCGAGTGGGACGGCAAGCTCGTGCGCGAGCCGAGTATGTTCGTCACTGCCATCGGTGCGGGGACCACCTATCCGGATTACAAGCCCGCGCCGTTCATCGTGTCGTCGCAGATCGACGGCGTCGATATGGTCACCGTGGTGACCGAAGGCATTTTCAGTTACTGCGGCGTCAAGGTGAAGATCGATACCGATCGCTATCTCGGCCCGGAAACCGCGACAGTACGGGCGCAGGGGGAAGCGGTCGGTCATGTCACCACCAGCGAATACGGGTCGCAAATGCTGTCGCTGGGCGGCGTGCATCATCTCACTGGCGGTTCCAAGAAAGAGGGCCGCGTCACCTGCGATGCATTGATGGATCTCTCCAACGGCAAAGCCGTGGAGTTGACCATCGACGGCGGCGCGACGGTGATGGTGCAGGCGGGAAAGCCGCCCATCGTCAACGGAGTCGCAGAAGAGCGCATGCGGGTCGGTTGCGGCTCGGCGACCATCGGCATGTTCGCCAAGCAATGGTACGGCAAGGTCGATGAAGTCGTGGTGGTGGATGATCACATCACCGGCGTACTGTCCGAGCATCAGGCCGGAAAGCTGCTCGATATTCCGGACACCGGCATCAAGATGAAGGGTCGGCGGTCGACGCCGGGCCGCTATTTCCAGGTCGCGGAGCCCGGCACCGGCTGGGGCGGTACTAACATCTCCGATCCACTGTCGGTGCTCGGGCCGTTCGATGTGAAAACGGCGAAAGCGGGCACCCGCCTCTTGATGGTGAGCACCACGGGCGAGCACGCGGCCTATTTCGAACTCGACGAGGCGCTAAAGCCCGTTGAGAAGGACATGCCCGCAGAACTCAAACTGTCCGTGGAGCGCATTCAGGAAAATTGTGAGCCCGCGCTGTGCACCGTGCTGTTTATGGGCGGGGCGGGCGGTTCGCTGCGCGCCGGTGTTACGGACAATCCGGTGCGTCTGACGCGCTCGGTGAAGGACTCGCTGACATCGGTGACTTCCGGCGGTGCGCCGGTCTACGTTTGGCCCGGCGGCGGCATCACCTTTATGGTCGATGTGACTCAACTGCCGCAGGGCGCGTTCGGCTATGTGCCGACCCCCGCACTGGTCGCGCCCATCGAGTTCACTTTGAAGCTATCGGATTATGCCGCGCTCGGTGGGCACATGGATTACGTGCGGCCGCTGTCGTCGCTCAAGGACAACACTGAAATCCGTCAGTTGCCTCAAACACCAGAGCCGAGGCACGCATGACACGATTGCCTCAGACAGGATGGCTCGCGGATGGCAAGCGCCTGCATTTGCAGGACGGCCCGATCGACCTCATCGTCGAGGCTTGCGGAACTGAAACGAATGTTCGCACTGCCTACGAAGTCGCGATCCGGCGCTTCACCGGCTTGCTCGACGCACTATGTGATGAATTGCCCGAATTGCGTCGCGCCGCGCATCCGGAAACAGGCGCGCTACAGGGAATTGTCGCGCGTCGCATGCATGCAGCAGTCGCACCGTTTGCGGCCACACATTTCATCACGCCGATGGCGGCAGTTGCTGGCGCGGTGGCTGCGGAAATTCTCGACGCTATGGTCGCTTCGGCAGAGCTGGATCGCGCCTATGTCAACAATGGCGGCGACATCGCGCTACATCTGGCTCCCGGCGAACAATTTACAGTAGGTCTTGTCGATCATCCCGGCATGCCGCGTCTGATCGGCAAGACGATGATCGATGCTCGCGATCCGGCGCGCGGAGTGGCCACCAGCGGGCGGCATGGCCGGAGTTTTTCATTGGGTATTGCCGATGCCGTCACGGTTCTCGCGCGCACGGCTGCAAAGGCGGATGCTGCCGCAACCATCATTGCCAACGCGGTCGATTTGCCGAGGCATCCCTTGATCGTCCGCTGCCCAGCGAACGATATTCAGCCGGACAGCGATCTTGGCGAGCGCCTGGTGACGCGCGCAGTCGGTAGGCTGTCGCCGCGCGACATCGCGGCTGCACTCGAAGCCGGTGCAATTAAAGCGCGGGCACTTTTCGCCGCTGGCCTGATCGAGGGCGCGGCGCTTCATTTGCAGGGCGAAACCGTTGCGGTGGCGCTGGATGACATTGAGTATGCCGCGCCGCAATTCTCGCCACGCGCGATAACGCCAACCGGAATTGAAAGCCTGATTCATGCCTGAGATCGTGATCCGCAAGCGCCTGACCCTGATCGAGGAGATTTTCCACGAAGGTGGGGTGCCGTCCAAGCAACCGCTGCGCCGGGGTGCGGTGCTTTGCGTCATCCGCAATCCGTTCGCCGGACGATACGTTGAGGATATTGCCGGTTTCATGGATGACCTCACACCGCTCGGAGTGTCGATGGCAGGTTCGCTTCTCAAGGCGCTTGGCGGCGACGCAAAAGCGATCCAGGGCTATGGCAAAGGCGCGATCATCGGTGCTGCGGGAGAACTGGAACACGGCGCGCTGTGGCATGTGCCCGGCGGTTACGCCATGCGTGAAATTCTCGGCGAGGCGAAAGCCATCGTGCCATCGGCAAAGAAAGTCGGTGGCCCGGGAACGCGCCTCGATGTTCCAGTCACGCACATCAATGCCTCTTACGTCCGCTCGCATTTCGACGCGATGGAAGTCGGCATTACCGATGCGCCCCGCGCCGATGAACTGCTGCTCGCGTTGGTCATGACCACAGGCTCGCGCATTCACGCGCGCGTGGGCGGCCTGAAAGCCAGCGAGATCAAGGGAGAGGATGGGTTGCGATGAGCGCGGTCATTCGCAAGATCGTCACCGTGGTCGAAGAAACGCTGATCGAAGGCGGTCGCGATGTGTCGCCTCCGACACGGCGCGCTGCCGCGATTGCCGTGATCGAAAATCCGTTCGCCGGACAATATGTCAATGATCTCGAACCGCTAATTGCCATTGGCGAGGAACTGGGCGAATTGCTCGCCGCGAAAGCCGTGGCCGCGCTCGGCATCCAAGGCGCGAACGCTCAGAGTTACGGCAAGGCCGCTGCGGTCGGCGAAAACGGAGAACTCGAACATGCGGCAGCGATCTTGCATCCGAAAATGGGTGCGCCGGTTCGTAAGGTGCTCGGCAAAGGTGCGGCATTGATCCCGTCGTCGAAGAAGCGCGGCGGGCTCGGCGCGGTGCTGGACATTCCGCTCGGTCATAAGGATGCAGCGTTCGTGCGCAGTCACTTCGACGGTATGGAAGTGCAGATCAACGATGCGCCGCGCGCAAACGAAATCATGGTTGCAGTGGCCGTCACCGATAGCGGTCGTCCGCTGCCGCGTGTCGGCGGGCTGACGGTCGCGGAGATCAAGGGCGAGGACGGGTTGCGCTAGCGAGCCGTTCGCGTTTGATGCAAGAGAAAGCCAAACCGTTCCACCGGGAAAAGGAACGGGCGGAACGTCAACGAGGGCGCGGGCTCTCGCTAACATTGGAGGTTGGGATGCAACGAAGCAAACGTCTTTTCGTCGGTCTGTCCGGGCTCGCGCTTGCCGCAGGTCTTGGTCTGGTTGGGTCAACGTCCGCCATGGCTCAGAGCGGTGAGATCAAGATCGGCGAGATCAACAGCTACTCGCTTCTACCCGCGTTCACTGAGCCTTATCGCAAGGGCTGGCAGCTTGCGGTTGAAGAGATCAACGCAGCAGGCGGCGTCAACGGCAAGAAGCTGGTTGTGATTTCCAAGGACGACGGCGGCAAGCCCGCCGACGCGCAGACGGCGGCCAATGAGCTGGTGTCCAGCGAAGGCGTGGTGATGCTGACCGGCACGTTCCTGTCGAACATCGGCCTCGCCGTTAGCGATTTCGCGAAGCAGAAAAAAGTCTTCTTCCTTGCCGCCGAGCCGCTGACCGATGCCATCACATGGTCGAAGGGCAACCGCTACACCTTCCGATTGCGTCCTTCCAACTACATGCAAGCGGCTATGCTGGTGGAAGAAGCGGCGAAGCTGCCCGCCAAGCGCTGGGCGACTATCGCGCCGAACTACGAATACGGCCAGTCGGCGGTTGCGGTGTTCAAGAAGCTACTGTCCGAGAAGCGCCCCGACATTCAGTGGGTCGATGAGCAGTGGCCGCCTCAGGGCAAGATCGATGCGGGTCCGGTAGTGCAGGCGACAGCAAGCGCAAATCCGGAAGCAATCCTCAACGTTACCTTCGGCGCCGATCTCGTGAAGCTCGTGCGCGAAGGCAACACGCGCGGATTGTTCAAGGGCCGTTCCGTCGTGAGCTTCCTCACCGGTGAGCCGGAATATCTCGACCCGCTCAAGGACGAAACGCCTGAAGGCTGGATCGTCACCGGGTACCCCTGGTACAGCATCAAGACGCCGGAACACGATGCGTTTCTGAAAGCCTATCAGGGCAAGTACAACGACTATCCGCGCCTCGGCTCGATTGTCGGATACCAGACCATCAAGGCTGCGGCGGCGATCCTCGCAAAAGCAAAGTCGGATGATGTTGAGAAGCTGATCACGGCGGCCGAGGGCATCACGATGCCGTCGCCGTTCGGCCAGATCACTTTTCGCAAGATCGATCATCAGTCGACGCTGGGCGCTTTCGTGGGCAAGACCGCGCTCAAGGACGGCAAGGGCGTGATGGTCGACAGCGCCTACCGCAAAGGCGAGAGCTTCCTGCCGAGCGACAAGGAAGTCGGCGAACTTCGGCCGAAAGATTGATGTGACCCACCGCGGGCGCACGATGCGCCCGCGGTATTCTTTTGAAAGCGCGGATCATCGATGAGCTTTTACGTCGCCCAGTTTCTGACCGGCCTTGCCAGTGCGGCTTCGCTGTTTCTGGTCGCGTCGGGTCTGTCGATCATTTTCGGTGTGACGCGCATCGTGAATTTCGCGCATGGCGCGTTCTACATGCTGGGTGCTTATGTCGCCTTCACACTGACAGAGCGGCTGTCCGGTGCGCTCGGCTTCTGGGGCGGAGTTGTGATTGCCGCAATCGTGGTCGCGGTGCTCGGCGTACTGGTCGAGATGCTGTTGCTGCGCAGAATCTATAAGTCACCCGAATTGTTTCAATTGCTCGCGACCTTCGGTCTGACGCTGATGGTTCAGGACATCGTTGTCCTGATCTGGGGACCGGACGATCTCGTCGGCCGCCGTGCGCCCGGTTTTCGCGGCGCGGTCGATTTCTTCGGGCAGGCGCTTCCATCCTACGATCTATTTCTCATTGTCCTCAGCCCCGCCGTGCTCGGCGCGCTGTGGCTGCTGTTTCACCGCACGCGATGGGGCGTTCTGGTGCGTGCCGCGACACAGGATCGCGACATGGTCGCGGCACTCGGCGTCAATCAGAAATGGCTGTTCACCAGCGTGTTCGCGGTTGGCGTGTTTCTCGCGGCTCTCGGCGGCGCGCTGCAAATTCCGCGCGATGCCGTCCATCACGCCATGGACCTGCGCATCATCGTCGATGTTTTCGTCGTGGTGGTGATCGGAGGTCTCGGCAGTATCACGGGTGCGTTTGTCGCGGCAGTATTGGTGTCTGAACTGAATGCCTTCGGCATTCTCATCTTTCCGAAAATCTCCATCATTCTTGTGTTCCTCGTAATGGCTGCGGTGCTAATCGTGCGTCCGTGGGGGCTGTTCGGAAAGCCGGAAGCGCCCGCGCGCAAGACGCCGGGGATGACGGTGCGGCCGTGGCAGCCGCTATCGACCAACGAGCGCCTTGTGATGCTTGCCGTGCTCGCTGCCGCCGTGGCCATTCCGATGGTCGGCGGCGCTTACACGCTGACGGTCGCGGCGGAAATCGCGATCTTTGTGATCTTTGCAGCCAGCCTGCATTTCCTGATGTCTGTGGGCGGTCTGGCTTCGTTCGGCCACGCTGCTTATTTCGGTCTCGGCGCTTATGGCGTGGCATTCTTCGCCAAGGCTGCCGGACTGCCAATGATTGCGTGCCTCGCGCTCGGGCCGCTGCTCGGATTGGTCGGTGCGGCGATCTTCGGATTCTTCGCGGTTCAATTGTCCGGCGTTTATTTCGCGATGCTGACACTGGCTTTCGCCCAGATCGTTTGGTCTATCGCGTTCCAGTGGGTCGGCGTCACTGGTGGCGATAACGGTATCTTGGGACTGTGGCCCGCGGCCTGGGCATCTTCGCCATCGAACTTCTACTGGCTCTCGCTCAGCATCGCGACGATTGTCGTCGTCATGCTGAGGATCATCACTTTCTCGCCGTTCGGTTACGCGCTCCGCGCCACGCGCGATTCCGGCTTGCGCAGCGAAGCCATTGGCATCGACAACAAGCGCATTCAGTGGACAGCCTTTGTGATCGCGGGCACGGCGGCTGGCATTGCCGGTGCGCTGTTCGCCTACCTCAAGGGCAGTGTCTTTCCCGACAACCTTGGCATCTCACTGTCGGTGGATGCGCTGGTGATGGTGCTGCTCGGCGGCGTCGAGACGGTGTCGGGCGCGGTCATCGGCGCGATTGTCTTCAAGGCGCTCAACATCTGGCTGGTCAGCCAGACCGACCTGTCCAAACTGGTCCTTGGCGCGGTGATCGTGCTGATCGTGGTGGCCTTCCCGAAGGGCATCGTCGGCATGCTGGAAAGTTTCCAAAGCCGCCGTAAATCAGAAATGCCGAAGCCAACCGTTCTGTCATCGCGGATCGAGAGCGCAGAATGAGTGCCGCAGCCACGATCCTAACTGTCGATAACATCTCCAAGTCGTATGGCGGTGTACATGCCGTACGCGGCGTGTCGTTCTCATTGCGCGAAGGGGAGATGCTGGCGCTGATCGGTCCGAACGGCGCGGGCAAGAGCACATGCTTTAACATGTTAAATGGCCAGATCGCGCCGGACTCTGGCCGCGTTCATCTGCTGGGACAAGACACCACCGGCAAATCGCCGCGCGCGGTCTGGCGGCTTGGCATCGGCCGCACGTTTCAGATCACTGCGACGTTTCCGACCATGACGGTCCGGGAAAATGTGCAGGTCGCGCTGGTCTCCTACAATTCGCAGCTTTTCAACATGTGGAGTTCGACGCCGCGTTTCGCGCAAGGCGAGGCAGAGCGGCTGCTCGATCTTGTCGGCATGGCGGGATACGCCGAACGCCCCTGCGGCGAACTTGCCTACGGCGATCTCAAGCGGCTTGAGCTTGCGATTGCGCTCGCCAATCAACCCAAATTGCTTTTGATGGATGAGCCGACCGCTGGCATGGCGCCGCGCGATCGTATTGAGTTGATGCGTCTCACGGCGCAGATCGCGCGTGATAAATCCATCGGAGTTTTGTTTACCGAACACGATATGGACGTGGTGTTCGAGCATTCGGATCGTATCCTTGTGCTCAATCGCGGCACGCTTATTGCTGAAGGTTCGCCTGAGGAAGTCCGCCGCAATCCGCAAGTGCGCGCGATTTATCTTGGAGAGGGCCTGGTCTACGACGCGCGCCATCGCGAGGGAGCGTCCGCATGAAGCTCACCGTTCAGGGCCTCAACAGCTTTTACGGACCAGCGCATATCTTGTTCGACGTTGGTCTGGAAGTCGGCGACGGCGAAGTGGTTGCGCTGCTCGGCCGCAACGGCGCAGGCAAGTCCACCACATTCCGCTCGATTGTCGGCCTTGTCTCGCAGCGGGAAGGTCAGATCGTGTTTGAGGGTAAGGATGTTTCGAAAGAGCCAACCCATGCCATCGTGCGCGGCGGTCTCGGTTACGTGCCCGAGGAACGCCGCATCTTCACGGATCTGACGGTGGAAGAAAATCTCGAGGTCGGCCGCCAGCCGCCACGAAAAAATGCTCCGCAGTGGACACAGGAAAAACTGTTCACGCTGTTTCCAAACCTTGGCGAGATGCGTGGCCGTCCGGGCGGACGCATGAGCGGCGGCGAGCAACAGATGCTGACCATCGCGCGAACGCTGATGGGCAATCCCTCATTGGTGCTGCTTGATGAGCCGTCCGAAGGACTATCTCCGAAGATCGTGGAGCAGATGGTGGACGCCATTCTCACGATGAAGCGCGAAGGCGTCAGCATCGTTGTGTCTGAACAGAACCTCCATTTCGCGAAGTTGATCTCGGATCGCGCCTACATTATCGAAGGAGGCCGCATGCGCTTCAGCGGCACCATGAGCGAACTCGAGGCGCGGCCCGACATTCGCGACGCGCATCTGGCACTCTAGAATCGGCAGGCAGGAAAACGTGATGAGCAAGACTGCTGCGCTGAAGACGGCCTCGCCAAAGCGAAACGGAAAATCGTACGTTCTCGACGAGCAGATCGGGTTCATCTTGCGGCAGGTCTGGCAGCGGCATGCTGCGATCTTCGCGAAGGAAATCGGCAGTAACTTGACGCCGACGCAATGGGCGGCGCTGGCGAAACTCGCCGAGACCGGACCGTGCTCGCAAAATCTTCTCGGACGGCACACGGCGATGGATGTTGCCACGATCAAAGGTGTGATTGATCGTCTCACGGCACGCGGCTTGACCGAAACCAGTTCCGATCCCGAAGACGGGCGGCGGTTGCTTGTCAGCCTGACGCGGGCAGGTCAGCAACTGGCCGATAAAGCCGCGCCTCAGGCGCTGGCCATTACCAAGGAAACCCTCGCGCCGCTCGATGCAAAAGAGCGCGAAGTGTTTGTGGCGCTGCTGAGCAAGCTGCGATGACTTCAGTGACCCACGATTTCCGGCATCTTGGTCGCCGGGGGCGTGTTGCGGCTGCGCTGGGTACGGACGATGCCATCGATGATAGTCATGCCGATGCCGGGCAGGTCGCCGAGCTGAACGCTGTCCAAAATGTTCTTGCCCGCCGAGTGCTGGGCCTTGTCCATGATGACGAAATCCGCTGCACGGCCGACTTCGACGATGCCGCAGTCCAGCGCACGCATCCGCGCAGTGTTGCCGGTGGCAAAGCAGAACGCGATTTCTGCAGGCACGTCTCCGAGTGCCGAAAGTAACGACACCATACGCAATATGCCGAGCGGCTGCACACCCGAGCCTGCAGGCGCGTCGGTGCCGAGAATGACACGATGCATCTCCTTCATCTCGCGCGCGATACGCAGCGTGTAGAGCGCCGCGCGTTCGTTGCCGTTGTGCACGAGTTCAAGGCCACGTTTGCAGCCCTCGCAGATGCATCGGATCTGGCCGTCGGGTAGGGCAGTATGACCGCCGTTGATATGGCCGATCACATCGGTGTCGGCTTCGAGGACGACGTCCGCGTCGATCAAGCCGGAGCCGGGGATCGACGGGCCGCCGGTGTGGATCGTGCTCTGGATTCCATACTTGCGCGCCCAGGCCACCATCTTGCGCGCCGTGGGTCCGTCCTTCACGCCGCCAAGGCCGACTTCGCCGAGCAGCCGCACGCCAGCCGCAGCCATTTCCTTGAAATCTTCTTCCGTCATGCCGGGTTCGATCACCGGCGCGCCCGCATGAACCTTCACGCCGCCGGGGCGGAGATTGTCGAACGCGCGCTGCGCGAAAATCGCCATCGCCTTGACGCCGACCACGTCGCGCGGACGGCCCGGCATGTGCACTTCGCCCGCCGAGATCATCGTGGTGACGCCGCCGTTGAGGAAACTGTCGATCCAGCCGATCTGATTCTGCCGCGGCGTCCAGTCGCCCGCGACCGGGTGAACGTGGCTGTCGATCATGCCCGGCGTGACGGTCGTTCCGTTGGCGTCGATGATTGTCGTTGCGCCTTCGGTGTCGATGTCCTTGGCGCGGCCGATAGCGGAAATTTTGCCGTTCTCTGCGACGATGGTGTCCGCGTCGAGGATCGGTTTCTCCATGTCGCCGCTGAGAATGAGGCCGATATTGCGGATCACCAGCTTGGTCGGGCCAGCAGCGCCTTTAGGCTCATCGTGGGACATGCTTTTTCCTTTTTTATCGATGCCTGCAATATCGCCGATAATGACTTGAGCGCGGCTTGACGGCGGGATCAAGTTGGATTATTCATTTGTATACAAACGAACTGAACGAGGCAATCCCTCGCTGATTTTTCCGGTTTCCTTGCACGTTCCAGCCCTTTAGATTGGTCGTCATGAGCAACTTCAATCAGGAAAGCGTCCTCAGCGTCCATCATTGGACCGATACGCTGTTCTCCTTCACCACAACCCGCGATCCTTCGTTCCGTTTCCGGAATGGTGAGTTCACCATGATCGGGCTGAAGGTGGGGGAGAAGCCTCTTCTGCGCGCCTACAGCGTGGCGAGCGCGAATTATGAAGACCGGCTAGAATTTTTTTCCATCAAGGTGCCGGATGGTCCGCTGACCTCGCGGCTTCAGCATTTGAAAGAGGGCGACAAGATCATCGTCAGCCGCAAGGCGACAGGGACGCTTGTCATCGACAATCTCGTCAGCGGTCGCAATCTGTATCTGATCGGCACTGGCACGGGCCTCGCGCCGTTCCTGAGCCTCATCAAGGATCCCGAAACTTACGAACGCTTCGAGAAGATCGTTCTCCTGCACGGCTGCCGTCATATCTCCGAACTGGCGTACAGCGATCTCATCAAGGAGGCGCTGCCGAAGGATGACCTGATCGGCGAACTGGTGCGCGAAAAGCTGATCTATTATCCGACCGTGACCCGCGATCCGTTTCACAACCGTGGCCGCATCACCGACCTGATCACGATGGGCAAGCTCCACCGCGATATCGGACTGCCTCCGCTGGAAGCCGCGCTCGACCGCGCGATGATCTGCGGCAGCCCCGCGCTGATGGAAGACATGAAAGCCATCCTTCTCGGCAAGGGGATGATCGAGGGTAATCACGGCGAGCCGGGTCAGTTCGTGATCGAGAAGGCTTTCGCCGAACGCTGACACGGCCTCTCGGGCCGTCAGTCGCGCCGAAACCATATTCGGAAGGGCATCCGGATTGGTCCGGCCTTTGTCGCAGGTGCGACAATTTTCCAGAGCATTCCATGGCAAGAGAACGATGCGGATCTGTCTGCCGCAAGACATGACAGAAACAAGCGCTCGCCTGTTTGCGAGAACGGCGAGCGCCCCGCAAATCAAGAACGCCATCAGGCGTCCATCGATCTCATGTGGAGGAGAGTTTATGAGCACCGCGGCCAAAAAGCTGTCCTCGATGGACGCATCGTTTCTCTATTTTGAAACACCTGAAATGCCGATGCACGTCGGCAGCATGGCGATCTTCAAACTCCCCGATGGCTACACGGGCGACTTCTTCGAAGATTTCAAGGCGATGATCGCGGAGCGGATGCACATCGCGCCGATCCTGAAAGCGCGGCTGGAGAAAGCGCCCCTCGACATCGACAATCCAAGCTGGGTCGAAGACGATCAGTTCGACATCAACCGTCACATTTTCCGCGGCAGTCTGCCTGCACCAGGCGACCGCGCGATGCTGGAGCGGACGGTGGGTTGGATTCACGCCAAGCTGCTCAACCGCGCGCGGCCGTTGTGGGAATTCTACGTTTTCGAAGGTATGGCGAACAACGAGATTGGTCTTTATTCCAAGATGCACCACGCCTGCATCGACGGCGGCGCAGGCGCTGCACTCACCGGCATCATCTACGACACCGGCCCAGTGCCTCGGATAGTCCCAAAGCCGGTCGCGACTGCAAGTGCGCCGAAAGAGGCGCGCGACCTCGCCGCCGACTTCCTCGATTCGTATCAGCAGCTCTGGCGGCTTCCGTTCGACACGTCGCAGGGTCAGAAGAGCTTCGATCTGCCGCGCAGCGGCAAGAGCGATCTCGGATCGATCTTGTTCGATAACGCGATGACCCAGATCGAAGGTGCTGTGAAGTTGGCGGGAAGTATTCCGGCGATGGCGAAGACCCTTTCGGGGGTCGGCGCGAAACTGCTCGATCCGCAGGGACGCAAAGACCTGTCGAGCATGATCTCGCCATCGACGATATTGAACAAATCGATTTCGTCCGAGCGCAGCTTCTCAGGTGTGTCGATTTCATTGCCGGAAGCCAAGGCGTTGGCGAAACGTGCCGGAGGCAAGCTCAATGATGTGGTGCTGGCGCTGTCGAGCGGCGTATTGCGCCGCTATCTGCTGGAGCAGGGCGGCTTGCCGAACCGTTCGCTGACGGCGGCCGTGCCGATCTCGTTGCGCGAAGAAGGCAATGCGGATGCCAACAATCAGGTGTTCGGCATGATCTGTTCGATCGCGACCAATATCGAGGATCCAAAAGCGCGGCTCGAAACCATTATTGGTGAATCGACCAAAGCCAAGGAAATGTCGAACCCGTTCCGCTCGCTGATGCCGCAGATGTCGAATACATCGCTTCTCGGCGCGCCGATGGTGGTTCAGGTGCTGGCGCTTCTTTACAGCCGCTCGAATCTTTCGGACGTGCTACCTCCCGGCGCTAATGTGGCCATTTCCAATGTGCCCGGTCCAAGAAAGAAGCTGTACGCAGTCGGCGCCGAATTGCTGAACATCTTCCCGGTGTCGATTGCGACCCACGGGATTGCGCTCAACATCACCGTGCAGAGCTATTGCGATCAGCTCGATTTCGGCTTTATCGCGGGCGCGAACATCATTCCCGATGTGAAGGTTCTCGCGGACATGCTGCCGCTTGAACTGGAATTGCTGCAGAAGGCATTTCCTGAAGCGACGGAAGTGAAAGCTGCGGTTGGCTGATTTCGCCGCGGATTCCTAATCAGGCGCGGCGGTGAGTCGGAACTGCTGGGGTGATTGCCCCTTCCAGCGCCGGAAAGCATGACGGAAATTGGCGGCATCGCTGAAGCTTAGTGCTGCGGCGATGTCCTCGACGGTCATGTCTGTCTCGCGCAAATATTTTTCAGCAAGGCGCGTGCGCAGATTGTCGGTAATCTGCCGGAAGGTGAGGCCTTCTTCGCGGAGCTTGCGGCGGAGAGTCCGGGTGGTGATGCCGAGCCGGACGGCCACAAGGTCTGAACTCATGCTGCGGCCGAGATTGGCCAACAGCACGCGCCGGACCTGGCCGGCCGCACCCTTGCGGGATTCCAGATCTTCAAGAAGCTCGTCGCACATTTTCAAAGTGACGGCGTAGGACGGCCCATTCCCGTACTCAGGGGTCTTGTCGAGCCAATTCCTGTCGAAGATCAGTTCGTTTGTCGGTTGCCCGAAGGATACGGTGGATCCAAGCATCGAGCGATAATCCAGCCGCGGATCGTCCTCGAACGTGAAGCGGCATTCTGCCGGGCGGAAGTCAGGCCCCATAAGATCGCGCTGAAGCGAAAGAACGATACCGAATTGCAGTTCGACAATGAACCTGAACAGGTCAGCGTTTACCGCCGGATGGGCCAGCGGGATGAAGCGCCAAATTCCAGCAGTGTCGGTTTCCTCAAATGTCAGATGAACGAGCGGATCAGCGAGGTCGTGATACTTTGTCGCGAACGACACCGTGTTGCGAAAACAGATGCTGCTGAGGATCGCGAAACCGTACATGCCGTAGACGGTCGGATGAACGCTAAGACCGGTGCGCATGGCAAAGTCGGCAGCGCCGCGCGACAGGCCTATGGCATTGCGATAAATTGTCAGCATCTGATCGATGGAAACGCGGGTCGTCGGCGAGCCGAGGTCGGCCGCCGCCATGCCGGTATCGCGCAGCGCGTCTTCGTAACTGCCGCCGGCCGCGTAAACGGCTTCGACGACTTTCAAAAGTTTGGTGACCGGATAGACCCGGGACGCGAAATTACCGCTCTCTCGCCGCTGCAAAAGCATCTCCGTCATGGTCGTCAGACCCGCGCCGTAGATAGCGATATATTCGAGAGGAACTTCAAGCCGTTCAAACCTCAAACAGTTCGGATTGTTCACGGCTGGCCGAAATTAACCCGCTGTTGGCCTAATGCAACCGTTGAGTCTATCCCGGGGATTTCGAAACATCGCGTCAAACACGGCATACAAATAAGAGATGGGGTAGGGATGACGCTTGAAGATTTTCGCGCCATGGCAGGCAAGGAGCTTGGCGTGTCCGATTGGACATTGATCGATCAGGCGCGGATCGATGCGTTTGCCAAGTGCACCGGCGACCATCAATGGATTCACGTGGATGTTGAGCGGGCAAGGCGGGAAAGTCCGGCTCGTGAAACCATCGCGCATGGTTATCTGCTGCTGTCCTTGATTGCCGGCCTGTCGATGGAAGTCGGCGTTGTGCCCGAAGGAGTTTCTGCAGCGCTAAACTATGGGCTGGATAGGGTCCGCTTTCTTGCGCCTGTGCCGGTGAATTCCCGGGTGCGGCTGCGGGTGGTGCTCGAGGCCGTCGAGGCTCGGGACTACGGCCAGCATTTGCTGCGCACGCGAAACACGCTGGAAATCGAGGCAAGTGGAAAGCCGGCCGTCATTGCGGATACATTGGCGCTGCTGCTGCCGGCTGCGTGATATCGTCATCTTCTGATGACGCAACTTGAAGCGGGCGGCAGGCGGATGAGTTCGCCGCGAATGTTCGCCACAAAACCATAAATTCATCGTCGGGGGAATAGAATGGCTTTAGCGACAGCAACACGTGCGCGCGAATACAATCCGCCGCCGGTGAATAGTGATTTCTATCATATTGCGGGTGTGTTGAGCGACGAAGAGCGTGCGGTTACCGCGCGCGTTCGCAAATTCATCGATCAAGATATCACTCCGATCATCGAGGACTATTGGAGCCGGGATAAATTTCCGTTCGAGATTATTCCCAAGATCGCCGCGCTTGCCATTGGCGGTGTCGGCTACGAAGGTTATGACGCCGCAGGCGGCAGTTGGCTGCTGAACGGCTTCATCGCCATGGAATTGGCGCGGGGAGATTGCTCGCTCGCAACATTTTACGGCGTACACACGGGTCTCTCGGCAGGCTCAATTTATCTGTGCGGCGACGAAGAACAGAAACAGCGCTGGCTGCCAGCGATGATGCGGTTCGAGAAGATCGGGTCGTTCGGTCTGACGGAGCCGTTGGTCGGCTCGGCGACGTCGGGCGGCATGACGACCACGTGCCGCCGCGAGGGTGACACGTGGATTCTCAACGGTCAGAAGAAATGGATCGGCAACGCCACCTTTGCGGACATCAATGTGATCTGGGCGCGCGATGAGGCGTCGAACCAGGTTAAGGGCTTCGTCGTTGGCAAGGACAACGCCGGCTTTTCCGTCGAAAAGATCGAAACCAAGATGGCGCTGCGCGTCGTTCAGAACGGCTTGATCACGCTGAAAGATTGTAAGGTACCGGAAGCGGACAGGCTGCAGAACGCCAACTCGTTCAAGGATGCCGCCAAGGTGCTCAAGATGACGCGTGCCGGTGTGGCCTGGATCGCCGTGGGTTGCCAATTGGGTGCCTATGAGCACGCGTTGCGGTATGCGCAGACCCGGCAGCAATTTGGCCGCCCAATCGGCGGCTTTCAGCTTGTACAGGATTTGCTGGTTCGCATGCTCGGCAATGTCACGGCCTGTCAGGCGATGATGCTACGGCTCGGACAGTTGCAGGATCAGGGACTGATGAACGACGAGCATGCCTCGCTGGCCAAGGCATTCACCACGGTGAAGTGCCGTGAAACGGTCGGCTGGGCGCGCGAATTGCTCGGCGGCAACGGCATCCTGCTGGAAAACCATGTCGGGCGTTATGTCGCTGACGCGGAGGCGATTTATTCCTACGAGGGCACGCGTGAAATGAACACGCTGATCGTCGGCAAGGCGGTAACGGGACTCAGCGCGTTCGTGTAGAGCGGCAAGAGCCACGCAGTCCTCATTGCGCGAATGAGGCCACTTCAGCGGTGACATGAGCCTGTCAGGCCCGGCAAATCGCGGCTAGGATGGGATCATGTTATCTGCATGAGAGTTTTATCATGGCCCATATCGGGCGTATCGATCTCAATCTCTTTGTCGTCCTCGATGCGATCTACACCGAGAGCAGCATCACGCGCGCCAGCGAGACGCTGAACCTCACGCAGCCTGCGGTGAGCCATGCTCTGGCCCGCCTGCGCGAGGTGGTGGGCGATCCGCTGTTCGTCCGCGAGGGGCATGTCATGGTGCCGACGCCGCTGACGCGCGAGTTGATCGGTCCGGTGCGTAAGGCGCTGCGCGAAATCGGCGGCGCGCTCAGTCAGCTCAATCATTTCGATCCACTGACCTCGACCAAGCATTTCAAGATCGGCATGCGGCATGTGGTGGAGTCCGCGACCTTTCCGCATTTCGCGGCACAAATCTGCGCGATGGCTCCGCATGTCGAAATCTCGGCGGTGCATCACACCCGCGATGACCTGCAAAGCGAGCTGGCGACCGGCGAACTCGATATTGCCATCGATATTCTACTGCCGAATGTCCAGAACGTGTTTTTCAAGTCGCTCGGCGGGGGCGGCCTGTCCGTCGCCGCAAGGCGCGATCATCCCGTCGTCAAAGGTGCGCTCGATCTCGAAACTTATCTGAGCTGCGACCATGTGCTGGCCTCGTCGCGCCGGTCGGGCGTTGGCCTCGAAGACGAGGAATTGCAAAAGATCGGTCGTGAGCGTCGCATCCGTGCGCGATGCCAGCATTTCTGGACCGCCAGCCAGTTGGTAGCCTCGTCCGATATGTTGCTGACCGTCCCGTCGTCCTTCGCCCACGTCCTGAATGGTGTGCTTGGCAATCAGGTGCTGCCGTTCCCCATGGATGTGTCGACGCTGGAGATTTACGCCTACTGGCATGCCAGCGCCGACCAGAACCCGGCGAACCTCTGGCTGCGCCAGAAGATCGGCGAGGTGTTTTCTACTAGCCTTGACGATGCCAGCCCAAAAGCCGTCGGCGACGTTAGCCGTCGCTCAGGAATTCGCGGATTAGTCCGTTAACGCGCTCAGGGAATTCGTGGGCCACCCAGTGAGAGCCTTCCGGGACGCGGTCGATCCGCAAGTCCGGCACATAATCTTGAAGTCCGTCCAGCAGGGCAGGCAGCAGGGCACCGTCCTGCTCACCCCAGATCACCTGCGTCGGCACCCGGACGAGCCATTGTGATAGGTCGGGCTCAAAGCCCATCACCCCCGGCGCGTTTGGGCCGGGCGGGTGGATGTTCGTCGCGCGGTAGTAATTGAGCATGGCATCGAGCGCGCCGGGTTGCGCCCATGCCGCCTTGTAGGCGGCTACCGTGTCCGGAGACAGCTTGTGCCCGCCGATCTCCCAGCTTTCAAATAGCTTCGCCAATCGGGCGAAATCGTTTTCGCACAGCAGAGCGTCCGCCGTCGGTTTGCGGAAAGTCAGGACGTAACGCATGGCATCCCGCTGGGCCTCGTTGGTCTTCAGCTCGCGATACAGAGTCGCCGGATGCGGCGAGTTGATGATGACGAGCTTCCTGGTGAGTTCGGGATACTTCGCCGCGAAGTGCCAGGCGCAGACGCCGCCCCAATCGTGCGCCACGACCACCACCGGCTCCGGCCCGAAAGATTGGATGAACGCCCGGACGTCCTCCAGCAACACGTCAACCGAGTAGGCGTCCACGCCTTCAGGCTTGTCGGACAGATTGTAGCCGCGCATGTCCAAAGCGATGGCGCAGTGATCTTTCCCGAAGTCGTCGAGTTGGTGTTGCCAGGCCTGCCAGAACTCGGGGAAGCCGTGAATGAAGACGATCCGCTCGCCCGCACCCTTGGCCACGTAATGCAGCCGCACGCCGTTCGCGGTGACGAAACCCTCATCCATGACGTGCGCCTTGTCTGCCTTCGCTAAAACAGCCTGTTCTCGCTTCACCTGAGCTTCAACTCAAATGAATTTGCATAATGCTTTCAATTGATTCGGCGCATGTGTGAATCATGAACCGCGTGAATGGGCCGACGCGCATTTGTGCATTTTTAACGTGCCGGATTTTGGTCTAAGCCAAGGTCAACAGCGTGCCCGTTTTGCCCGTGCGCCGCGCTCTCTCACTCGCCGAGGATGACATCATGGACTTCGAATATTCCCCCCGCGTTCTGGAACTGCGCGCCCGCGTCGAGGCATTCCTTGAAAAGAACGTCTATCCCAATACCGCGCGCCGCGAGGCCGAGATCGCGGAAAATGCCCGGCAGGGCCGGCCCTATGCCGAGCCACATGTGATGGAAGGAATGAAGGAGAAGGCCAAGGCCGCTGGTCTCTGGAACATGTTTCTGCCGGAGTTCGACGGCGGCGCGGGACTGAGCAATCTCGAATATGCGCCGATCGCGGAAGTCCTCGGCCGTCTCTACTGGACCTCGCAGGTGTTCAACTGCTCGGCCCCCGACACCGGCAACATGGAGGTGCTGGCGCGTTACGGCACGCCGGAGCAGCAGAAGCGTTGGCTCGAGCCGCTGTTGGCCGGAGAGATCCGTTCGGCTTTTGCGATGACCGAGCCTGCGGTGGCCTCGTCCGACGCGACCAATATCGAGACCAGCATCCGCCGCGACAGCGACGACTACGTCATCAACGGCCGCAAGTGGTACATCAGCGGCGCGTCGAACGAGTCCTGCAAGGTTCTGATCGTGATGGGCAAAACCGACCCGGACAATCCGAACCGCCACAAGCAGCAGTCGATGATCCTGGTCCCGAAGGACACGCCGGGCGTCAAGATCGTCCGCGACATGCTGCTGCTGGGTTTCCTCGATGCGCCTGAAGGCCATCCGGAAGTGATTTTCGATAATGTCCGCGTACCGGCCAGCAACATCATCCTTGGTGAGGGCCGTGGCTTCGAGATCGCGCAGGGCCGTCTGGGTCCGGGCCGTATCCATCACTGCATGCGCGTGATCGGCATGGCGGAGGAGGCCCTGCGGATGATGTGCGAGCGCCTCGTCAGCCGCGTGGCTTTCGGCAAGCCGC
>Ga0209023_10001120_pt1 | contig 37003 bp, 31 predicted proteins | sample LakOneMetagenome_FD_187468 | JGI IMG/M metagenome (GOLD analysis project Ga0209023, IMG submission 187468) | Freshwater and sediment microbial communities from Lake Erie, Canada (SPAdes) (version 2) | ecosystem: Environmental > Aquatic > Freshwater > Lentic | place: Lake Erie, Canada...
TATCTCGATCGCTACGAAGGCTGGTATTCGGTCCGCGATGAAGCCTTTTACGACGAAAAGGAGCTAGAAGACGGGGAAGGGGGCGCCCGCCTCTCGCCGCAAGGCACGCCAGTCGAATGGACGACCGAGGAAACTTGGTTCTTCCGCCTCTCCAGATACCAGGAGCCGTTGCTGAAGCTCTATGCTGAAAATCCGGATTTCATCCGCCCGGACTCGCGGCGCAATGAAGTGCTGCGCTTCGTCGAGGGCGGCTTGAAGGATCTGAGCGTTTCGCGAACCAGTTTCGATTGGGGTGTGCCGGTTCCGGGATCGCCAGGGCACGTCATGTATGTTTGGGTCGACGCGCTTACCACCTACATGACCGGCGTCGGCTATCCCGACACGGAAGGCGATTTTGCGCGCTTCTGGCCTGCCGATATCCACTTGATCGGCAAGGACATCGTCCGCTTTCACACCGTCTATTGGCCGGCCTTTCTGATGTCCGCAGGACTGCCGCTGCCCAAACAGGTGTTCGGACACGGCTTCCTGCTGGCGCGTGGGGGCGAGAAAATGTCCAAGTCCGCCGGAAATGTGGTCGATCCGATGGAATTGGCAGAAACATTCGGCGTCGACCAGCTCCGCTACTTCCTGCTGCGCGAGGTCAGCTTCGGACAGGATGGCAGCTATAGCGAGGAGGCGATCGTTACGCGCTGCAATGCCGACCTTGCCAATAATTTCGGCAATCTGGCGCAACGATGCCTGTCGATGATTGCAAAAAACTGCGACGGAAAGGTGCCGGAACCGGCAAAGCCCGAACCTGCCGACGCGGCACTCACTGAGGCAATCATTGCGGCGCAAGCGGCAGTCGAAAGCGCAATGGAAGAACTCGCGCTTCATTCAGCCATCGAAGCCATCTGGGCGGCAATGAGCGCTGCTAACCTCTATTTTGCTGACCAGGCGCCCTGGGCTGTCCGCAAGGAAGACCCCGCGCGCGCGGACACGATCCTGTACAAGACGGCAGAGGCGATCCGCCAGCTGGCGATCCTTGCCCAATGGATCATTCCCCAAGGGGCGGGCCGGATTCTCGATCTGCTGGCGCAGCCAGAAGATATGCGCGATTTCAGCATGTTGGAAACAGAAATTGAGATCGGTCTTGCACTTCCCGCGCCTTCGGGCGTTTTTCCAAGGCTCGAACTGGCGGCCTGATGTTCATCGATTCCCATTGCCACCTCAACTACAAGGGGCTGGTCGAGGATCAGGCCGCCGTTATTGCCCGCGCAGGAGAGGCGGGCGTGACGGGGATGCTCAACATTTCGACTCGTGAGTGCGAATGGGATGATGTTGTGGCCGTCGCTACACGCGCGGCCAATATCTGGGCATCGATCGGCATTCACCCGCACGAGGCCGATTCCCATCCCGACATAGATAGGGCAAAGCTCGTTTCGGCCGCGAAGCACGACCGCGTCGTCGCAATCGGAGAGACCGGTCTCGATTATTATTACGACCATTCGGATCGCGCCCGGCAGCGCGCCAGCTTTCGCGCCCATATCGCCGCGGCGCGCGAGACCGGGCTGCCGCTGATCGTCCACACACGCGACGCCGAAGCCGACACAGCTGAAATCCTTGCCGACGAAATGGGGAAGGGCGCCTATTCGGGCGTAATCCACTGTTTCACGGCAAGTCAGGATTTCGCTGAAACCGCGCTCGGGCTGGGCCTCTATATCTCGATATCAGGCATCGTGACGTTCAAAAATGCGCGGGATTTGCAGGCCAGCGCGGCGCTGGTGCCGGATGACAGACTGCTGATCGAAACCGATTCACCTTTCCTCGCTCCTGTTCCGCACAGGGGCAGGCCCTGCGAGCCGGCCTTTGTTGCAGATACCGCACGATTCCTGGCGGACTTGCGCGGTGTGCCTGTTGAAACGCTCGCTGCCCAGACGAGCGCCAACTTCTTTCGCCTGTTTGTAAAGGCACATACGGTATGAGCGCTGACCAAACGGCCAACCTGCTCTACGCGTTGCTGTTTCTCGTGCTTGTCGTCTCCAGCCTCGTCGCCCGCCGATTGCCGCTTGCCCAGACGCTCAAATATGCGCTCGCCTGGGCGGCAATTTTCGCCGGAGCAATTGTTCTTTATTCATTCCGGGGCGTTGCGGGGCAGGTGTGGGAACAGGTCAAACGCGGGATCAATCCCGGAACGCCCATACGGTCGGGCCACACCGTGCGCATCCTGATGAGCGAAGACGGGCATTTTCATATCGACGCGCGCGTCAACGGCCACAATGTGAATTTCATGATCGATAGCGGCGCGACAACATCGGTCATGTCACAGGCCGACGCGCGGGCCGCCAACGTGACGTTGGATGAAACCGGTTTTCCCGTGGCAATCGAAACGGCCAACGGCATGACGATGATGCGGCGGGCGGAAATCGGAACGCTCGATCTGGGCGGGATCGAACGGAAGGATCATGCCATACTCGTTTCGTCCGATGCGGAAGACGATGTGGACCTGCTCGGAATGAATTTCCTTTCGTCGCTCAAGAGCTGGCGCGTTGAGGGCCGAGAGATGGTGCTGGAGCCCTGAACACTCTCCGCGACATATTTATATTTTACATAATGTATATTATCGGACTTAGATATTGTAAGCCCCATTTAGAAATGACACCCCTCTGCTAGATAGAAATGACACCCTCGGGTGTCGTCAGCGGAATACGGTGGCATGGTTCTCCCGGTGGTTGGGAGGACGCTTCTATGACGGTGCTGGCAATGAGCCATGGCGAACTTTCACGCTTTGACACGTTGATGCGCGTTGAGCGCGGCGAACTGCGGGTCGAAGATGCGGCCGCCTTGCTTGGATTGAAGCGTCGGCAAGTTTTCCGCCTGCTGGAACGAATGCGGAGCGACGGCGCTGCGGGTCTGATTTCCCGAAAGCGTGGTCGGCCAAGCAACCGGCGGCACAGCGATGCGTTTCGTGAGCAGATCCTTGAGATCGTGCGCGAGCATTATCACGACTTTGGCCCGACCTTGGCGCGTGAGTACCTGATCGAACGTCACGGGATCACGGTTGCCTGTGAGACACTACGCCAGTTCATGATCCAGGCGGGTCTCTGGAAGGATCGCGATGCCCGCCGTCCACGGCCTTATCAACCCCGTTACCGGCGGGACTGCCGCGGCGAGCTGGTTCAGGTGGATGGCTCGAAGCATTGGTGGTTCGAGGATCGCGGGCCACAATGCACGCTGTTGGTGTTCATCGACGATGCGACCAGCGAGTTGATGCAGCTCCGTATGGTCGAGAGCGAGAACACCTTCGCCTATATGGATGCAATGCGGGAGTATATCGAGGCGCACGGCAAGCCGGTGGCGATTTACTCGGACAAGCACTCGGTGTTTCGCAACAACACGGCCTCGGCCAAGGGCGACGGCATGACCCACTTCGGCCGGGCGCTGGAGGCGCTCAACATTGAGATTATCTGCGCCAACTCACCGCAGGCCAAGGGCCGGGTCGAGCGCGCCAACGCGACGCTGCAGGACCGACTGGTGAAGGCGATGCGGCTTGAGGGCATCTCGACCATTGCCGAGGCCAACGCGTTCCTTCCGGGCTATATGGCGCGCCATAACCAGCGGTTCGCGAAGGCGCCGTTCGATCCGCGCGATGTGCACCGCCCGCTCGCCCTGCATGACGATCTCAAGGCCGAGATGGTCTGGCGCGAGCAACGCACGGTGACCCAGGCGTTGACGCTGCATTATAACAAGGCGCTGATCATTCTCGAGCCAACCGAGGTCAGCCGCCCCTTGGCAGGCAAACGGGTTGATGTGTGTGAGTATCCCGACGGCCGGCTCGAGATCCGGCACGGTGACGAAGTCTTGCCCTACCGGGTGTTCGACAAGATTCGGCAGGTCAATCAGGCGGCGATCGTCGAGAACAAGCACCTCGATGCCGCACTGGCGATGGCCAGGGCTATACAGGAGATGTTGCCGCCGAAGAAGCGCAACAACAACGAACCGTGCCGCCGATCGCAGGGGGCGCACATGTTCCCCTCGCCTACCAAGGCGGACGAACAACCGGTGAAGCGCAAGCGGGGCCGTCCTCCCCTTCCCCGGCTCAGCCCAATCGAGGCGGCGCAGCGCATGCTCGAGCCGGTGTGAGGGAGCCCACTGCAAAGCAGCGGGTCCACCGGCTCCATTACCGCCAGACCAGCGCACCAGCAGGGGCTACGCTGCACAAGATCGAAGGGTTCCGCGCAGCCCCTGCTGCATCAGACGGTGACATCTCTATCTGGTGGAAATAGTGTCTTTTCTAAATTGCAGGAACAGATATGCATCAGCCTCAAGACCCCCCTCACGCAGAAATCCGCCCTTTGGCGGAGATCATGGCACGATTGCGCGATCCGAAAACGGGCTGCCCCTGGGACATCGTGCAGGATTTCAACTCGATCGCGCCGTACACGATCGAGGAAGCCTATGAAGTGGCAGACGCCTGCGCGCGCAACGACATGGCAGCCTTGAAGGACGAACTGGGTGATCTTCTCCTCCAGGTCGTGTTCCACGCCCGGATGGCTGAAGAGCGCGGCGCATTCGATCTCGCCGATGTCATCGCGTCGATTTGCGACAAGATGGTCCGCCGCCACCCGCACGTCTTCGGCCCCGAGGGCTCTGTCGCAGACTGGGAAGGCATCAAGGCGTCGGAGCGTGCCGAAAAGGAAAGCGATCCAAGTGCCGTTGCGGGTGTTGCCATGGCCTTGCCGGCGCTGCTTCGCGCCGAAAAGCTCCAGAAGCGTGCGGCGCGGACAGGGTTCGACTGGCCCGATGCGCAAGGCGCGCGCGCGAAGATCGATGAGGAACTGGCCGAACTTGGAGAGGCCGATACGCCGGATGCGCAGGAAGACGAGTTGGGCGATCTTCTTTTCAGCGTGGTCAATTGGGGCCGAAAGCTAGGTCATGACCCCGAAGCCGCCCTCCGCCGGGCGAACGCCAAGTTCGAACAGCGATTCCGCGCAACCGAACAGCTGGGAGGCGCGGGCTTCAGCGCGCTGACACTCGATGAAAAGGAAGCGCTCTGGCAGGCCGCAAAAAGAGCTCAGGAAAAGGAGCGCGCCTGAAAACGGGCAAAATCGACATCCGAAAGCCGAACCTTGAGCGTCAGCCTTTCGCCGTTCAACGTCTCCTTCTCGACCGTGCCATTGGCGTGCAGCCAGGCAATGGCAGCGCCATCGACCATGCCCAGCTCGATCTCGCGAATCCGGTGAGCGCTGGTCAAACGACCCGACAGATGCTGGGCGAGCGCATCGACGCCTTCTCCGCTCAGGGCGGAAATCAGCACGACATCATCGCGCCTTGCAGCTTCGGCAGCGCGGGTCCCCCGCGTTTCGGGATCGAGCAGGTCGATCTTGTTCCACGCCTCGATAACGGGAGCCCCCTCCTCTCCGCCGGCGCCGATTTCAGCCATGACGCGTATAACGTCCTCGCGTTGGGCCTCGGTGTCGGGGTGCGCGATATCACGGACATGAACGATGATATCGGCATCGACGACTTCCTCGAGCGTCGCATGAAAGGCTGCAACAAGCTGGGTCGGGAGTTCGGAGACAAAGCCGACCGTATCCGAGAGGATGGCTTTTTCGATTCCCGGTAGCGCGATTTGCCGCATCGTCGGGTCGAGTGTCGCGAACAACAGGTCCTCAGCCATCACAGAAGCGCCCGTCAAGCGATTGAACAAGCTTGATTTTCCGGCATTTGTATAGCCGACCAGCGCAATCGTCGGCCAAGGCGCGCGGGTCCGTCGATCGCGGTGCAATTTGCGCGTGCGCGTAAGGTCGGCGAGTTCGCGGCGGAGCTTTGCCATCCGGTCGCGGATCATCCGCCTGTCCGCCTCGATCTGCGTCTCACCCGGCCCGCCGAGAAAGCCGAAACCGCCGCGCTGCCGCTCCAGATGGGTCCAGCTCCGCACCAGGCGACCGGCCTGGTAGTCGAGATGCGCGATTTCGACCTGGAGTCGCCCTTCGGCGCTTGCCGCCCTTTCTCCAAAAATTTCGAGAATAAGGCCGGTGCGGTCGATAACCTTGGTCTTGAGAGACTTTTCGAGGTTGTTCTGCTGGACTGCGGTCAGCGTACCATCCACGACAACGACATCAACCTCAAAGGCATTGACGCTTGCCGAAAGCGTATCGACCTGCCCGGCGCCGAACAGTGTCGCGGGCTTTGGTGCCCGGATGCGGAAGACGGCAGTATCGCACACCTCGAGACCAATGGCCGCCGCAAGCCCGACCGCCTCTTCGAGCCGCGCCTCGGCGCTGCGCAGGCCACCCTTCCCGAAATCGGGAAGCACGACCAGAGCGCGCGCGCCGCGAGCGACGCCATCATCGTCCTGCCGTTGGAAGACGCTCAAGTGGCGTCCGTTTCGCCCTCTTCGGCGAGATTGAGCGGATGCGTCGGCTGGATCGTCGAGATCGCATGCTTGTAGACCAGCTGGGCGAAATCGTCGCGCTGGAGCAACAGACAGAAGAGGTCATAAGCGGCAATATCGCCCTGGAGCATCACGCCATTGACGAGGAACATCGTCACGGGGTTCTGCGTGCGCTGCACGGCCCCGAGAAACACGTCCTGAAGGCCCCGCTTACGGTCGCCCTGTTCAAAAAGAGCTGCAATCCCGATCAGGTCCACGCTCGCCGCCGGCATGACGGTCGAGATCGCATGCTTGTAGATCAGCTGGCTCTGGCCGTCACGGCGCAGGAGTACCGAGAAATTGTCAAACCATGTAATGATGCCCTGCAGCTTGACGCCCTTGACCAGAAACATCGTCACCGGGGTCTTGTTCTTGCGCAGGTTGTTCAGGAATATGTCCTGAAGGTTGTTCGATTTTTCGGGCATAATTCAACCTCTTGGTCTTGGCGGGTCGTCGCCCGCGCGTGTGCCGTTACGCGGCATCGTTTGCGCCCATGTGCCGGGCGCCCGAGGTTCTTAGTCGATTAAAGGGCAGGCGTCAGCCCTGTTCTTCATCCTCGCTGCGCAATTCTACCATGCCGAGGATCTTGAGCTTGCGGTGAAGCGCCGATCGCTCCATCCCGATAAACGTGGCAGTCCGCGAAATGTTTCCGGAAAAGCGCCGGATCTGGACGCGCAGATATTCGCGCTCGAAGGTCTCACGTGCCTCGCGCAATGGGGCGCCCATCATCGCATTGGCCGCACCGTTGGAAACCGTTCCTCCTTCACCAAGGATTTCCTGCGGCAGCATGTCGACATCCACCCGGTCGATCCGGTCATTCGGCGCAAGAATGATCGTGCGCTCGATGATGTTGCGGAGCTGGCGGACGTTGCCCGGCCAGTCATAGGCCTGAAGCGCGGCGATAGCATCGGGCGCGAAGATCGGCGTCGGGATCCGCCGGTCCGCGGCGAAGCGGGCAATGAAATGTTCCGCCAGCACCGGAATATCCTCGCGCCGTTCGGCGAGCGACGGAATATGGACTGGCACGACGTTCAGCCGGTAATAGAAATCCTCTCGGAAGCGGCCTGCTGCGATCTCGCCCAACAGGTCGCGCGATGTCGCAGAAACAACGCGAACATCGACCTTCACCATTCGCGTCCCGCCGACTCGCGTGAAGCTTTGGTCGGTCAGCACCCGCAGAATCCGCGCCTGGGTGGTGAGTGGCATGTCCGCAATTTCATCTAGGAACAAAGTGCCGCCATGCGCCTGCTCCATCAGCCCCGGGCTGATATCGGCCTCGCTGCGTTCGACCCCGAAAAGCTCTTCATCGACGCGCTCGGGCGTCATGCGGGCGGCGCTGGCAACGACAAACGGAGCGGCGGAACGCGGGCTCCAATTATGAAGCAGGCGTGCGGCCACTTCCTTCCCGACCCCGGCTGGCCCCGTCAGGAGCACCCGGCTGCCCGTCGGCGCCACACGCTTGAGAGTCGCGCGCACGGCGTTGATAGCGCTCGATGTTCCTGTCAGTTCGTCGTCGAAGCCGACCTGCGCGCGCAGCGCTTCATTCTCGCGACGCAGGCGCTGTGTTTCCGTCGCCCGATTGACAAGGTGCAGCAGGCGCTCGGCCTCGAACGGTTTCTCAATAAAATCGGCCGCGCCGCGCCGGACGGCCGCAACCGCCGTATCGAGATTGCCATGGCCCGAGATCATCAGAACGGGCAGAGAGGCATCGCGCCGCTTGATTTCGTCAAGCAGGTCAAGACCATCCAGGCGAGATCCCTTCAGCCAGACATCGAGCAAGACCAGCGAAGGGCGCCGGTCTGCAATGGCTGCCAGGGCAGAATCGCTGTCTGCCGCGCTTCTAGCCTCATAGCCATCATCTTCCAGCACTCCGGCAACGAGTTCGCGAATATCGCTTTCATCGTCGACGATCAGGATGTCGAGCGCCATTTCTATCGGTCTCCGTTGCGGGTCAACATGCTGGGCAGCGACGCGCCGGCATCGCCAAGCGGAACGGCTTCGTCGCCGCTATCGCCAGCATTTGCGCCTGCCGGATCGAAGCGGAGCGTGATGACTGTCCCGCCCCCTTCCCGATCCGAAAAGCTGAGTGTTCCCCCATGTTCTTCAATGATCTTCTTGACGATCGCGAGGCCAAGCCCGGTGCCTCGTTCGCGCGTGGTCATATAAGGCTCGGCGAGGCGGTCACGTTCCTTGGGCAGGCCGATCCCATTGTCCGACACCGTAAGGACAATCGTCGAATCGGCCTCCTCCTTCGTCGCGACGCAAACGGCTCCATCTGTTCTGCTACTTGCCTCGACGGCCTCAACCGCGTTCTTGACAAGGTTCGTCAGCGCCTGGCCAAGCTGCCTGCGGTCGCAGACGAGCTTGAGTTTTGGATCGGGCATATCGATCGAAAAACTGATCGCCGGATGGGCAATTTCGTGAAGGAAGACCGCCTGACGGCAAATGTCGATCAGCGATTCTTCGTGGAAAACCGGTTTGGGCATTCGCGCAAAGGAGGAAAATTCATCGACCATCCGCCGCAAATCGCCGACTTGGCGGACAATCGTGTCGGTCAGTCGCTCGAACGTGGCGGGGTCGGTCTGGATTTCCTTGCCAAACCGGCGCTTCAGCCGCTCGGCGGCGAGCTGGATTGGCGTCAGCGGATTCTTGATTTCGTGTGCAATCCGACGCGCCACATCGGCCCATGCCGCGCGCCGCTGATCGGTCAGTTGGGCGGTGATGTCGTCGAAGGTTAGAACATGACCTTGTTCATCGCGCGTGATCTTCACCGCGAGCGTCCGTGGCTCGTCCTTGCCGGTCAGGTGGACAATGGCTTCGGCCTCTCCCCGATCGAGCATCGCATCGAGTTCCGGCGCAAGCTGCGCCAGCGGCGCTGACGAATCCGGCCCCGCGTTGAGCAGTTCGATCGCCGACCGGTTCATGACTCGCACGCGGCGGTCTTCGCCAACCGCGATCACACCCGCCGTCACCCCGGACAGGACGGCTTCGATGAAGGCGCGGCGCCGGTCGATCAGGTCGGACGCGGCGATGATTTCGTTTCGCTGCGCCTCGAGCCGGCCTGTCATGCGGTTGAAGGCACTGCTCAGGACGCCAAGTTCGTCGCGCGTCGGCGGCTCTTCGACACGCGCCGTTAGATCGCCTGCCGTTACACGCTGGGCAGCGTTCACCAATTCACCCACCGGCTTCACCAACCGGTCGGCAACCTGCAGCGCGACCCATACGGCAAGTCCCACGATCAACAGCGTAATTAACAGCAGCGCCGCGTGAAACTGGAGCTGCAGCGTCCGCGACCGCTCGACCAGGTCGTCATAGTTCTTCAAGACCAGCGAGAAACGCTTGGCCTGCGCCTGCGCCTGGGGCGAACTGACCCGTGCGGCATAGACATAGACGTCGGGCGCACCCGGCAGCGGCGCGATCGCCTGCATTCGTCCGCCCGAATCCTGGAAAAAAGTCCTTCGCGTCGCGCGCAGCTGCTGGACGATTGCCGGTGGAACCCAGTTTTCCGTCGGGCGATCATAAGGGTTGACCAGCGCAAGAGATTGCGACCCGTTCTTCGGCGTAAACCGCACGATTGCGGCTTCGGACAACTCCCGGACATAGACCTGATAAGCGAAGTTCTCGTTGAAACCCTTGCTGTCGATCGGCGCGACGGAGAGGTTGAAGCTGAGATCGCTTGCCATCAGCTCGGTTTCCCGAACGATCCGTTCCTGTTTTTCATTGTAGAAGGTTTGCGCAAGCGTGTTCGCGTTTTCGAACATGTTGCGCGCCCGGTCCGAATACCAGAATTCGACGCCATACTGGAACAGCAACGACGCAAAGATCACCAGCAACAGGACGGGGATACTCGCGATCAGCGAAAACAGCGCCACGAGCCTGACATGCAGTCGCCCATGCCCGCCGATCGGGGAATTTGCAGCGCGCTTCATCGCAATGCGCCGGCCCGCAAGCACGATCAGAGCTATCGCCGGGATAAGGTTCGCCACGAGCAGGAGCGCCACAAGCGGCGGCGTCAACAGTCTCTGGCCCGGCTGCCCGCCCGTCAGGACGAGGTAGCTCACAATCCCGATGACGATGAGCGAGACGAACGCCCCAAGCTCAACATAGGGCAGCCACCCTCGCCGCCGCGCCATTACCGCCAGCCAGCGGGGCAGGCGTTCCAGGGCCGAGGGCGATGCGTTACTCATTGTTGCATCGTTACAACGTTGCCGTGGTATTTCCAACACACTCTATGAGGCCGAAGTTGCAAATCAACCGCGGTTCACACCTTTCCGCCGCGCCCCAATGACGGATCGATGCCCAGATCGACCAGCTTCTTGCGCAGCGTATTGCGATTGATGCCCAAAAGCTTGGCTGCACGAATCTGGTTTCCGCGAACGGCCACCATCGTCGCTCTGAGAAGCGGCCGCTCGACCGTTTCGAGGAGGCGCTGATGCAACCCGTCCGGCGGAAGCGCCTTGCCGTGCCGCGCAAAATAGTTGGACAGATATTGCTCAATCGCCAGCGAAAGCCCTTCATCGGCGAAATGGGCCTCGGGAGGCGGCTGGGCCTGATCCTGCGCAGCATCGAGCTGTTGCTCAACGAGGCTCGCCGAAATGACGTCGTGACGGGAAAGGACTGCCAACCGCCGCATCAGATTCTCGAGCTCGCGGACGTTGCCCGGCCAGTCATGAGCCACAAGCCGGGCGCTCCCGCTTTCATCGAGCCGCTTACGCGGCAGGCCTTCACGCGCGGCGATTTCGAGAAAATGGCGGGCCAGCAAAGCCACATCTTCGCCTCGCTGCCGGAGCGGCGGCAAAGTGATCGGGATTACGTTGAGCCGGTAATAGAGATCTTCGCGGAACGTGCCGGCGGCGATTAGTTCGGGCAGATTCTTGTGGGTTGCAGCGATGATGCGCACATCCGCCCGGATCGGTCGGTTCCCGCCAACGGTCGTAAATTCTCCGGACTGGAGGACTCGCAGCAGCCGTGTCTGGGCATCCATCGGCATATCGCCGATTTCATCGAGAAACAGGCTGCCGCCTGCAGCCTGCTCGAACCGGCCCGCCACCCGGTTCTGCGCCCCGGTAAAGGCGCCGCGCTCATGACCGAATAGGTCCGCCTCGATCAGCTCACGCGGGATGGCCGCCATGTTGACGGCAACAAAGGGCTTCGACTTGCGCGGGCCGAGATCGTGGATTGCGCGCGCAACCAGCTCTTTGCCCGTGCCCGATTCGCCCAGGATAAGCACGGAAAGATCGTTGGGCACGACTCGCGCGATCGTCCGATAGACATCCTGCATTGCGGGCGATCGGCCGATCAGCGGGAGGCCGCCATTGTCCTCGGTTGCTTGGGCCGAGGCAGATTGCGCCTGCTTGCGCCGCAGCCCATCGCGCACCGCGCGGCAGAGTTCGTCGAGGTCGAACGGCTTGGGCAGATATTCGAACGCCCCCTGTTCGGTCGCGCGCACTGCCGTGGACAGTGTGTTCTGTGCGGACAGGACGATGATCGGCATGTCCGGCCAGCGCGCGAGAATGGCGGGCACATTGTCCAGCCCGTTGCCATCAGGCAGGACCACATCCGTGATCAGCAGGTCCGGTGCGAAACTGTCGAGCTGCCGCGTCTGTTCGGCAACGGAGCCAACCGCCGCGACCTCATGCCCGTCGCGGCGCAAGGCTTCCGACACGACCGTGCGGATGGCTTCATCATCGTCGACGAGCAGGATTCGCCCGGTTGTCATGCCTTTTCCCTTTCGGCGCGCTGGAGCAGCAGGCGAAATACGGTCATTTCGGGGTCTCCCTCGCGCGCGTATTGAATGATGCCGCCCATGTCGCGGACCAGCTTGTCGGCAATGGCCAGCCCAAGCCCGCGCCCGGATTTCTTGGTCGATACGAACGGATCGAACATGTCGTCAGCCAGTTCGGGCGGCGCACCGGGGCCATCGTCCATCACGCACAATTCGATCGGAAGCGAGCGCCGCCGCTTGCCGGCATCGGCCGCAAGCGACACTCCCTGCCGGTAGGCCGTCTTGATCCGCACGGTTCGCGTTTCGCCTTCTGCGGCGGTTTCGGCTGCGTTCTTGAGCAGGTTCAGGAGAATCTGGACCAGCGAATCGCGGTGAACGAGTACTGGCGGCAGCGACGGATCGTAACTGTCGACGATCCTGAGCGCCGAACCGAACCCGCTTTGTGCGACCTGCCGCACATGATCGATGATTTCGTGAATATTGTCAGGCGCCGGCGTCCGCGGCCGCGTGTCGGTGAAGCCTTCCATCTGATCGAGAAGCCCCGCGATCCGGTCCACCTCGGTGCGGATCAGCCGGGTCATCCGGCTGTCATCCTCGCTGGCCCTGCTCTCGAGAAGCTGCGCTGCGCCGCGTATGCCCGAAAGCGGGTTCTTGATCTCGTGCGCGAGCATCGCCGCCACGCCGATGGCGCTGCGCGTGCCTCCTGCCCTTTCGAGCCGGTGCCCCATCCGATACGCAGCGGCGGCCGCATGAATGGCGACGAGCCGCCAGCCCGGCCAGTCGGCAAAGGGGGTGACGACAAAATCCGCCCGGAAGCTGGTGCCGCGCATCGTGGTGAGATTGACTTCATAGGCCGCAAACGGCCCAATGGTCGCGGCGTCGAAACCAGGCGGAACACTCAGTATTTCAGTCAGTTCGTGGCCGATCAGGTGCGTGGCGCTGATGTTGAGGACTGCCTCCCCCGCCGCGTTGACATCTGCAATGCGCCCTTCTGGGTCGATGATAAGAACCGCCGTCTGCAGCGCGACAAGGACATCGGACGCGTCGGGCTTCGTCTTCACGTCAGGCCGCAGCGCGGCAGAGCCACGGGGAATAGAAGCGTTCAAGCTCGTCAAGCACTGTCCGCGAATCGCCGATCTGGTTGATCCGGTTGCGGAACTCCGCCGATCCGGGCAAGCCTTTGGTATACCAGCCGATATGCTTGCGGGCCATATTGACGCCCGTCTGTTCTCCATAATGTTCGAGCATTGCAACATAATGATCTGTAATAAGGTGATATTGTTGCTCGATCGACGGATCGGCCGGGATAGCTCGCCCGGTTAGCGCGGCCATCACTTGGGCAAGGAGCCACGGCTTTCCATAGGCGCCGCGCCCGATCATCACGCCGTCCGCGCCCGACTGCTCTAGCGCCGTTTCGGCATCCGCGACCGAGCAGATATCACCATTGACGATGACCGGGATCGCAACGGCTTCCTTCACCTTGCGGACAAAAGCCCAATCTGCGCTGTCGCGATACATCTGGCAGCGTGTGCGGCCATGAACCGTGACGAGCTGCGCGCCAAGATCTTCGGCGATATGCGCGAGTTCGGGGGCGTTGAGGCTGTGATGGTCCCAGCCCATGCGCATCTTGACCGTCACGGGCACGCTGACGGCCTTTACCGTCGCCTCGATGATGCTGGCCGCGAGCGCCAAATCGCGCATCAGCGCGGAGCCAGCCTCGCCGTTGACGACCTTCTTGACCGGACAGCCCATGTTGATGTCGATGATCGCTGCTCCCCGATCTTCGTTCAGCTTGGCCGCTTCGGCCATTTCCTGCGGTGCGCACCCCGCGAGTTGCATCGAAACCGGCTCCTCGACGCGGTCCCACGCCGCCTTTTGCAGCGATTGGCGCGTCTCGCGGATCATTGCCTGGCTCGCGATCATCTCGGTGACGTTGAGCCCCGAGCCGAAACGGCGGACAAGCGTGCGGAACGGCATATCCGTGACACCCGTCATGGGCGCAAGGATAACCGGGGCCTCGATCCTGACCGGTCCAATCGCGATGGGCTGCAATTTGCGCATAATCTGCCTAAAAATTCGGCAGTTCCCTATCCAATTTGATGCTGCAGCGCAACACCCCTTCCGCGCCGTTCATACCGAAGCTAAGGGCGCGACATGACCATCGCTGCCTTGATCGTCGCTGCCGGGAAAGGCGACCGTGCCGGCGGCGCTGTTCCCAAGCAGTATGCGATGCTGGGAGGCAAGCCGCTGCTCACTTATTCGGTCGACGCCTTTCTTGCCCATTCCGCAATCGGTGCGGTCGTTGTGGTGATCGGCGAAGGCCAGGAACAGCTTGCCCAAGAGGCGCTCGGCGCCCGGCTCCTTTCCGGCATCGTCACCGGCGGCGCCGAACGCCAGGATTCGGTGCGGGCCGGGATCGAGGCGCTGGCTGGGCAAGGCGTAACCAAAGTGCTGATCCACGATGCGGCCCGGCCCTTCGTGTCAGCGGATATCATCGACCGACTCATCGTTGCGCTCGATCGGGCCGATGGCGCCCTCCCCGCCCTCCCCGTTGTCGACACGCTTGCACATGGCGGCGATCTGTTGGGCGATGTTCTCGATCGTGCAGGGGTGTTACGGATACAGACGCCGCAGGCCTTTCGCTATGATGCCATCATGACGTCACACAAGGGCTGGAAGGGCGGAATTGCGACGGATGACGCACAAATGGCGCGGGCGGCGGGGTATGAAATCATGATTGTCCCGGGCGATCCGGCGCTTGAAAAGATCACGCTTGCAGCGGATTTCGCTGTGGCCGATCAGCGTCTCGCCGCGTCGCGCTCCGTACGAACCGGGATGGGTTTCGACGTCCACAGGCTCGAGGCGGGCAAGCCGCTTTGGCTTTGCGGGCTGAAGATTGAGCATGAATATGGGCTTGCCGGGCATTCGGATGCAGACGTTGCGCTTCATGCTGTGGTGGACGCGCTTCTGGGGGCAATCGGCGAAGGCGATATCGGCAGCCATTTCCCGCCGAGCGATCCGCAATGGAAGGGAGCCGATTCCGCTCTTTTTGCAGCTCACGCCCGCGAACTTGTAGCCACGCGCGGCGGAACGATCGATCATGTCGACGTGACGATCATTTGCGAAGCACCCAGGATCGGCCCGCTGCGGGAGGCGATGCGCGCCCGGTTGGCAGAACTGCTGAACATCGATATTGGCCGGACCAGCGTCAAGGCAACGACCACCGAAGGCCTTGGTCTGACCGGACGGCGCGAGGGCATTGCTGCGCAAGCCATTGCAACGGTAAGGATCTGACAATGCGAAACATGCTGATCATAGCGGCGCTTATGGCCGTCTCCGGCCAGGCGGTCGCGCAATCCGCAAAATCCTGTCTGACGCAGCCTGAAGCCGAAGCGCTTGTAACTTACGCTCTTCCATCGGCGATTCGCGCGATGACGACAAAATGCACGCCCGTTCTTCCGGCGACGACCGCGCTCATCCAATCGGGGCCGGTCATTGCCGCGCGCTATCAGATCGATGCAGACAAAGCCTGGCCTGTCGCCCGGATCGCCTTCGACAAGATGTCAGGCCTGGATCTGACCGGAACACTTGGCGAACCTGCCGCCAGGGGACTCATCGAGGCTGCGTTCGGAACCGGCTTGGCCGAAAAGGTTAAAGCTGCGGACTGCCCGAAGGTCGATCGCCTTGTCGACATCCTCGAACCGCTCCCCGCCAAGAACATGGCCATGCTGATCACGACGCTTATGGAACTAGGCAGCGCTGGAAAGCAGAAAAAGTCGCCGTTCCAGATGTGCCCTGCAATTGCGAGCCGGAAGTAAGGCGATGGACGATTGTCTTGATCCCGTGCTGGTTGAAGAGGCCCGGCGCGTTATTGCGGCCAATCTTGCAGCCGGCCGTCGCATCGCCGTTGCGGAGAGTTGCACTGGCGGGCTCGTTTCGGCCGCGCTGACCTCGATTGCCGGATCATCGGCGGTGTTCGAGGCCGGCTATGTCACCTATTCGAACGAAGCCAAGATGGATTTGTTGAAGGTCGACACGAACATCCTCGAGACATTCGGGGCCGTTTCAATCGCGACCGCCTGGGCGATGGCCCAGGGAGCGTTGACGCGGTCCAATGCGGACGTCGCCGTCGCAATTACCGGAATCGCCGGACCGGACGGGGGAAGCGAACAAAAACCTGTCGGGACCGTCGTCTTCGCGCGCGCGCAAAAGGGCGCCGACGCGGATGACGTGACCGCCGACACGCGCCAGTTCGGCAATATCGGGCGGGGGGCGATCCGGCTTCAGGCGGCGCTTGTAGCACTCGAATTGCTGATGCCGTAGAGTGCTTCGGCGCGGCCGACAAAAGCGTCGGTCATCTTGTTGAGCGCGCGTTCGAAGACTTGCCCCGCAAGCGATTCGAAAATCTTTGATTTGAACGCGAAATCGACCGTGAAATCGATCGTCGAACCGCCATCACCGAGGTCGGCGAACAGCCATTGGTTGTGGAGGAATTTGAGCGGGCCATCGACATAGTCGACCCTGATGCTTTCGGCGCGGGTCTTGTGCACTCTCGACGTGAAATTCTCCCGCAGGCCCTTGAATCCGACGATCAGGTCCGCGACCATTTCCGTGTCGCTGTTCGAGCGGACCCTCACGGCGCTGACCCAGGGCAGGAATTCCCCGTAACGGCCGACATCGGCCACCAGATCGAACATTTGCGCTGCCGACCAGGGCAGCACGCGCTTCTCGCTATGCCTTGGCATTTGCCAGATGCATCGCCCTTGCCTCCTGCATCGCAGCGAAATCGCGATCGGCGTGATAGCTTGACCGCGTCAACGGGCTCGATGCTACGAGCAGGAATCCCTTGGCTCTGGCGATCGCGGCATAGGCATCGAAGGTCTGAGGCGTCACGAAATCGATGACTTTCGTATGCCGCGGCGTCGGCTGCAGATACTGGCCCATTGTCAGGAAATCGACGTCGGCGGAGCGCATGTCGTCCATCACCTGATGGACTTCCATCCGTTCCTCGCCCAGCCCCAGCATGACGCCCGACTTGGTGAAGATCGACGGATCGTGCCGCTTGACGCTTTCAAGCAGACGCAGCGAGGCATAGTAGCGCGCACCCGGGCGAATGGTCGGATAAAGTCTTGGCACGGTTTCGAGGTTATGATTGTAAACATCTGGTCGCGCAGCAATAATCGATTCCACCGCCGCTTCTGCCTTGTTGCGGAAATCGGGGGTGAGAATCTCGATCGTGGTTTTGGGCGTGGTCCGCCGCAACGCCTCGATCACCTTGACGAACTGCGAAGCGCCGCCATCGGCCAGATCATCGCGGTCGACCGACGTCACGACGATATGCTGAAGCCCGAGTTCCGCCGCCGCCGTGGCAACATGTTCGGGCTCGAGCGGATCGACCGCGCGCGGCATCCCCGTCTTGACGTTGCAGAAGGCGCAGGCGCGCGTGCAAGTATCGCCAAGGATCATCACCGTGGCGTGCTTCTTGGTCCAACATTCGCCGATATTGGGGCACGCGGCCTCCTCGCACACCGTTGCAAGGTTCAGGCGGCGCATCAGCGCTCTGGTTTCGGCAAAGCCGACAGAGGTCGGCGCTTTTACCCGAATCCAGTCAGGCTTTCGGGCGCGTTCTTGTTTGGCAGGCAGGTTCATAAGCGCGCCTTAGCGTCCCTTAAGGGGACTTGCCACCCCCTGCCCCGCTCCCTACCGCATATCGCATGACCGATTTTGCCGACCTGATCTCGGGCTATCGCCGTTTCCAGCGCAACGGCTGGGCCAGCCAGCGCAGCCGCTGGGCGGAGCTTGCCGAAGGCCAATCGCCGAACATCATGGTCATTGCCTGTTCGGACAGCCGGGTCGATCCCTCGACGATTTTCGACGCATCGCCCGGGCAGATGTTCGTCGTCCGCAACGTCGCGAACCTTGTTCCGCCGTTCGAACTGGGTGGCGGTCGCCACGGCGTATCGGCGGCGCTTGAATTTGCAGTAACGCAACTCGAGGTTTCCGAAATACTTGTCATGGGGCATGGCGCCTGTGGCGGGTGCTCCGCGGCGCTTTCGCAGAATTTCAAACATGCCAAGCCCGGTGAAGGCGGCTTCATCTCGCGCTGGATCGAAATGCTCGATGAGGCGCGCGAAACCGTCATCCAGAATCACGGCCCCGGGCTTACCGCCGGCGCGATCCGGGCAATGGAGCATGAGGCCGTCAAGGTCAGCCTTGCCAATCTCAGGACCTTTCCCTGCATCCAGGAACGCGAAGCGGCGGGCAGCCTGGCGCTTCACGGAGCATGGTTCGCGATCAACGAGGGCGAATTGTACGTCTTCGACACAGGAAGCGGCGAATTCCACCCCGCCTGATCGACGGAATCGATTTCTGCCCCCTTGATTGAGCCAAAACAACCTTAAGTTGAGAGTGTCCATTGGCGCTTTTCCGGCGCGCCCGTGCGACACGGCAAAGGCCCGCCGAGAGGCCGGAAAAGGCAGGATTCGACGAGATTCAGGTTGGGCGCGCATAGTGGAACATTATAAGAACAACTTCGAAAATATCAAGTTTTCGAATGCCCCGCGCAGCCAACGCACCGCGGTTCAGCCGGCAGGTCTCAACAGATAGTGGCTGACGCCCCACACCTTGCCGCGCGAATGGCCGAACAGGCCTGCGGTGGCGAGATAGAATAGCCGCCAGCGCCGCTCCCACAGCCGGGCATCCGAACCATAGACCGATTTAAGGATTCGGCGGACATCGGCGATGTTTCGATCATAATTGGCGAGCCAGTCTCGTGCGGTGCGGGCATAGTGCGATCCGCTCCAGCGCCACTGTTCCTCGATCTCGAAATGCTGCGGGAAGTGCCACATCAGCTTTTCGCCCGGCATGATTCCGCCGGTGAAGAAATATTGCGCGATCCAGTCCGCCGGATTGCGATGATCGAAACGATAGCTGGCCGCTGCATGCGCAAAAATGTGGATGAACAGCTTTCCGTCGGACTGTAGCCAGGTTTTTGCCCGCCCAAGCAAGGCATCCCAATTGGCCATATGTTCGAACATTTCGACCGAGACGATGCGGTCGAACCGCGCATCGGCCTCAAAATCGTTCATGTCCGCAGTCACGACGCGCAGGTTGCTGAAACGGCGCTGTTTGGCCACGCCCTCGATATAGCCGCGTTGCGATGCCGAGTTTGAAACGGCGGTAATCCGGGCGCGCGGAAGATGTTCGGCCATATAAAGGCTAAGCGAACCCCAGCCGCACCCCAGTTCGAGGATATCCTGGCCATCGAACAGTTGCGCCCGCTTCAGCGTCGCGGCCAACGCCGCCTCTTCCGCTTCGGCAAGGGTTGAGGATGCTTCGGGGTAAAAGCAGCAGCTGTATTTGCGCCGGGGCCCAAGCGCGAGCGCGAAGAATTCGGCCGGAAGCTCATAATGCTGTTCGTTCGCCGAGGCGGCGTGTTCCGCAACAGGATAGGAAGACATGCCGGCGGCAAAGGCTTTCTCACCCCCCTTCCCTTGGGCGGCCAGCCTGCGCGCCGTCCGCTCGCAGAGGCCCCAGATACCGGCACGCGTGAAGGCATCCGGCATCGGGGTGCGTTCCGCCCAGCCGACAATACGGGTCGCCAAATCGTCCGACGTCAGACCTGTCATCACCTTCTCCGTCGCATTCAAATGTCCACACTCATCCATTCTCGCATTTTGACGGTATTGGATGCATCGAGGCCGCACTTTTTGTTCGCTTCGATGCACATCGAGGTTGAAATGGATCGAGTTAGCGAGATGAACCCGGCCCTCCGAATGGCGGAAGGCAATGGCAGCCGATCGCGCATTGCGGTGGTCGGGAGCGGCATATCGGGTCTGAGCGCTGCCTGGATGCTCGGGCAGTGCCATGATGTCACCCTGTTCGAGCGCGACTCACGCGCAGGCGGGCACAGCCGCACGATCGACGTCGAAATGGGAAACCACCGTTCCATCCCGGTCGATACCGGCTTCATCGTCTATAACGAGGCGACCTACCCCAACCTCACACGGCTTTTCGCGCATCTCGGTGTCGAGACCAAGAAATCGGACATGTCGTTTGCCGTATCGCTCGATGACGGGGCGCTCGAATATTCGGGAAGCGAGGACCTCAAAGGCCTGTTCGCCCAGCGCCGCAATCTCTTCAGCCCGCGCTTCTGGTCGATGTTGCGCGATCTTTTCCGTTTCTATCGTGAGGCGCCTGCCCATGCCGGCAAGCTTGGCCTTGCGACGCTCGGCGAATTCCTTGCCGAGCATCGCTATGGCCGCGCCTTCCGCGACGATCATCTTTTGCCGATGGCGGCGGCAATCTGGTCCACCCCCACTCCTGCGGTTCTCGATTACCCGGCCGAGGCCTTTATCCGCTTTTGCGAGAATCACGGTCTCCTCAAGATCCGCGACCGCCCGCGCTGGCGCACCGTTGCGGGCGGCAGCCGGGCCTATGTCGATGCGATGCTGGCCCGGTTCGAAGGGAGGACATGCCTCAATCGTGGCGTCGCCCGCATTACGCGCGCCGGGGGTGAAGTCCTGATCACCGATCTGGCGGGCGAGACCGAGCGGTACGATCATGTCGTCATCGCCGCACATGCCGATCAGGCGCTGGCGATGCTTGGCGATCCGTCGAACTCCGAACGGCGCCTGCTTTCGGCCTTCCGCTACAGCCGCAACGCCGCCGTGATGCACGACGATCCCGCACTGATGCCGCGGCGGCGGCAAACATGGTCGAGCTGGAACTATCTCGGCCGCCGCAGCAGCGACGGCCAGACGAACGACCTTTGCGTCAGTTACTGGATGAACCGGCTGCAGGGAATCGACGATCCCCGCCCGCTGATCGTCACGCTCAACCCGCGCCAGACCCCACGCCCGGGCAGCGTGATCGACAGCATCGTTTTCGATCATCCCATTTTCGACAACGCCGCACTTGCCGCGCAAAAGGCGCTCTGGCCGCTCCAGGGAGACCGCAACACCTGGTATTGCGGTGCCTATTTCGGGGCGGGGTTCCATGAAGACGGATTGCAGGCCGGGCTTGCTGTTGCAGAAGCGCTTGGCGCGCAGCGGCCCTGGTCGCTCGCCAATCCTTCGGACCGGCTTCACATGCCACCCATTCCGCTGGACGTGGCCGCTTGACCGCTTCGGCGCTCTATATGGGCACCGTGGTGCACCAGCGGCTCCGGCCGAAGCCGCACCGGCTCCGCTACCGGATGGCGCAACTGCTGATCGACATTGACGAACTGGACTCATTATCAGGCCGGTTGCGGCTCTTCTCACGCAACCGTTTCAACCTCATTGCGTTTCACGACCGGGATTATGGCGATCGTTCGGGGAGCGATTTGCGCGGCCAGATCGAAGCCCTGCTCCGCTCGGCGGGGATCGCTTTCGACGGCGGCGCGATCCGCCTGCTGACAATGCCGCGCATCATGGGCCATGGCTTCAATCCCATCACGACCTGGTTCTGCCATGCGCGCGACGGGCAGCTTTGCGCGACGGTCTATGAGGTGACCAACACCTTCGGGGACCGGCACTTCTACGCGATTGCGGCCAAAGCCGGCGCGGGCGGCGCCATCCATCAAAGCTGCGCCAAATCCATGTATGTCTCGCCCTTCATGGACATGGACATGCGCTACGATTTCGCGCTGAAGCCGCCGGCCGAGGCAGTCAACCTCATCGTTACCGGAAGCGACGCGGAAGGAAAGCTGATCGTCGCAAGCTTTGCCGGCCAGCGCCGGGCGCTTTCGGACAGCGCACTACTCGCCCTCCTGTTCGGCTTGCCACTTCTGACGATCCGCGTCGTGGCGGGCATTCACTGGGAGGCGTTGAAGCTCTGGATAAAAGGCATCGGGATCAGGCGGCACCCGGAGCCGCCTGAAACAGCCGTCACCTTGGGGCGCTAGCGCGTCAGCTTCTTGTACGCCAGCCGCGTCGGCCGATCCGCCGCATCGCCCAGCCTGCGGCGCTTGTCTTCCTCATAGCTGTCGAAATTCCCCTCGAACCATTCGACATGGCTGTCGCCCTCGAACGCAAGAATGTGCGTGGCGAGGCGATCGAGGAAGAAGCGGTCGTGGCTGATGACGACCGCGCAGCCTGCGAATTCTTCCAGTGCCTCTTCGAGCGCGCGGAGCGTTTCGACGTCGAGATCGTTCGTCGGTTCGTCGAGCAGGAGGACGTTGCCGCCCGCGGCCAGCATTTTCGCCATATGGACGCGGTTGCGTTCGCCGCCCGAAAGCTGGCCGACCTTCTTCTGCTGGTCGGTGCCCTTGAAGTTGAACGCGCCGACATAGGCGCGGGTGTTCACCTCATGCTTGCCGAAATAGAAGCGCTCGTTTCCGCCCGAGACTTCTTCCCAGACATTCTTCTTGGGATCGAGCGCATCGCGAGACTGGTCGACATAGCCCAGCCGGACAGTCTCGCCGATCTTGATCGTGCCGCTGTCGGGCTGTTCCTGGCCGGTGATCAGCTTGAACAGCGTCGATTTGCCGGCGCCGTTCGGCCCGATCACGCCGACGATGCCGCCGGGCGGGAGCGTGAAGTTCAAATCCTCGAACAGCAACTTGTCGCCATAGGCCTTGGTGAGGTTGGTGGCCTCGATCACATTGCCGCCGAGGCGTTCGGGAATCTGGATCAGGATCTGTGCCCCGCCGGGGCGCCTGTCCGCCTGCTTTTCCACCAGTTCGTCAAAAGCCCGGATGCGGGCCTTCGATTTGGTCTGGCGTGCCTTGGGCGACTGCCGGATCCATTTGAGTTCTTCCTGGATCGCCTTTTGCCGGCTCTGGTCCTCGCGCTCTTCCTGTTCGAGCCGCTTGCCCTGCGCTTCGAGCCAGGACGAATAATTGCCCTCAAACGGAATGCCGCGGCCGCGATCGATTTCGAGTACCCAGCCGACGACATTGTCGAGGAAGTAGCGGTCGTGGGTCACGAGGATCACATTGCCGGCATAGTCGATCAGATGCTTTTCGAGCCACTGGACGCTTTCAGCGTCGAGATGGTTGGTCGGTTCGTCGAGCAGCAGAATTTCAGGCTTTTCGAGCAGGAGGCGGCAGAGTGCCACGCGGCGGCGTTCCCCGCCTGAGAGGTTTTCAACCCCGGCTTCGCCCGGCGGGCAGCGCAGCGCTTCCATTGCGATTTCGAGCTGGTTGTCGAGCGTCCAGCCGTCGACCGCATCGATCTTTTCCTGGAGCGTGCCCATTTCTTCCATCAGGGCATCGAAATCGGCATCCTCGGGCGGATCGCCCATGATCATCGAAATCTCGTTGAACCGGTCCATCATGTCCGCGACGTCGCGGACGCCGTCCATCACATTTTCCTTGACCGTCTTGCTGGGATCGAGCTGCGGCTCCTGTGCGAGATAACCAACTCGTATGCCCTCACCCGCCCAGGCTTCGCCCGAGAAATCCTTGTCGATCCCCGCCATGATCTTCATCAGCGTGGACTTGCCCGCGCCGTTGACGCCAATGATCGCGATCTTGGTGCCCGGCAGGAATTGCAGGTGGATATTGTTGAGCACTGGCTTCGGCGCGCCGGGGAAGGTCTTGGTCAGGCCCTTCATGACATAGGAATATTGGACGGCCATCGGGTCGGTCTTTCAGTCAGAGTTGTTCGTCATGCTGAACTTGTTTCAGCATCCATGATCACGGGATTTGAAGATTTGGCTTCAGTGTTCATGGACCCTGAAACAAGTTCAGGGTGACGCGTTCGCGTCAATTGCCGGCTCCCTAGCGAACTGCCATGCCATTGGCAAACCCGCGCAGACGCGTTAGCCAGCGGGCATGAAAAATCTGCGCCTGGCCTTTGCCTCCCTCCTAGTCCTTCCCGCCACTCCCGCTTCGGCAGCGCCGGACGACACTGTCGCCTGGTCGCTGGTCGAAGGCTTGACCACCGAAGTCGGGCAGCGGCTTGCAGGCACCGAAGCCGAAGCGCGCGCCCGCGATTGGGGCATGAAGAAGCTCAAGGCGCTGGGCTTCAAGAATGTCGCGATCGAACCCTTTCCGATGAAAGCCTGGGTCCGCGGGATCGAGACGGCCGAACTCACGGCGCCCTATCCCCAAAAGCTCGCGATCGCGGCGCTGGGTGGCAGCGGCGCCACGCCCGAAGCCGGGCTGAAAGGGAATGTCGTCGTGTTTTCGACCTTCGCCGATTTCAAGGCCGCTCCCGACGCGGCGGTGAAGGGCAAGATCGTCTATGTCGGGCACACGATGAGGGCGACGCAGGACGGCAGTTCCTATGGCTATTTCGGCCTGCTGCGCCGTTCGGGGCCCAATCTCGCGGCGCGCAAGGGGGCTGCGGCCTTCCTGATCCGTTCGATCGGCACCGACAACCACCGAGTCCCGCACACCGGCCTCACCAATTGGGAGGCAGGGGTTGAGCCCATTCCGGCGGCAGCTGTCTCGAACCCCGATGCCGACCTGATCGAACGTGCCAACGCCCGCAGCCCCGGCGGATTGCAATTGGCACTTGTCCTCACGCCCAAATTCGTCGGCGAACAAATGTCGGGCAATCTGATTGGCGAGATTCCCGGAAGCGATCCGGATGCCGGCATGATCGTGATCGGGGGGCACCTCGACAGCTGGGATCTTGGAACGGGTGCGATCGACGACGGTGCAGGCGTCGCCATCACCACTGCAGCCGCCAAGGCCATCCTCGATTCGGGCAAGAAGCCGCGCAGGACGATCCGTATCGTATGGTGGGGTGCCGAAGAGGAAGGCGGGCTTGGCGGCGCTGCCTATTTCGCAAAGCACAAGGACGAACGCCACGCACTGGCAGGCGAATCGGATTTCGGGGCTGACCGCGTCTGGCGTTTCCAGACGAAGCTCCCCACCGCTGCCGCACCCCTTGCCGCGCGGCTGGCATCGGCACTGGCCCCGCTTGGTATTGCGGCAGGCGCCGAAGCCGAAGATGGCGGGACGGATGTGGGGCCGCTGGTTGCGACGGGCGTTCCCGTCATTGCGCTGGGTCAGGATGGCACGCGCTATTTCGACATCCATCACACGGCCGATGACACGCTCGACAAGATCGACCCCAAGCAGTTGGCGCAGAATGTGGAGGCCTGGCGGGTCATGTTGGAAACCACTGCCAATGCGCCCGAAGACTTGATGGCGGGACGGGGCCAATGAGGGCGATCATCGGTGCCTGCCTGCTGCTTGCCGGGTGCGGGGGGCAAGTGAAGGAAAGCAATGAAGCGGCAATCGCCAACCAGGCGGAATCGCTCGAGCGCGCGGCGGACGCCACGACCGACCAGATGATTGGCGAGATCGAGAACACTGCCAGACGCGAGGAAGCGAGCGCCGGAAATGCTGCCGCTCAACCCGCGAACGCCAGCCAGCGCTGATGTCGAGCCCGGCGGAAGAATTGCGCGAACTGGGCGCTGAATTCGGGATTTCACTTGGCGGGGACTTGCCCGTTTCGAGCCCGATTGACGGCCACGAAGCCGGAGCGGTACGCCGGGCGAATGCCCAGGAGGCGGGCGATCTGATCGAAAATGCGCATCGCGCCTTTCTGCGCTGGCGAACGGTCCCGGCTCCGCGCCGGGGAGAGCTTGTCCGGCTTTTCGGGATGCGGCTGCGGCATCACGAGGCAAAGCTCGCCCGGCTCGTGACGATCGAGTGTGGCAAGCCGCTTTCCGAAGGCCTTGGCGAAGTCCAGGAAATGATCGACATTTGCGACTTCGCCGTTGGCCTTTCGCGCCAGCTCTACGGCCTCACGATCGCCAGCGAGCGCCCCGGGCACCGGATGATGGAAAGCTGGCACCCGCTGGGGGTTGTGGGAATCATCTCCGCCTTCAACTTTCCGGTCGCGGTCTGGGCATGGAATGCTGCGCTTGCGCTTGTCTGCGGTGATGCGCTTGTCTGGAAGCCCTCGGAAAAGACGCCACTGACGGCCCTGGCCGTGCAGGCCATCCTTGGCGAAGCCATTGCCGAATTCGGTGCGGATGCACCCGACGGCCTTGCCGCGCTGCTGATCGGCGGTCCGGAGATCGGGGCGATATTGGTCGATCATCCCAAAATTGCGCTCGTTTCCGCCACCGGAAGCACGAGGATGGGGCGAATCGTTGGTGAGCGCGTCGCCCGGCGCTTCGGCCGCTCGCTGCTCGAACTGGGCGGCAACAATGCCTCGATCGTTGCGCCTTCTGCCGACCTCGATCTCGCGCTTCGCGCCTGCGCTTTCGGCTTCATGGGAACTGCCGGGCAACGGTGCACCTCGCTCAGACGCCTGTTCATCCATGAAAGCCTGTATGAAGATTTCGTCGCGCGACTGCGATCGGCGGCTGCCTCGATTGCAATCGGAGACCCGCGGGAGCCGGGTACGCTGGTCGGCCCGCTGATCGACGAAGCTGCCTATGATGGAATGAAGGCCGCACTGACGGCTGCGCGCGACGCGGGCGGACAGGTGAGCGGCGGTGAGCGGCTGGACCGTGTCGGAGTCTATGTTCGCCCCGCCATTGTCGAACTTGCCGGTCATTCAGGCCCCGCCCTTCAAGAGACATTCGCGCCGATCCTCTATGTTTTCCGCTATGCGGCGCTCGAAGAAGCGATCGCTCTCCACAACGCCGTGCCGCAGGGGCTTTCGTCGAGCATCTTCACGACGGACATGCGTGAGGCCGAATATTTCCTGTCAGCCGCGGGCAGCGATTGCGGGATCGCCAACGTCAATATCGGCACGTCTGGCGCGGAAATCGGCGGAGCATTCGGCGGCGAAAAAGAAACCGGCGGCGGGCGGGAGTCCGGATCGGACAGCTGGAAGGCCTATATGCGCCGACAGACGAGCACGGTGAATTACTCGCGTGAGCTGCCGCTGGCGCAAGGCGTCAGGTTTGAGCTTTAGCGCGCTTGCTGCGACGTGCGACATCGGCACGCCAGCCACGAGTCCGCCACCACATCACCAGGCCAGTAATGCACAACAGGGTTGGCAGCAGCCCGGCAACGAAGATCATGGTCCGCCATACCGGCCCCATATCGATACCGTCGTGCATGCGGCGGAGCATTATACCGATCCGCCCCGGACGCCCTCCCCCGGCCCTGACAGCGCCGGTGGCATCGTCGATCGCCACTTCCGCTGGTTTGCCGGAGGTCCTGATCGAAACCTTCCATGCCGGATCAAGCTCGGTCGGCCAGCTTATCGCGGCCAATGGGCCGGGCTTTTCCGCCTGTGCCTTGGCCAGGGCGGCATCCACTGCGAGATTCGTTACAGGTAGCGGCCTTGCGCGCATCCGGACCATCCGCTCGGCAAGGCTCGGTGCGGTCGAGCCCGAAAGGGCCGCCGCTATTTGGGGAAATGCAATCCACGCCCCGGTAAAAGAAAGCATCGCGAGCGGCACGCAGACCCAGAAGCCGGCCTGGTGGTGGAGATTGGCAAATGTGTCGCTGCCGCGCCGCCATTTCAGCCCCTTTGAGAAACGGCCCGTAATCGGCCACCACAACCACAGACCACTGAGCGACGACAGGAGCATTGCAACACCGATGAAGCCGATGACCGGTCGGCCGTACATGGGGATGAACAAGCTGCCGTGCAGTTCCTCCATCGTCCGCATAAATCCTGAATTGCTTGCCCCCTTGTCCAGAAGACGCGCATTGGCCGGATCGAGCCACAGAATGGTGCGTTTGAGCGGCCGGTAAGATTCCTCCGGCAGTTGCATGCTTGTCGCGGTGATGGCCATCGCCCGCCCCTCTTCGAAGCGCATGGCGGATACTTGCTGGCCGCTCTCCATGTGCGCCCTTGCGGCAGCGATATAGGCAGACGGCGTGAGTGCCGCATTGCCATCGCCGGCGATCTGCCTTTGGGGATTTATGGCAGCGTCAAGCGCATCGCTCCAGACCAGCGCGGAGCCGCTCAGGGAAAGCGGAACGATGATGATGGCAAGGCTGATTCCTATCCATTTGTGAATCTGGAACCACAATTTCCGCAAACTGGCTTTGGTCATTCCCATCCCTGCGTGATAGTAGCGGCGGCAGCCTGTACACCTTGATCAAGGTCAAAGAAGATGAATGGTCGGGGAGACAGGATTCGAACCTGCGACCCTCTGTTCCCAAAACAGATGCGCTACCAGGCTGCGCCACTCCCCGACGCGGTGCCGCCTAGGCGGGCCGGGCATCGAGCGCAAGGAAAATTGGGAGCACAAGGAAAATTGGTGGGCCCGGAGGGATTCGAACCCCCAACCAAGCCGTTATGAGCGGCCGGCTCTACCGTTGAGCTACAGGCCCACACCCGTTGCCGGCCGCGCGATAGCGGAGCAGGGGCGGCAGGCGCAAGGCCAGTTCAGAAAAGGCCTTCCTGGCGCTTGCCCGGATCCTAACCGCTTTCCTTGTTCTCGCTGGTGCTGTCAGCCACGCCCGGCAGCAACAAGCTGAACCTTTCGCGGCCAATCTCCAGGCTCCCGCCGGCCCGGCGGGCCATGGCATCGATCAGGCGCATCGTGAAACCCAGGCCCAGGGCAAGGTCGCCGGGCCCGGCTTCATCGCCGACCGAAGCCGTTGCGACAATCTGATCGGCCGAAAGTCCTGCAATACGCGACGGCCGATCGACATGAAAGGCGATCCCGCCGATCCCCGCTTCAAGTCTTGCCGTCAATTCCTCGCCCTGTCGCGCCAGCTCGATCGCGGCCGACAACAGCCGGCTGACGAGCCGGCGGCACGTTACATAGTCCGCCTGCGCGCGGGGAACATGGCGCCCCATGCCCAATCGAATCCTGGCGCCATGCTCGTCGCTGAGCGGCCTCAGCTCGGTTGCAACGCTTTCAAGGATTTCGCCAAGGTCGATCCCGGTATCCGAGAGCGCGGTTTCGGGCCAATCGCCCGTTTCCAGCCGCGCTGCCGAATCAAGATCGTCAATGACCCCCATGAGGCGCGACGCATCGCGGACAATCTTGTGCGCCACTTCGCTATAGTGCTGGGCGACCGGCCCCAGGAGCCGCGATTCGATCATTTCTCCAAAACCGCGAATGGCGTTGAGCGGCGTCCGAAGTTCGTGCGCGAGCTGGCGCACCGAATCAGCGGACAAACCGCCCCCAAGCAGTTTTGCCGAACCCGCTGCGTTCGTTTCGGGCCGCTTCGCAACACCGCGATAACCGACAAAGCGTCCGTCGCCCGGATTGAAAAGCGGGTTGGCGGAGATCAGCCAGGCGCCGGACGCCTCGCCTGTTCCGGCCACTTCGAGATGGGCATCGCGAAACTGCATACGCTGGCGGCAGGCACCGGCGGCCTGACCATCCACGCCAAAGCCACCCGGCTCCGCCATGTCTGCCAGCGATATGCCGATAAGGGGGCCGCGCGGTGCGCCTTCCACCCAGTTGACGATTCCGTCTCCACCCGACTCGAAGCGGAAAAAGGTCAGCCGCTCGGGCTTCGTCTGCCCAGGGGCATGAGCGGGATGATCGCGGCGATACGCCTCGATGCGCGCGACAAGATCGCGAATCTGGATTGTCGAGGCGATTGACTCCGCGCTGCCCGCTTCTCCCGGAAGCGCGAAATCGAAACTGCCATAGGCGCCAAGAAGCCGCTTCGTCTCTTCTGGCAGGTCACGCCGTTCGCGGAGCAATGCACGACTGGTCGGCGGCCAGCCAGGGATCAGCCGGCCCCATTCCTCTTTCGAAAGCTGTGCGTGGATGAGAAGCGGTGCCGCGACTTGCGGCACGTCCTGCGCGAAAAGGTCAACCATCTCCGCGGCTACTGGGTGGTGCGAAAGCGCCAGGGCCGTCGCCCGGCGACGCGGCAGCGAAACATGGTCGCGCCAGGCATGCAGCCTTTCGAACCCGGCTTCATGCTGTTGGGGAGAAAGCCGATCGCGCTCCTGCGAGACAATGTCTGCAATCTGCACCCACAGGGCCGCCTTCGCCGCAGCGTCGGCTGCGGGCTGCATCAGCAAGGTTGCAAGGCGATCGTCAAAACGCACTGATTGCGCGGCCCATCCAAGTCTCCGTCCCGACGCTATCCGATAGCGCTTTGCAGGCGGCGCGGAAAGCACTGAAACAGAAGCGTAGCAAAGTGGCACAATGTCCTTGCATCGTAACAAAATTACAGCGAAGAGGCGGTTGAAGAAAGGATGAGATGCCTATGGCGCAAGTTTCGTTCGATAGGATCGACCGCCGAATTCTCGCCGAGTTGCAGGCCGATGGGCGCATGACCAATGTCGAATTGGCCGAGCATGTCGGGCTGACGGCCCCGCCCTGCCTGCGCCGTGTGCGCGCGCTCGAAGAGAGTGGAATCATCGAGGGATATCACGCATCACTGAATGCGTCGCGGCTGGGATACACGATCACGGTGTTCGCCATGGTCAGCCTCAAAAGCCAGGCCGAGTCGGATTTGCGCGCCTTTGAGGACCATGTTGCCACACTGGCGCCAGTGCGCGAGTGCCATATGCTGAATGGCGAGATCGACTTCATCCTCAAGATCGTTGCGCGCGACTTGCAGGAGTTTCAGTCATTCCTCACCTCGTCGCTGACCACCGCGCCCAATGTCGCAGGGGTGAAGACGTCGCTGACGATCCGCACCTCGAAACATATCCCGGGCGTTCCCGTCGATCCCGATTGAGCAATCCGCTTGCGACCAGCCGAGCCTCGCGCCATAGCGCTCGCCCATGCATGATATCCGACTGATCCGTGAAAATCCCGAAAGCTTCGATGCGGCGCTTGCCCGGCGTGGCGTCGAGCCTGTGGGAGTTGAGCTTGTTGCGCTCGATGAGCGCTGGCGCGCGCTGACCCAGGACCTGCAGACCGCACTCGCCGAAAGGAACGAGAAGTCGAAAGCGATCGGCATCGCGAAGGCGCAGAAGAATGAGGCTGAAGCCGCCCGGTTGATGGCCGATGTCGCCGCACTCAAGGACCGGATGCCGGCACTTGAGGCCAGCGAGCGAGATGCGCTTGCGGCGCTCAACGACAGGCTCGCGGCGATCCCGAACCTGCCGGACGAGCGCGTCCCGGCAGGGGCCGACGAAAACGACAATGCGCTCGTTCACCAGCGCGGCAATCTTCGCAATTTCGCCTTCGAGCCTAAAGAGCATGATGCAGTCGGTGCGCCCCTTGGCCTCGATTTCGAAACCGCACAGGCGGTATCCGGCGCACGCTTTGCCTATCTGCGGGCCGGGATTGCCCGGCTATCACGAGCGCTGGGCCAGTTCATGCTGGATCTGCATACAGGCGAGTTCGGCTATCAGGAAATCGCCCCGCCCATCCTTGTCCGCGACGAGGCGCTTTTCGGCACCGGCCAGCTGCCAAAATTTGCCGAAGACCAGTTCCGCACGACCGACGGCCGCTGGCTGATCCCGACCGCCGAAGTCAGCCTGACAAACATCGTTCGCGAGAAGATCCTTTCCGATGGCGAACTGCCGCTGCGCTTCACCGCGCTGACGCCGTGTTTCCGTTCCGAAGCAGGGGCCGCAGGACGCGATACGCGCGGGATGATCCGCCAGCACCAGTTCGACAAGGTAGAGCTTGTGTCGATTGTGCGCCCCGAGGATTCGGACGCCGAACACGAACGCATGACGACCTGTGCCGAAGCCGTGCTCGAAAGGCTCGAACTGCCCTATAGGCGGATGCTGCTCTGCACCGGCGATATGGGCTTTGCAGCGCAAAAAACCTTCGATCTGGAAGTCTGGCTGCCGGGGCAGCAGCGCTACCGCGAAATTTCAAGCTGTTCGAACTGCGGAGATTTCCAGGCGCGCCGCATGAACGCCCGCTATCGCCCGGAAGGCGAAAAGGGTACGCGGTTCGTCCACACGCTCAATGGCTCCGGCCTTGCGGTCGGTCGCGCGCTTGTTGCCGTCATCGAGAATTACCAGAATGAGGATGGCAGCGTTTCGGTGCCTGCCGTGCTTCGTCCATATATGGGCGGGCTGGAAAGGATCGCTTTGGGTTGAGGAAATTGCGCCCGAGCCACAGCTGATGACAATGAGGCAAAACACGCCTATGGGCGCGCCCAATCATGGCAACTATACTTCCCTCCCCGCCCAAGGTCGGCATGGTTTCGCTCGGCTGCCCCAAGGCGCTTGTCGATAGCGAACGGATTCTGACGAAGCTGCGCGCGGACGGTTACGGCCTCTCGCCCGACTATGCGGGGGCCGATGTCGTTCTGGTGAACACTTGCGGATTCCTCGATTCGGCCAAGGAAGAAAGCCTCGAAGCGATCGGCGAAGCCATTGCGGAAAATGGTCGCGTGATCGTCACGGGATGCATGGGGAACGAAGCGGCCGTCATCCGGGCTCGCTTCCCGGAGGTTCTCGCGATCAGCGGGCCGCACCAATATGAAGCCGTTGTCGCGGCAGTGCACGATGCTGCGCCGCCGGTTCCCAATGCCTTTGTAGACCTGGTTCCCGAAGCCGGCCTAAAGCTCACGCCAAGGCACTACAGCTATCTGAAGATTTCGGAAGGCTGCAACCATCGGTGCGCCTTCTGCATCATTCCGAGCATTCGCGGCGATCTTGTCTCGCGACGCCCTGACGCCATCTTGCGCGAAGCAGAAAAGCTGGTCGCAGCGGGGACGAAGGAATTGCTCGTCATTTCGCAGGACACGTCGGCCTATGGCGTCGATATCCGGCATCAGCCGCGCGAGTGGAAAGGCCAGCCGGTCCGCGCGCACATGACCGACCTTGCCCGCGAACTTGGCAAGCTCGGCGCGTGGGTGCGGCTGCACTATGTCTATCCCTATCCGCATGTCGATCAGGTCATCCCCTTGATGGCCGAGGGCCTGGTCCTGCCCTATCTCGATATTCCGTTCCAGCATGCCGCACCCTCGGTGCTCAAGGCGATGAAACGCCCGGCCAATGAAGCCAAAGTCCTTGAGCGTGTGAAGCGCTGGCGCGAGATTTGCCCCGATATTGCCATCCGTTCGACCTTCGTCGTGGGCTTCCCCGGCGAAACCGAAGCAGATTTCCAGTATCTTCTCGACTGGCTCGACGAAGCCCAGCTCGACCGTGTCGGCGCGTTTCGCTTCGAACCAGTGGAAGGCGCTCCGGCCAATGCGCTTCCAAATCCCGTGCCCGAAGCTCTCAAGGAAGAGCGCTATGCGCGGATCATGGAAAAGACAGCGGCCATCTCTGCGGCAAAGCTGGCCGCCAAGGTTGGACGGACTCTTGAAGTGATCATTGACGAAGTCGATGAGGACGGCGGCGCGACCGGGCGCTCAAAGTCGGACGCGCCGGAAATTGACGGTTCCGTCTTCCTGCGCGCGGCGCATGGGGTTGCCCAGGGCGATGTGGTGAATGTGCTGATCGAGGATGCCGACGAGCACGACCTGTTTGGAGCCGTGCTGCGCCGCTAGGGTGAAATGTTTTCGGTCAAGTCGTCATGGCGAACGTTGTCGGTGCCTAGAACAACGTCGTCAGCCCGTAGAATAACGCGCCAACGATAGCCGAGGCCGGGATCGTGATGATCCAGGCAGTCATGACGTTGCTGGCCACGCCCCACCGCACCGAGGATGTCCGCCGCGCTGTGCCCGCACCAATGATGCATCCGGTTATCGTGTGCGTGGTTGAAACGGGGATGCCGAGCAGCGACGCCGCGAAAACCATGATCGAGCCACCGAGCGAGGCGCTGAACCCCTGATGCTGCGACAATTTTGTTATGCGTGTCCCCATCGTCTGGATGATCTTCCAGCCGCCGGACAAGGTTCCCAGCGAAATGGCAATGTAGCAACTGATCGCAACCCAGTGCGGAACGTGGAAATCGCCCTGGAGATACCCCGTCGAATAGAGGAGGACGGTGATAACCCCCATCGTCTTTTGCGCGTCGTTCAGGCCGTGGCTGATCGAATAGGTTGCCGACGATACGAGATGCAACAGCTTGAAACTGCCTTCCGCGCCGCGCGGTGTGGCCCCTTTGAAAAGCCAGCTCGTCAGCAGCATGATGAGCATCGACAGGAGCATGCCAAGCATCGGCGACAGGAAAATGGCGACCACGGTCTTGTTGAGACCGGTCCATTGGATGCCCGTCATCCCGGCATGCGCAACCCCGGCTCCAACCAGCCCGCCGACGAGTGCATGGCTCGATGACGACGGGATTCCGCGCCACCAGGTGACGACATTCCAGAACATGGCGCCGACCAGCGCCCCGAAGACAACAGATGGCGTCACCAGATCCTTGTCGATGATCCCCTTGCCGATCGTTTCGGCCACCTTGTGCAGGCTTGGGAACACGACCGAAAGGAAATAGGCCGTGAAGTTGAAAAAGGCGGCAAACGCGACGGCCTTGACCGGGCTGAGCAGGCGCGTCGCGACCACGGTCGCGATTGAATTCGCGGCATCGTGCAATCCGTTCAGAAAGTCGAACGCCAGCGCAACGACGATCAGTCCTATGAGGAGCGGAAGCGCCAGCTCATGCATCCACTATCCCCTTGTCAGGCGTGATCGAGAACAAGACCCTGAATCTCGTTCGCGACATCCTCGAACTTGTCGACCACCTTTTCCAGGTTGCCATATATTTCGCGCCCGATGATGAAACCCATCGGGTCGGTTTTTGTCTTTTCGGCGAACAGCAGCTTGAGCCCGGCTTCGTGAATCTCGTCGGCGTGGCCTTCGATTTGCACAAGGCGCCCGGTCAGGGTGATCAGGCGCGAGCCGTTCTTGCTGACGGCCCGGAGCAAGGGAACGGCTTCCTCGGTCAGGCGAGCAGCTTCGACGATGATCCCGCCCATGTCGCGCATATGCGGATCGAATTCGGTGATGCCGTAGAGGGAAATTGTCTTCGCCGCCGCATTCATCTGGTCAATCGCATCGTCCATCGAGCCGATCAGGTCGGTAATTGCGGTGCGATCGAACGGCGTAATGAAGGTGCGGTGCACATCGCGCAGGACTTCGCGGATGATTTCATCGGCTTCATGCTCATGTGCTTCGATTTCGGCGCAATAGGCCGCAATATCGCCCCCGCCCTGCAGCAGCTTGCCAAGCGAATCGGCCCCTGCCACCAAGGTTGCGGCGTGGGCCTCGAACTGCTCGAAAAAGCGCCCCTGCTTGGGCATCAACGCCTGAAACCAGCGCACTATTGCTCCCCCTTCCCCATCTCTTCGCGGCCGGTCTAGCAGCCAATTCCGGCTTTGCACAACGGGAGGCGTCGGCATACGGAATTCGGTGATCATCGTCTTGAGTTCGGGCTCGTCCACCGCTTCGGCCGCATCGGAAAGGCTGAACCATTGGCACACCCGCTCACCAAGCTCCGGCCAGACTTCGGCCTGCCGGATGACCGCAAGCGGAAAGACCTGGACACTGGTCGGCCGCACTCCCCCTCGCGACAGCCGCTTGTCATAGCGGAACGAGCCCAACGCAGCCGGGCAGCCGATGCCGGTCAGCCCGGCCTCTTCGAACGCCTCCTCCGCCGCCGCCTCGTGCGGCTTCAGCCCGGCAATCGCATTCCCCTTAGGAATGACCCAGCGTTTCGTCTCGCGCGACGTGATGAGCATGACCTCAACCTCGCCGTTCTCGTTTGTCCGGTAAGGGAGTGAAGCAACCTGTCGAGCCTTGCGCGTATTCATTCAAAGCAGTTAGCCCAGAGAAGCCTCGCGATCAAACGGCTCGACGAAGCGGGCGCAGCTTGGCATGGGGGCGTCATGACGGATTTTGCATCCCTTCTTCAGCCGGATCAGGGTCAATCGGCGCGGACAATCGAGATCGTTGCCAAGGCCGGCTTTGCCGAATGGCTTTCCGCGCAGCCCGAACGGATCAGAACGGCGGCAAATGCCGCCCGGTTCGAAGCGAAACCGGGTGAAATCCTCATCGCGCCGGGCGATGCGAGCGGCGACTGGTCGGTTGTGCTGGGCGACGCCGAACATAGCAGCGTCTGGACCCTGGCCGGTGTCGCCGCCCGGCTTCCCGAAGGCTTGTATCGCCTGCACAGCGGGGCTCCGGGCGGCATGGCGCTGGGCTGGTTGTTGGCGCATTACCGTTTCGAACGCTATCTCGCCAAGCCCGAGCCAATGCCTCAACGGGTGTTGCTGACAAGCGATCCCGCGGCCATTGCAGAGCAAGTCCGCATTGCCGAGGCGACGGCGCTGGTGCGCGATCTGGTCAACACGCCGGCGGCCGATATGGGGCCAGCGGAGTTGCAGCATCAGGCCGAAACAATTGCGAAGCAATTTGGTGCGGCGGTCCTCGTTACCAAGGGGCATGACCTCGAGGCCGGTTACCCCATGATTCATGCCGTCGGCCAGGCTGCCGACAAGCATCATGCCCCGCGGCTGATCGAGATCGAATGGGGCAATCCGGCCCACCCTCGCTTGGCAATCATCGGCAAGGGTGTTTCGTTCGATTCGGGTGGCCTCGACATCAAACCTGCCAGCGGCATGCGGATCATGAAGAAGGATATGGGCGGCGCGGCGCATGCGCTGGCGCTTGCGAAACTGGTCATGGAAGCGCGGCTGCCCGTGCGGCTGCACATGCTCATCCCGGCTGTCGAGAATGCGATCGCAGGCAACGCGTTCCGGCCCGGCGACATCCTCAAGTCGCGCAACGGCATGACGGTCGAGGTCGACAACACCGACGCGGAAGGGCGGCTGGTCCTGGCGGACGCCCTGACCAAGGCCGCCGAGGCAGAGCCGGCCCTGTTCGTGGATTTCGCAACGCTCACCGGGGCCGCGCGCGTCGCCCTTGGCCCCGATCTGCCCGCGCTCTTCAGCAACGACCACGAACTTGCGGATGCCCTGAACAAGGCGTCGGTTGTGGAGCATGACCCCGTCTGGCGGCTGCCGCTCTGGTCCGGTTATGATGACATGCTCAAATCGGACATCGCAGACGTCGCAAATTCGTCGGAAAGCGGCATGGCCGGCGCGATCACCGCCGCGCTGTTCCTGCGCAAGTTCGTACCCGCCGGAACGCCTTGGGCTCACCTCGACACCTGGGCGTGGCGGGCGACGGCCAAGACAGGGCGGCCCAAGGGCGGCGAGGCGCTGGGCCTGCGCG
>Ga0209023_10001121_pt1 | contig 36944 bp, 39 predicted proteins | sample LakOneMetagenome_FD_187468 | JGI IMG/M metagenome (GOLD analysis project Ga0209023, IMG submission 187468) | Freshwater and sediment microbial communities from Lake Erie, Canada (SPAdes) (version 2) | ecosystem: Environmental > Aquatic > Freshwater > Lentic | place: Lake Erie, Canada...
TCTTCTGGGTGGAGCTGTAGCAAGTTTACAACCGCGACTCCCTTCGCGTTTAAGCCAGTCGCAGGTACTTCATAAGTTTTGAGACGAAATACTCGTCCCTTATTTGTGAAGAAAAGGATGTAGTCATGCGTACTCGCAAGTACCACATGCTCAATTACATCCTGCTCTTTCGTAGCCATACCTCGTTTACCTTTGCCACCTCTGTTCTGACGACGATATTCAGATGCCAAGCTTCGTTTGATGTAATTCTCTGATGTAATTGTTACAACTACCTGTTCCTCTGGTATCAACTCTTCGTCGCTAAACTTGCCTAACTCTTGCGGAATAATCTGCGTGCGACGTTCATCACCATGCTTTTCTTTCATTTCGAGTAGTTCGGCTTTAATGATCTTGAAGATCTCTTTTTCGTCAGCCAAAATTGCTTCGAGACTGGCGATAAGCTTACGAAGCTCTGCGAGCTCATCCTCGATCTTCTTACGCTCTAACCCAGCAAGACTACGAAGTTGCATAGCAAGGATGGCACGCGCTTGAATTTCAGATAGCTTGAATTTCTTCATCAGGTTAGTCTGAGCTTCATCTGATGTTTGACTGCCACGAATCGTTGCGATGACTTCGTCAATATGATCAAGCGCGATTGATAGGCCCTCTAAAATATGTGCTCTATCCTGAGCTTTCTTGAGCTCAAACATAGTTCTTCGGCGCACAACAGATTGGCGATGCTTCACATACTCACTCAACATATCCTGCAAGCCCAGCACTTTTGGTTGAATACCGTCTATAAGAGCCAGCATATTATAGTGGAATGTTGTCTGGAGTGGAGTATGTTTGAAAAGTTGATTAAGCACTTTTTTAGGATAGGCATCTTTCTTAAGGTCAACCACAATCTTAACTGTACCTCGAGCACTTTCGTCCCTTAGGTCAGAGATGCCTGTAATTTTTTTATCTTTTACTAAGTCTGCAATTTTTTCAATTAGTGTTGCTTTATTTACAGCATACGGAACTTCGGAAACTATAATCTGATGTCTTCCCTTCGAATTTTCTTCGATATTTGCCACTGCCCTTACGACAATGCCACCTCGACCGCCAGCATAGGCAGCTCTGAGTGACTCTTTGCCATACACAATTGCACCAGTTGGGAAATCAGGACCTTTCACAAATTCAAGTAGATCATCAGTTGTAGCACCAGGATTATCGATAAGGTGCACCGTAGCATCGACAAGTTCACCTAGGTTGTGTGGCGGGATATTGGTCGCCATACCCACTGCGATACCCATCTGTCCATTAAGAAGCAGGTTTGGTAGTTTTGCAGGGAGTACCGAGGGCTCACGTTCAGAACCATCATAGTTGTCGCGGTAGTCGACGGTATTTTTTTCAAGATCAGCAAGAAGTTCAGCACCGAGCTTATCCATACGAGCCTCTGTATATCGAGCGGCTGCGGGAGGATCACCATCCATTGAACCAAAATTACCCTGACCGTCCACCAGTGTGTAGCGCATAGACCAATCTTGCGCAAGTCGCGCCATAGAATCATAGATAGCCGTATCACCGTGTGGGTGATACTTACCCATCACATCACCTGTTATACGGGCGCTCTTCACAAACTTGGAACCTGGGCGCCATCCGTTTCTTTCCATCGAATAGAGAATTCGGCGGTGAACTGGCTTGAGGCCATCTCGTACGTCTGGAAGCGCGCGCGCAATAATCACACTCATGGAGTATTGAAGGTACTTAGTTTCCATTTCGTCCTCAACACTGCGTACAATTACAGACTTAGAGTGGGCATCATTAAAAGTTGGCTGAATAACCTCTACTTCAGTCGTTTCGGGTGTTGTTATATTTTCATCGTTATTGTCAGTATCCATAATCTATCCCTTAAATATCCAAATCTTCGGTGTTAGCAAACTTAGCATGAGACTGAATGAAGTTTTTACGTAACTCTACCTCTGCACCCATGAGCTTATTAAAGATGGCGTCTGCCTTTTCGGCATCTTCAACCTTTACACGAACAAGGACACGGTGCTCAGGGTTCATTGTGGTTTCCCACAGCTGGTCGGCATCCATTTCACCAAGACCTTTGTATCGTTGAATGCTCGCACCAAGCTGCTTGGCACGCTGCTGGTCCTCATTGACATCTTCTTCGGGGGCGGTAGTAATGCCCGCGGCCAGATCTGACTCAGCCTTAACCTTAGCTTTTTCAGCCTTTGAGGCAGCAATTTCATCAAGAATCCGCTCTTTATCTTCGTCCGTGTAGGCGTAGTGTTTAGTTTTGCCAACAGTGATTGCATATAGAGGTGGCATCGCCATAAATATATGCCCACCTTCAACAACATCACGCATATGGCGGAAGAAGAAGGTCAGTAAGAGTGTACTAATGTGTGATCCATCAACATCGGCATCGGTCATAATTACAATGCGATGATAGCGAAGTCGAGAAATATCAAATTGATCACCAATATTAACGCCGATTGCTGTAATTAGATTCTTGATTTCGTTATTAGCGTACATTTTATCTAGTCGAGCTCGTTCAACGTTGAGTACTTTACCCCTGAGTGGCAAAATTGCTTGAGTCTTACTGTCCCGACCCATCTTGGCCGAACCCCCGGCTGAGTCCCCCTCTACAATATAGAGCTCGGAGTCTGCTGGGTTTTTACTAGAACAGTCCGCAAGCTTACCAGGCAAAGACGTACTCTCGAGCACACCCTTACGAATAACGTTATCTCGAGCAGCACGGGCTGCAGCACGGGCACGTGCGGAAAGAATCGCCTTACCGACAATCTTTTTGGCAACGTTTGGATTTTCCTCAAAATAATAGGAGAGCCATTCATTCATTACTTGCTCTACGTAGCCACGTACTTCAGGATTACCGAGTTTATTCTTTGTCTGACCTTCAAACTGTGGGTCAGGTAATTTCACCAAAATAACCGCGGTTATACCCTCTCGGCAGTCCTCGCCTGAGAGATTTTCTTCTTTTTCTTTTAATAGATTATTCTTACGAGCGTAGTCATTGATAACACGTGTCAAAGCCGCTCGAAACCCAGTTAAGTGCGTTCCGCCATCTGGATTCAAGACGTTGTTAGCAAATGCTTTAATAGTCTCCACGTAGCTCTCGGTATACTGCAACGCAACCTCGACCATACTGTCTTCAACTTGACGTTCAACATAGAAGATATCATCACCAACAGGTTCTTTACCAAAGTTCAGATTCCGAACATATGATTTAATGCCGCCTTCAAAGTAGAATGCGTAGCGCTCACCTGTCCGCTCGTCTGCAAGAGTTGCTCGCACACCCTTTGTGAGGTAACACTGGTGACGGAGGTATTCGAGTACCCACTTGTAATCAAACTCAACTGTTTCCTTAAAGATTTCAGGATCAGGATAGAATGTGATGCTCGTACCCTTTAGTCTATCGGTTGAGCCAAGCTTCTTCAGTTCGCTCTTCGGTGCACCTCGCTCAAACTCAAGGCTGTAGAGTTGACCATCTTTGACGACCTCGGCTACAAGCTTAGTAGATAATGCATTTACTACACTTGATCCGACGCCGTGTAAACCTGATGAAACCTTATACCCGCCTCCACCAAACTTACCACCTGCATGAAGCACTGTCAGTACAGTTTCAAGAGTGCTCTTGCCGGTCTTGGCGTGCCTATCAACAGGAATACCACGTCCATCATCAGTAATCGTAATTCCACCATCAGCGAGAATTTTCACTGCTACGAACGTAGCGTGACCTGCGATTGCCTCATCTATACAGTTATCGGCGATCTCCTTGATAAGGTGGTGTACTCCGTCGTACCCAGTACTACCGATATACATGCCCGGTCGCTTACGAACCGGCTCAAGGCCTTCCAGCACTTGAATTTGACTGGCATCATATGCCTGCTCTTTTTGTTTGCTCACGGTTTAAATACCCTCTCTCCCACGTTGTTTGCTTCGCCTTATAGTATACCAAGTATAAAAAATGTATTCAACCACTTGCGCTTTTAAATTAGTTATGTTTCAATCAGAGGTAAGCAATAAAAATCAAACAGTAAAAAAGGTCCCGAATGTTCCGAAAACTTATTTCCAATCTACCCTTCAGCCCTTCTCTGATAAATCAGGTCAGTTTTTATTCAAAAAGACTAAAAAAGGAACAATTTACACGAAGAATTGGCCTGATATTCACTGCTTTTGCAATTATTGTCCAAACTCTCACCGTACTCGCCCCCGCGAAACCTACACTTGCTGCCAGTACCAACGATATCATATTCGGAGGAGGTGATAAGGCTGGAATTCAGAGAGCGCTTAGTAGTGGGTGTGACAGTAGGCAAAGATGCGACCTTAAAGCAATCTTCGGTGCTTACGGTATAACCAGTACGAACTTCGCTAATGCGAAAGCTGAATCCATATACTCGAGTACTGCCAATAACTACTGGTCCATAGGGCGTGCGCCAAGAGGTTACGGTGGAGAGGTTTCTCGTTCTATACCAGGCGGGCCGACTGTTTACTCTCGAACGCTCCACGGGTGGGTAGTAAACCACAACTGGCCAGCGTACAGAGTCGAGACTGCACAGGGAACAAGATGGGTTTTACAGGAATGTGGCAATATCGTCACAAAAGAAGGCGTACCCGCAACACCGGCCCCACCTGCAGATGTAAAAGTCGAGAAAACCGTCGATAAGCCTGTGGTAAAGCGTGGAGACAAAGTGTCATACACAATTAAACTTACTAACATTGGTAAAGGCACCGCAAAAAATGTGCTTCTCACAGACACAACGGTCCCTGGTCTCGAGCTACAACCTGACGGCTTGAGCACCAATCCCCTTGTTACTGTTATGCGCTGGCAAACAGCAAAACGCTTCAATATGGCGCCTGGACAAAGCCTGACCTACAAACTTTACGCAATAGTTCGAAGTACGGGACCGACAACTCTCACAAATAAAGCTTGTGCTGATATTTTAGATATAAATGTATACAATAATTGCGATGAGGTACCTGTTACAGTCGTCGCTCCTTGTGCTATCGCGGGTAAGGAAAATCTTTCAAAAAGTGATCCGAATTGTAAAACTACATCAGTAACTCCTGTAGTTAAATGTGCTGTTGCGGGTAAAGAAAGTCTTCTTGCGAGTGATCCGAATTGTAAAACCGTTGTTGCACAGCCAGAAAAATGTACTATACCGGGTAAGGAAAATCTTCCCAAAAATAGCCCCAGTTGTAAGATAAGTACCGTGGAGAAGTGTGCTATTCCTGGAAAAGAAAATCTCACCAGAGACGATACCAACTGTAAGCCTCAATGCCAATACGATGTAACCCTGAACCAAGATGATACTAGATGCGTACCCTGTCCTATTAGTGGCAAAACTAACCTGGCAGCAAATAGTCCTGAGTGTCGACCATGTGATGAAAACAAACAATCCCAAGACGGCAAAGACATCAGCTGCCTAGAGCTACATAAAAAAGCTCGAAATATCACTCAACAGCTTGCAAATGCCAATGGTACGACCGCACAAGCTGGCGATACAATCGAGTACACCCTATCAGTAAAGAATCTGGGAAAACAGGTACGAAGCGGATTTGTCATCGAGGAAAATATGGAAGACGTTCTTGAATACGCAGACATAATTGACGCGAGCGGCGCCACATTTACAAACAATCCCGTGAAGATGCTGTCGTGGGATCCAATAGCTCTCAAGTCTGGCGAAACTGCAACGCGTACTGTTTTAGTAAAAATAAAGAGTAGTCTTCCAAGTACACCGGCGTCAACCTCTGATCCCCACTCTAACGACATGAAGCTGGTTAACATCTATGGTGATAGCGTTCAGATAGAGTTACCCAGAACACCGATTAAAGCCGTCGAACAAACCATCACCAAGCTACCCAGCACTGGACTTGGCACAAATATCGTATTGAGTACAGTTCTTTTGATGGCAGTTACCTACTTCTACTTCCGAAGTAGGATGATGGTCAAAGAGCTAGGTCTAGTTAGGCAACAATTCAACTATGGCATGGGGGTATAGAGATGAGTGAGCACTATAAAAATCGTGAGAATGGTCCCGAGTCGCACAATACTGAGGCTGAAGTAAAGAGACATCACGAACGGCTAAAAAATCACCACGAAAAATCAGCCGAGCGAGCACAGAAATATATAGGACACGAGAAAGAAGTCGCACGACACGAGGTATATGAGCATGCCGTGTCAGCAACCGAGTACGCAAATCCAACTACGGAGCAACAGAGAGAACCCAGACCGATAACCGTCGCTGACAAGTCTCACGTATTCGAAACAGTTATGCATCACGCTAGGCAAGGTATGACCAAACCCGAGCGAACATTTAGTAAGTTTATCCATAAACCTGTCATTGAAAAGACCAGTGACGCGCTCGGAAAAACAGTAGTGAGACCTTCGGGAATCACAGGAGCAACCATAGCTGCATTTATAGGCCTATTGTCCATCTACGGTATCGCAAAATTTGCAGGCTTTGAACTTTCTGGCTCTGAAATGCCCCTCTTGCTTGTAACGGGTTTTATCGCAGGTTTACTTGTTGAATGGATTCTTAAAGCAGCTCGCTCGATCTTCTTACCAAAAAACGAATAACAAACTGGCGTCGTTCTAGAGGTCTTCTTCTTGGGGATGATGAATAAGACCCTGCCGATCAATTGCAATCTCGCCGGAGTTGAGCTGAGAGTCCTGTATTGCTTTATTAACCTCTCCATTCTGGTCACCTGAGGCTCCTGGCCTGTTTCCCAGCTGAACTACCAATTCTTCAACAGGTTTCTGACCCGCACCTGCTATAGAAGCCAGGTTATCCTCAGCTACCGAGCTAGCTGTACGTTGCATGTGAGGTTCGTAGGGCTGAAGTGGTTGTGACGCAGTAGGGTGCGGAGCTGTCGGTTGGCCGACAGGTGGTAAGCTACCAAACTGAGGCTTTTGAGAATTTTCGGCTGTAGGAACCGAAGGCGGACTTTCTGCATGTGGCGTAGAAAGGACAGATGGCTTCTGTGCCATTTCCTGACGCCTCTTAGCGAGCCATTCATCCAAAAATGATGAAGAGCCCGGCTTTGGCGCGCTTTGTGTGCCAAGAGCAGGCTGCGTAGCCGTAGGCTGTGGTCTCGCAGGCTGAGTAGCACCAAAGGAAGGTCGCTGACTTGCAGCAAACGCAGGTTTTGGTGGTTCTTGCGTACGAAGCCTATCGAAAATCTCTTTTTCTACGATGGCTTTCGGCCGTCCATACTTTGCGGCTGAAAGTTTCCGAAGAGCCTCGCCCAGCTGTTTGTTGGGGCTTCCCAGGGGCGCAACACTATTCATACTGAACGGTTGTGTCGGAACTCCATTCATAAGCATCTGGACAGCCCAGCTGTAATTCGGCATTTTAGTCATATCCTCTGTATCAAAGATCGGCGTAAAGTACTTCACTAGGAAGTCAGCGTCGTTCGCACCTGTCCGAGAGCTAATAACGGTGCCTACGTTACCAAATACTGCATCTCGAATCTCGTCGGTGAGCTGGCCAACAAACTGATTCGCAACTATTAAACTTAGATGGTATTTTCGAGCTTCTGAAAGGATATCGGAGAATGTCTCGGTTGAGAAGTTTTGAAACTCATCCACATAGAGACTGAAGTCTCGTCGTTCGTCTTCTGGAACATTGGCACGTCCCATAGCTGCAGCGTAAAATTTCATCACAAAAATCATGCCCAGTAGCTTGGCATTTAACTCCCCTGTCTTACCCTTACTCAAGTTAACCAAGAGGATCTTTCCCTCGTCCATTACTTCACGTAAGTCGAAACTACTCTTGGTTTGACCAATGATATTACGCATCATCTCATTAGAAAGGAAAGCGCCAAACTTACTCACGAACCAACTCTTTACTTCGCCAAACTCATTAGACCGTTCACTCCCGGGCATTTCTTTTAACCAAAAATCTAGAACAGTTTGGTCGGTCACGTACTTCAGTTTTTGATTTACATACGCCTTATCATTAAAGAGTTTCGGTATGTCAACAAAGGTACCGCCATCCGGACCTGACATAACAGTTAGAGCTGCGTTACGGAAGAGGTGTTCGTAGCGAGGGCCAATGATGCCTTGACGTTGTGGATCATACAACTTATACAACATGTTAATAGCTTCTTGGATCAAGAAGTCTCTCTGTTCTTTATACTGGTACTCAAATAGATTCAGCGCCACAGGAAAATCCATCTCCCCTGGTGCAAAGTAAATCACATCCTCAGCTCGTTCCTTTGGCACCATGCTCAGCAGCGTCTCGGCTGTATCACCGTGTGGGTCAATGAAGGCGAAGCCTTTTCCGTCCAGCATATCTTGAAGTGCAAGATTCTCTAGCAAGACAGATTTACCCGTACCGGTCTGCCCGATGATATACATGTGCCTTGCTCGATCTTTGTCAGTTAGACGAATTTCTTTTTGGGTACCTCGGAAAACATTGTACCCCAGTAATAAGCCTTTTTCAGGCACATTGTTTGGCCCGTCAACCTGCTTCGAAGCTTGGCGTTGTAATTGTGACGTCGGGGTATTCTTCTGATCAGGGAAGTGAAATATCGTTGCAAGTTCTACACTGTTAAGGATATTCTGATTAATTTCTGGAGGAAAGAACCGGAATAAAAACGCTGTCACAAAACTTTCAATCACTTTTGCCGATACAAACTTGAAGCCATTTCTTCCTGGTGCATCAAACAACGAGAATGACGCCACGATGTTACTTAGAATCGCCTGCGAGCGTCCAGCTGTGTTCGAAGAGGCAACAACTCGAATCAATACCTCGTAGCCTGGGTGTCGAGTCTTTTCTTCAATCGAGTCAACTTTGGCCTGTTCTAGGGTACTGAGTTGCTTGTCTTCTGACTTTACATCTTTAACCTCGGGTGGCTTCCACAGAGCCTCCCCCACGCCACGCCAGCTCAGACCACTCGAACCACCTTTTTTTCCTTTATCTTTTCTTATCTTGCTTGCGGCCGAAAGAGCGTTCTTCGTCCATCCGTCGTATGCAGGTCGGAGTAAAATTTGAATTCCAGCACCATCTTCTTTTGTCAGGTTAGCGAGAGAGTTCAGTATTGACTGCATAGAATCTCGTTTTGACTCCTGGAATGTTGCAATTGGATTTGCAAACGGTTTTTTCAACACTAACTCGCCCCCAATGGTTCCACTGATTTTGCCCGCAGGGTTGAAAATATTATGTTCCTCAACCTCTTCAAGGCGAGCACTTGGGTATGCACTGGTGACAGCCTGCTCTACTACAGATACAAGCGCTACAGGGACAGAAGCATAGTAGTTGATAGAACCCCTTGCTGCAACAATTTCAAAAGAGATATGACGTTGCCCGTAAAATTTACTCTTGAAGCCTTTTGGAAGTGCGGTACTAGCAAGAATATTATAAAGAATCTGGGCCTTGGAGATCGTCTCATCTGTCACATCGCGTGCATCGCGACCTCCCGAATCAATGTCATCACTTAGAGGTGGAAGATGAATAAGTAATGGCACCATCTTGAGGCCTCGCTCATAGCTTTTAGCCTCGCGTAAGATTCTACGGTAGTAGAAGTATGCAACAGCACCAACCACTGAACCGATTACGATGAGCCCCCCCAAGATAACAATTACTTGCATGGTGCTTTACTCGGTCAACTTTATTTTTTTGTTATATCGCTTCATCAAATAGTCTGCCTGGAGTTTACTTACTTCTTTCCCCTGTTGATGCGGGTCTTCTTTTGTAGCACCAACAATATGTTTCGCCTTATCAACCCACTCTTTTTCAATAACATCAACATCATCAGCGATCTGTGGATCCGGCACAGCTGTTTGCGTACCCTGCGGTACCGGCTGACTGATCTGCGAGGTAACTGGTTGCGTTGGCGGTATGACTGAAGGTATACCTTGGGGAGGGATCGTAGTCACAGAAGCTCCCTCATGGGGTTGTTCGACTGAATTGTTAGGGCTTGTCTCTGGCGAAACTAGTCCCAGCTGAGGGACGATCTCAGGCAACGGACTTGGGTTCTCCAAGTTATTAGGCATAGGTAAAATTGGTTCCATATCTGTTACTTAGTATAGCAAAGTATAACCTGATTGGGCAGTCTAAAAACGCCTGAGAAGATAGAAGTTTAGCACCAGTTCGAAAACACCCAATAATATCAAATCAATCAGCTGGAGTTGGCGTAGCGTTTGTAATCCAACCAAGAATACTGAGCCAGCTGCAAGTGCAACAGATGTATAAAGTAATCGCATCCACGAAAATTCCTGGAGAGCAAACACGTGTGTAATACCCTGTAAAATCAGTGCCCATAGCGACAAGCAAGCCAAAAATACCCAGAACAAGAAAAATAGAATCATAATGGGCCCGCCCCCGCCAGGATCTTTCGTTGTGATAACGAAGAGTAAAGTAAGCAGCGAGATGCCCAGGGCATAGGAAGGTAACCGCATAGTTTTTAGTTTTGACGGTATCTTAGTGGGTTCTTCATCCATATAATATTCATTCAAACAGACTTTAAAACAAAATCAAAACAAAAAAGCTAGAGCAACAAATCCGCCAACTTAATTACTTTTGTAGCGCTTGTATGCTCTAGCAGTGACTGACCGCTCTCAATGAAGAGAGCGCTATCGTTGCTTTATATAGCAACTAAAATGTGTAAGGTGCTGCTCTTTCGAGCCAAAGTAAGCATAACAATTAAATTGTTCATACGCAAGTACTTTTTAATGTACTAATTACATCATTAATCATATAACACACGTATATACACGTTGTTTTTTATACATTTTATATCTCATATGTGTGCCTTTCGGTTAGATTCTAAGCTATTCTGCCGGGTACGTGCTCGACAATATAGATTTGAGATTACATTTTTGTGACCTACGTAATAAATAGCACAGTTTATCGATCGGTATAAAGTAACCTTTCTAGGTTGCTACAACGAATTCTGTATTCAGTGTATTAATTGGGTTCGTATTAAATAGCGGTGGTACTTTAAATATGTTTACGGCTCAAGCAGTGGTTAACTTAAAAGAAGCACTTGGAAGTAGACTAATCTCGATCGCCTTAAAAGACGAGGTGAATAAAAATGTGGTGATGCAGCACGAGCGTGGCAATCGGCGATGGTTTCGCTACCCTCATCCACCAAAGCTCTGTCCTTAATTTTTTATTAAGAACTTCTAGATTCAATTAAAATCTTTGTCAAATAATTTCGAGTGAACATATGTTGAATTTAGTGAATGAACAACGAAAAAAACTGTGTGGTCTTTGATTTATCAACGTAAGTAATAGTGTGTTCAAAACAAGCGGGCTCACCTGTGGATAACTTCATACTATTTCGTGCACTTATTATGTTGACATAAGCTTTTAGGAGGCTTATTATGATAGTGGCACTTGAATAAAAAAAGTGCTCAAAACAAAAAGATAAACCCTTGAAACAACGGCTCCTCGCAGGCCGTTGTTTTCTTATTTGCATCTGTTAATATGGAGCCCTTAAGTCAGCAAGTAACCGGGTGAGAACAATTGCATATTCAGTACTATTACACTGTTTTATATAAAAATTATCCGAAATCATGTGTTACAAAATTGATACACTCAATGAAATCACAGCTGGCTGAATTGATGATTAAGTAATCACCGAGTCTCGGAAATAAATGAACGGAGCGACTAAAAATAGGTGTGTCTCCACGCCATATAAAAATAAGGTAGTAGCGAACCGAGCTTGCCGTTACCTAGTGAAAGTTGGCACTGTCAGAACCGACACATATTCACTGCAACTGCTAGAATCAAACTCTTCGATTTAGAAAATCTTTTAAGGCCAGCTCTCGTAATGATACGGGTTTACTATTTTTTATACTTGCATCAATCCAAGTTTCATCGTTACTAGCGAGGATATGAGCCAACACGAACGATCCTCTATCGCCTCCGTTGACCCCTGAAGGCGATTGTGCTACACTGCTACTAAAGCAATAGTAATTCATTAAATAACTGGAGTGATAGCCATCGCTAGACAACCACAAATTCGCCTGAATCATTCGATTCGGGCACCAGAGCTCAGAATCATTGACGAAAACGGTGACCAGGCTGGCGTTATGACACGTAGTGAAGCAATGCAACGTGCCGAGATTGCAGGTTTGGATCTGGTAGAAGTCTCCCCTAGTGCCAACCCTCCGGTTGCTCGTATCGTCGACTGGGGTAAATATAACTATCAGAAAACGAAACAACTCCAAAAACAGAAGAAACTCACCAAGACAGTTGATCTAAAGCAGATCCGTCTTGGGATGCGAATTGGTGATAACGATCTTGAGATTAAAATTAACAGAGCACGGAAATTTTTAGAGGCTGGTCATAAGGTGAAAGTTATGTTACTCTATAGGGGTAGAGAAAATGCTCACAAAGAGCTTGGATTCACCCTATTTGAGCGAATTACGGGGAAACTCGAAGATATCGCCGCTGTGGACCAACCAGCCCAAATTAACGGGCGAAATTTAACTATCACGTACAGGAGATCTACGAATGCCAAAACTTAAGACCCACAAGGGTACAGCAAAGCGTGTAAAAACATCTGCTTCAGGTAAGCTTTTGCGCGAACGTGCCTTCAAAAACCACTTACTGGCGAAGAAGTCAGCAAGCCGAAAGCGCAATAATGCTGGTGCGCAGAGCGTCAGTGCAGGTGATACTAAAAGTGTAAAACGTGCACTTGGTGCATAAACAATAGATTGCTAAGGAGTAATTATGCGAGTTAAAAGAGGTGTTACAAGCCACAAAAGACATAAAAAAGTCATCAAACAAGCAAAAGGGATGCAACACAACCGTCGCACCTCTATTAAGATGGCTCGTCAAGGTGTTATTAGAGCACTACAGTACGCGTACCGTGATCGTCGCAACAAGAAACGTGACTTCCGTAGTCTCTGGATTACGCGCATCAACGCTGCTACTAGAGAGCACGGAATGAGTTATAGCGCATTCATGAGTCTTTTGAAGAAGAATAATGTTGAACTCGATCGCAAGACGCTCAGTGAACTCGCGGTTAATCACCCGACTGCTATCGCGGAACTTGTAAAACTTGCCGAATAAGTTCGCGCAAGCCCCTATTAGTCTAAAAAATCTCCGTAAAATGGAGATTTTTTAGTACCAGATCATCTGTAAGCCGGGTTCTGTCGTGGATGATCATCTATCTGGTCTATCGATTACTCGATAGCTCAAGCGGTTCTTATAATGAGATCGCGGCGGACCACCGTATGCGATCACATCTCCTTGCAACAGACAGGGTTTACCTTTCTTCCGTGTCACCACGGCCGACTGTGGGCTCTTACCCCACTCGTTTCACCTTTTCCTCCGAGGAGGTAGTTTCGTTTCTGTGGCACTTTCCCTAGAGTCACCTCCGGTTGTCGTTAACAACTGTCTCGTCCTATGTTGCCCGGACTTTCCTCTCGCATAAATGCGAGCGATCATCCAATGATCTGGTGTATTTAGTATATCAGATTATAATTTGAGAACTATCGAATCTGTGGTCGAGAGAAACGGCTACTACTTGAGCTACTCGTCTATATTACAAGTGAACCAGCTTCAGCAGAAGCTATATTGAGGAAACTTGATTGCAAGGAATTTACGCAACCTCTTCCTGCTAAACGAGTAATCTTCTAGGTCTGGGTGTTGGCTTAATCTGGCTCAATCTTCTGATTCATCGTGAGCTACAGACGAGGTAACCACTCCACTACCAGCATGTGTGTCCTGAAATCTATACGCAAAACGTTCGTGTGGCAACCATCGTTGTTTCGCTTTCCTTCCGAGAACGGCACCTAAAATTCCAGAGCCAATGTTACGTGCTTGTTTTTTGAAGCGGCGATCAAGTATGTCTTCAATGTAGTGGCCTGTCTCGTGAAGTGTGAAGTCACTAACAAGACGTGAGAAGGACTTGTCATCTAGTTCTACACCACTAAGTGTGGCGTTTACTTTTACTCTATCTATCGCTATGTAACATGTCCCGTCGTAGTATAGACCCATGCGTCCCATTGAGTCACCTTCAATAATCTTGCCCTTTTTATCTTTAATAATACTCATTGTTTCACTGGTACAGTACCGTATATTCAAATCTTCGATCTGTTGTCCACTTAGTCCGGCACTACTAGCGATGTCACTGAATCTTTGATAGTCAAAGTCTATGGTCTCCACTTCTTCTGCAACCTCTAAATCGTACGTCACTACTGGGTAGGCTAAATTGCTATTGGTCAAGACTTCAGACGCAACAGAAGAAGTAGTCATAATATAAAAATAATAGCATAAAAATGCTATTAAGTCAATGTAATGGTCGGGATGACAGGACTTGAACCTGCGACCTCACGGCCCCCAGCCGTACGCGCTACCAACTGCGCCACATCCCGGCGTCGGTGTTAAGTTTAAGAAAACACACTAGGTACCCCCGGTAATGTAGCTGATTTAACCCGGGTTAATCCAGGTGGGTACTTGCAGTTGTCTTCCACGGAAAACAACTATATTAAATTCCCTTTTGAAATGTATTCAGGAAATCAGCTACATACACCGGAAGGTACCTTTATTATATCAAGCATCGACAGACTATCACCCCTTGACCTGAAGCGAAAAAAACAGTAGTATGTATCTTTGAAACTATTAACAATATTGTAAGGTACATTCATGTCACAAAAGTGTGAAATCACAGGTAAAGGAAAGCAGTTCGGCAACAACGTCAGCTTTTCAATGCGCCATACTAAAAAAGTCTGGAAACCGAACCTTCAGAAGAAGACTTTTATGCTTGATGGCAAAAAAGTAACGATGAAGATTAGTACGCAGGCCATTCGTACACTGAAGAAAAAAGGTATTCTCTAAGATAACTTCAGTTATCTTAAGCTCAAAAGAGATAGTTATAGCAACTATCTCTTTTTAATTCAGTATATTTGTCGAAATTGGATCAATTTTGTCAGAAAACTACTGTTTCTTAAGTAGCTGAACCGTCAATTGCTCCGGCAAAGTCTTAAATTTATACTTATCAACCACCTCTTCGGCAACGGGAGCACCAAGCTCCTTTACAAATAGCTCGATTGCCTGCTGTGGTACCTCATATGTAAGTCCATCATCACTTGCATGAACCGGAATTACCATTTTCGGCTCAATGGCACGAACTATGCTAGCCGCACCGATTGCATCGAGCGTATAGCCACTGCCACCAACAGGAACCACTACAACATCAATCAGGCCGATCGATTCAAGCTGTTCTTCGCTTAATCTTGCGTCTATATGACCAGTAAATAAGATGGTTATATCGTTTGAGGTGAAACGATATATTGTTGCACTCCTATCGCCACTTGGAGCAATATGAGCCTGAGCAGGAATTGCTTTCACTGAGTAGTCTTCAAATTCGTACTCACCAGGACTATCAACTACAAAAACATCGCCTGTCTTTGCCGGTACAAACTCTAGCTTTGTAGCAAGCAGTGTATTAACCTTTTTAAGATCGGGTTTGATATCAGTTATGTCACTCCGAGGATCAACCACAATAACCGATTTTTTTGTGCTAATTCGTAGACTGTTTGCTCCGTAATACTGTAGTTCCATGTTTTTCTCCTATTTAGCTTCTTGGAATTTCTTAATCATGCCGCTAGTATCTGATAACACTGTATGTTTGCCAGTCAAAACCGTTACTAAGAAGCGATCTTTAATATCAAGACGGTATTTAAACTCGCTTTCTGGCATGATAGCGTATCTCACTGCATTACCTTCTTCTAGTTCCACCGTCTTCATTAGTTTCTCAAGTTTTTGCTTATTACTTGAGCCAACCAGCACGAGGTCAATATCACAGCCCTCTTGTCCGACAAGCGTTCCGGTAGCGATGATGACATCAAATGCGCCAACTGCTTGCAAACGCTTCAGCAGATCACCCTGCGAGGCGGGAGAGACATCTTGTTGCGGCAGTTCAACTGAAAATATCGACTGCAGTGCCTTAAAATGTTTGTAGCCCTGGTTCACCTCATAGTACAATTTGTTGTTCACACTATCTGACTTAATAATACCAATACCCAGTAAGTTTGAAAGTTCTCGCCGAACTGAGTTAATTTGTTCGTCAATTTTTCGAGTTAGTTCACGCACGTAGAAAGATCTACCTGGGTTTGCCAGAAAGAGTTGCAGTAACTTTACCCTCGTTTTCGAACCGAATAGTTGCTCAATCATTACTTTGATATTGTACCAGAATTAGATATGCACTACTAGATTGTTCAGAAATTACAACAACTAAGCTATCAGCGAGGTCGTTTTATAGCCGCGAGCGATGCCTGAGTTTCTAAGTAATCGTCTAGCGGAGCCAACGAACCAGTCTCTCCAAATGTACGATCAAGTACTCGCTCAATCAACTCATCTGCAAGTTGAGGGTTTTTAGCTAACACAGGACCATGCATGTATGTACAAAATACATTGTTTGAAATAACACCTTCTTCCCCTGTTATGCCGTTATTCCCAGCTCCCTTTGTGACCATTCCAAGCGGCGAAACACCACTACCAAGATAGGTTCTACCAGAGTGGTTCTCAAAACCAACCAATTTACCCCAATCAGATTCAACAACGATATTACCAATCAAACGCTCATCACTGGCTTTTGTCTCTAAATCAAGAATACCAGCTCCAGAAATCTCAGTATTCTCAGCTGTAATAAACCGCTTACCAAACAACTGGTACATCCCACAGATCATCAGACAAACTAAGCCATCCTCACATTGTGCCCGTAGCTCAGTCGCATATTTACCAAGATCTTCTACAACCAGTCCCTGATTTGAATCTTGCCCACCGCCACCGACCAGGATGTCTACTGATTGCTCGCTCAGTTGCTGCAAACTATCGAGCCCTCTATACTCGATTATATATCCTCGAGATTCGAGCCTGTAAGTCAGGGTAATAACATTACCCATGTCTCCATATACATTCATCTGCTTGGGATACAGGTGACCTATAGTGATCTTCTGTTTTACCATATACGTGGCACCTTTCCATACTTAGCCAGAGCGGTTCTTACTTCAAATAGAGCTGTGTATGTTGGAATTATAACAACGTTATTGTATTTACTTTGCATTAAAATTTGCATCATTTTTGTAACAGAGGTAACGGTCTCAGTTTCGATGTCGTCATGCTTCAATCTTACCGCCATGTCGTATGCACGAATTCCTGACGTGAATATCTTTGATGTTTTTGAAACAACAGTTTTAAACTGTACATCCCACAGCCATGACATATCTCGACCATCCGCCAGTCTATCATTTACAACAAAGATGATAAGCGCGGGCTTTGTGTGTTTTACAAAAGTCTCTAAATTTGTTGCAAATCCACTTGGGTTTTTAACTAACGCAACTGTTATTGCCTTCCCTCTAATGTGTAACTTCTCTCCTCTTCCAAACGGTACAGGCATGGTGCTAATCGCCTTTTGGGCCTTATCAACAGATTGAGGTGCAATTTCTTCCAGTACAGCTACCGCCGCAGTGATGTTAAGGGCATTGTGAAATCCTCTAACTGGCAGACTAATTTTCAGGTTGTTATTTTTAGAATGTATCGTTACAATTTGTCCATCCGTTGTTTCATTAACAACTCTTAGTTCTGTGCTCATCTCGGTTTTTTCAGTAAATACTCCCTGGCCATGCACGGTTTGTTCGTTCGCAACACGCGAAAGAAGTTCGCTGGCTGCTCCAAATGATCTGGTATTAATCGAATTTTCTCTAAGTTCACCAGCAACTGCGGCAAGCAGTGGGTCAAGTTCGTTGTAAATAAAGTACTTCGATTTCATCCCAGCTTGCTTAATTAGGTTGGCTGTTCTATCGATCTCACCGTAGCGATCTAGTTGATCACGGAGTACATTAAGTGCAATGATCAGATGAGGAGATATTTTTTCAGTAAAAATCGGAGCGTATGCCTCATCCATTTCAAATACAAACCAATCTGTTGGCTTGAGAGTACCAAAGTATGTCATATCCTCTATAAGAGCAGCTATCAAACCTCTAGTCATATTGCTACCAGTTGCATTTGTTACCACTTTTGCACCTGTACCCCGAAGAGCCGCAACCAACATCTTGGTCGTAGTTGTTTTTCCATTGGTGCCGGTAACGAGAATAATTCTACTTTCTACTTGGCTGAGACTTTTAGAAAGAAAGTTTGGGTAGAGTCGCTCGATGATCAATCCCGGTAGTGCTGAGCCATTCTTCCCCACTAATCTCAGGAGTTTTATCAGGAGTTTGCAGGTAGATATGAGTAATCTTCGATACATTAGATACTATTGTAGTGGTTTCAGGGCGTAAAAAGAACCCTATCAGGTAGACACAAATTCAACGGCCTTTTTAATCAGAAGGTCTGCGTCACTGAACCACTGAATCTGAGAGTTACGCTTGAACCACGTCCTCTGACGTTTCGCCAAGCTTATATCACGCTGTATGAAGGCCTGTTTCACCTCGTCTTCAGATGCAGTACCATCAAAATAGTCTTTTACCACTCGGTACCCGATACCTGACATAGCCTCAACCTCCCAACCATATCGCTGTGAGAGCATTTTAACTTCATCGAGAAATCCGTCTTGAAACATTTGCTCGACCCTAGCTGTAATCCGTGCTTTCAGCAGGTCTCTTTCAAGATTTAGACCGAGAATAATCGTATTCTTTCTAAGGACGTGATCGTTTGCCGAAGAACCCCCTCGCTCAATTGCTCGAATAACATGTCGGCGATTTTTTGTATTCAGCATTGTGGCATCGATATTTTTTGTATGCAATATTGTTGTTAATTCGTCATCATTCATCTGTTCTAGGATGCTTCTATACTCCGCGTTTGCTTTGGGAGAGAAGTGAAAATTATACAACACTGAGTCAATATATAAACCACTACCACCCACAAGCAATGGTACTTTTCCGCGGGCGTGTATATCTTGAATACATTTTTGAGCAAGAGTTTGAAATTGAGCCACACTAAAAACTTCATTTGGCTCGACCACATCAATCAAATGGTGTGGCACTATTTTTTGTTCAACTACAGTTGGTTTTGCAGTACCGATATTCATCTGTTTATACACGGTTCTGGAGTCTGCACAAATAATTTCACCGTCAACTCTTTTTGCCACCTCAATAGCTGCGGCCGTCTTACCACTAGCCGTCTCGCCAACAATAGCAATTAACGGATCTACTCCTGGGATGGCATCCATAATAATTCTTTAACATTCACTTTAAAGTCATCTGAAACAATGTAGCCCTCAGCCTCGAGAATACTACGGTGGTGCTCTCTGCCTCCGCCAGGGTATCCAACAGCTAAACCACCCTGCTTATTCACTACTCGTTGCCAAGGCAAATCCTCAGGCCCTGTATGTGCGATCTGGCCCACCTCCCAAGCTGCCCACGCGGCACCAGCAAGCCCTGCAATCTGCCCGTACGTCATCAGCCTGCCCTGGGGAATCTGTGCAACGATTGCATATACTCGATTTTTAAATTCGCCGTCAACTCTTGCCATCAAAATACTCCTGAACCTCTGCCCAATCTTTAGTTTGTACAATACCCGTCGGTAGATTGAGTACTCGGCTCCATTTTTGGGTGGTAAACAGCAAAGTAGGTATACCGAGTTCTTGAGCTACCGCTATCGTCTTTCTACTCATAGTGAAGATTTTTGGACTCGTCCCTTTGCTTCCGCCACAATAATATTCACGAGCTCATCTGGACTATATGTCTTTTCTTCTCTGTCATCCAATGCGAGATCGGTTCGAATCCGTGGTGCAAACTGCTTGGTTTCAAGTTCTTTCTCACCAACTACTACTGTATACGGTACTTTCATAAGCTCCGCATTCCGAATCTTCTTTCCAACCGATTCGTTCGATCGATCAACTTGAATTCGCAGACCGCTCGCTTTCGCAATCGATGTCATTTCGTCAACAAACTTGTCAATTTCATCTGAATCCTTCACTTGAATGATCCTCAGCTGCTCTGGGGAAAGCCAGATAGGGAATCGTCCAGCTGTGTGTTCTATCATTATTCCGATGAAACGTTCTAGAGAGCCGTAGATCACCCTGTGAATTGCAATTGGGGTCTTCTGAGACCCATCTTCAGCGGCGTATTTAAGATCAAATCTAAGCGGCTGTTGAAAATCTAGTTGTATGGTACCCATCTGCCACTCCCTACCTAGAACATCCTTCATGTATATATCTATCTTTGGTCCGTAGAAAGCACCATCCCCTTCTTCAATCGCATAATCTTTATCGCTTTCTTCTAAAATTTCTTTAAGTGTTGATTCTGCGGAGCTCCAAAGCTCAAGAGATCCCATAGATTTTTCAGGCCTAGTAGCTAACTTAAACGAGTAATCCATTCCGAAGATCGAGTAGAAACGTTCGGTGATCTCAAAGATTCGCCTATACTCATCCTTAATCTGATCTTCGCTTACAAAAATATGTGCGTCATCTTGCCGGAACTCTCTCACACGGAGCAATCCGTTGAGCGTACCGGAAAGTTCGTATCTGTGAAGCGTATCTGTGTCGCTAAAACGTAGTGGTAGCTCTCGGTAAGATCTGGTTTTAGTGCCAAAGACTGTCATGGCATTTGGACAATTCATTGCCTTCATGCCGTATAGCTCACCTTCTGCAGTTTCTGAAGTAAACATGTCCTCCCAGTAATGGTCGAAGTGCCCAGAAGTCACATAGAGATCCTTCTTATTCATTAAAGGTGAAATAATTTCTTGGTAATCCCGCTTAGTGTGCTCTTCACGCCAGAAACTAATCAGTTCATTATAGATCGTAGTTCCGTTCGGTAACCAGTAAGGCATACCTGGTGCCGTTTCGTGAAAGAAGAAAAGCTCTAGTTCTTTGCCTAACTTTCGGTGATCACGTTTCTTGGCTTCTTCAAGTATCTGTAAGTGATTGTTAAGCTCCTCTTTGGTACTAAATGCTACACCATAGAGACGTTGCATCTGTGGATTACCCTCTTTGCCACGCCAGTACGCTCCTGCTACCCGCATTAATTTGAATGCACCAACTTTGCCTGTACTTTCTATATGAGGCCCTCTACAGAGGTCAGTAAACTCGCCATTGGTATAGAAAGAAACATTTTCAATAGCAGCATCACCCTCGGTGATAGTACCAAGCTCATCTGCGTCAAGATCTTTTGCAACTGTAGTACCAGATCGCTTAAGATCATTCAGTAACTCTTCTTTGTAAGGTTGATTCGCCTGTTTTGCCCACTCGAGTGCTTCATCGATAGTTTTTTCAGAACGCTCAAAGACTTGATTCTGGTTGATGACTTTTCGCATCTGTTCTTCGATCTTTTTGAAGTCATCAGATGAAATCGTCACATTTGGAATATCAATATCGTAATAAAATCCGTTTTCAACAACAGGGCCCACACCGAGCTTCGCCTCTGGCCATAAGGTCATCGTAGCAGTTGCCATAATGTGTGCTAACGAGTGACGCATCGCGTGAAGTTGACTTTGATTCTGTGCATTCTGGTCTGCCATACTGTTCCTTTCTGGCTTAGTAATATAAAAAACACGCCGTTAAGATGATCGTCTCATCCGTTAGCGTGTTTCGGGCCCAATCACTCAGGCTGTTCCACCGAAATCTTTCACTCTTACCAGCTCTAGTTCGGGCGATCTGGCAATGCTCCCGAAGCTCCACAGTTCGTTACACTGCTTCAATGCTTATCTCTATTGTATCACTTGGTGGGCGATGGAGGATTCGAACCTCCCACCTCCACAACGTCAATGTGGCGCTCTAGCCAAATGAGCTAATCGCCCGCACACCAAATGGAACTTAATTATAGTACTAAAAACAGGGGTAAGACGCAATACAGAATCATAAACCAAACAAACTAGAGTGCGAACTCTTCACAAATACGTTGCAGATGACGGATATTGTGGATCGAGGCAAGTGTACCAGCCAATGGCTCACCTACTTTAAACTGATGACGAAGAAAACCTCGTGAAAAACCATTGGTGCAGGTGTAGCAATCGCACATATCATCTATGACGTTTGTACTTTTAGCATGTATCTCAGATTTGAGATTTATTCGCTCGTCTCCAGATGTCCAAACACTCCCGTGACGAGCATTACGAGTTGGGATTACACAGTCAAGCATATCGAAACCGCACTCAATTGCCCTCCGAAGATCACGTGGATCACCCACTCCGAGTAGAAATCGTGGCCGGGCAGAATTATCGAATAACGGAGCAAGAAATTCGAACATGGCATGCATCTCTTCTCTAGTCTCTCCTACCGAAAGACCACCGATGGCAATTCCGCCAACTGGCAAACCTTGGACAATCTCGAGGCTCTTTTGACGGAGTTTTTTATCAAGACCACCCTGTACCACACCAAACAGGAGCGGTTTTTCTGCTTCCGGCATACCTTTAGTCAAACGTTGATACTCCGCAACGCTTCTTTCTAGCCATCGGTGAGTTCGCTCGAAGGCTTCAAGCGTACGTCCCCGCTTAGATTGATCGAGTGAGACCACATCATCGAAGGCAACAATCATATCGGCACCTAACTTCATTTGAATTTGAATTGAAATTTCAGGCGAAAGAAATACAATATCCCCTGTTCTTGGGTCTTTAAATGTGACGCCCTCTTCAGAAATCTTATTAATATGAGCCAGTGAAAACACCTGAAAGCCGCCTGAATCGGTTAAAAGTGGTAAATTTTGCCTGGTAAACGCATGTAGTCCACCAAGTGCTGCAATCGTGTCCTCCCCCGGTTGCATATGTAGATGGTAGGTATTTGCCAATACAACCTGTACACCCGTACTCTTTACCATTTCTGGAGTCAATGATTTTACGGCACCTCTGGTACCATCTGGCATAAAAGTAGGTGTTGTAATTGTATGTCCTCGAACTTTCAAAGTCCCAGCTCGAGCAAATTGACCTATTCTTTTGTGATCCACAAACATTGTTAGCAGTATACTCTACCCCCGTTGTTTCTACAACAAGTTTTACCACACCTGTGTAGTTTGCATTTAAATTGCACGCCATGATATTATTGTTCACTGTCGGGCAAGAATTAACGTAACATAGGTCGAATCTTGTCCATATTGACAAATCAATTAGCTTATGCTAATATTGGAGTACATGAGTAACAAACCCATGAAACACCAGAAGTCAGAGCTCGAAAAGTTTAAACTATTCTTTGAAGAGACTCCAGCTGCACACCCCGTTAGTGCACGACTTCGTCGCAACAAAACTGAAGCCTAGGCTCAGTCAACGCGCATAGAACCCTAAAGAACTGCAAGTAATTGCAGTTCTTTTTATGTCCTGAAACAATAAAGACTATCAACAGATGAAGTATTCATTAATCCACTGTATGAGGCCCCTTTATCCACTAGCATTTTGTCTCGATGTATGACAATATGTAGTCATATGATATGTCCATTCTGTAGCAGTAAGACCAAAATATATAACTCCCGTGGTGTCCAGGATAAGACTCAGACTTGGCGCAGACATCGTTGCGAGGCTTGTAGTAAGGGCTTCACTACGAAAGAACGAATCGATTGGACTGGCAAAACAATAGTTTTCTCGAATGGTAGCTCAGCTCCGTACAATCGGGAGCGATTACTCTTGAGCTTGGTCCGTGCAAGTGTAAATCTATCACTTCCTACTGGTGCACTTACTGACTTAACTGATACGGTCGAGCAGGAACTACAAAAACAAGCCTACTTTACTAAGGCAAAACAGGAATCTGAAACTATCGGTCAAGTGGTAACTACCGTATTGCATCGATATGACGCAAATATGGCCCTACAGTATGTAAATCAAATCTATAGCAACAAACCCCCACTTGAGCTCGTAAAGCGGTTGGTAAGCGCTTAAAAACGGTTAGGAAGCAGATTTTTTAGTAGACTTAGGGTCTGATTTAATTGCTTTATGCGTTAACGCGAATTTATCAAGGTACTTTCCGAGCATTAAGCGAGTTTGAGAGTATAATCCTGCACATGATCCGTACACAATGCTCGTTAACGGCAACAATGCCCATTGCGCCAGCATCAAGACACTCCTGTGTCGTTTATATCTTTCCGGGCGTGGTGGCAGAAGTTTCATCGAGAGAAATATTGAAATAAACAAACCTACAAGAGCAAGGGTTTGTGCATAGCTCGCAATGATTGGTAGCTGGTGTGCAACGATGCTCTTATTTGCCTGTGGTCCTATGAGTAGCGGGATACGGGCGGCCAGAAGTAGTAATAAGGCTGCTGTCGCCCAGCTTACATGGGTATCAAGCAGACGTAAAAACTTTGGGATGAAGCTACCGAGCGGTACGATTCTATTCTTCTTGCGTCTAAATCCAAGATTTGCAATATACGGAATATCAGAGCTTCCATATGCCCATCGGCTCACCTGGGTAAACTGGTCCTTGAGAGTCGCCCGATAGGTGTCAGAGAGCACAGCATCCTGATACACAGGAGAATAGATCGAAATAACTTGGTGATTCCCCTTAAAAGCAAAGTAACTACGCCAAAACTGGTGACCATCCTCCACAACAGTTCGCACACTCCACCAGTCGGTTTCAATTAGTGCATCGAGGCTTTGAGCATGACTTGAGAAATTACGCAGTAGATGAGGCCGCACTGACTGAGTAATGGTGAAGAAGGAATTTCCTACTGCGAGCACGCGCATCGCCGCCGGCACATCCCAGATGTTATTGGTATAGAGTGCGAGCGGTTGATACGAATGATGCTTCCTGTCCTTTGTTAGCACATAAGAATAGCTCAGATGAGCAAAGTAGTCTGGATGTGGACGATTATCAGCATCGAGCGTTGTCACAACTACTGTTTTATAATCAATATGATGCTCACTGAAGTACGGTAGAATTTGACGAGCTGCCCACGTAATGTTGCCGCCCTTACCCGTCACTTCATTAGGTAGAACCTTGTGCTCGATCGTTGTCGCTACTCTAAACGAGTCACCAAACTCTTCAATAAGGCGATGAGCAGTGCCCTTTGGGACTTCTCCACCCCGCTCTTCATAGGCAATAACGAGCATCATGCTCTTGGAATCGTAGTTCGCATCAATCAATGAGCGTATGGTTGGCGCTACAACCTCGTATGACTCTTTCCACATCGGCACAATTACCAAGTGCAAAAGGTCCTTTGGGGCGAGATCATGCAAACCTGCGTCTGCTTCATACGCTTGAAGGTTATCGAGGTGTAATCTCTCTCGCCGAGAAAGTTCATCTGACACAATTGAAAGTTTATTAATTGCATTTTGCGGAGCATCAAGATCTCGTAGCCATTGTTCCCATGGAATCTGTGCAGATTCTTTCATACGTGAATAGCCCTGAAGAGTACGAAACGCTATGCCGACCGAACGGTAGAACCAACCCATCATGAAGAATAGAATGAAGATAGCTGCAACCCGAGATGTTTTATCAAGCAATGTCAGCAGAATCGGAAGAGCAAGAATAAACCAACTCAGTGCTCCTGGGAGAATCTCAAAAAAACGATATTTAAATGTACGTTTACCTATAGGAATTTCAAGTTCAGCGGGAAAGCTGTTGATCATAAGTATCTAGACCCTGCCTACCAATCCAAGTAGTGCGTTCGTAACTAATAAGGTCATCACTCCCACCAGCAGATAGATAATTAAAACTGCCATGGCAAATAGCCTATTCCCCTTGTGCAACTGATATGCCAAAAATATGATAGCTACGAAACCAGCCACGGACACCAGCGCTAAACTATATAAACTATACCAATTTGAGGTCTGTAGCACGCTCCCATCATTCACAATATATTGTACGGGCACTTTGAAATCATGACTTCTGAGTCGTGCAAAAGTCAAAATCACATTCATCAGGGCAAATATACCGTTTGTAATTGCAAGAATTATAATCGGTCTATCTTTAGTGAAGGCTATTTGTTCAGTTGTTTTTTCCATTTGTTAGCACTAATTATACTCTATTTAAGCATGGTGCGGGTACAGAGAATCGAACTCTGCTCTCAACCTTGGGAAGGTTGCATATTAGCCACTATACGATACCCGCGTGGAGCCACCTCGGGGATTCGAACCCCGGACCCCCGCTTTACGAAAGCGATGCTCTAGCCAACTGAGCTAAGGTGGCATGTCACTTATTTATTGACTAGGCACAATTGTAGCAAATATTTCGCACAAGAGCACATTGCAAAACAGATGAAAAATTGGTAACATACTTGAGTCTTTTAACCCTAAAAGAAACGCGGGCCCGTGGTGTAGCTGGCCTAACATGCCTCCCTGTCACGGAGGAGATCGCCGGTTCGAATCCGGTCGGGCCCGCCAAGTTGACTTAATAGCGCTTTTGTGCTATTATTTTTATATTGGAAGAAAACAAAAATGTCTTTACCAGAAGCTACTAAAACCACCCCTGACGTAGAGCCCAGTCTCCAAAGAGCGCTTGATATTGAGCTCTTGATTGATCCTAAACATACTCTTCCCGATGTATCGGTGATACCAGACCCCGAGGCAAGGATCCCAAGTGGCGGCCTGATCTTTACAAAAAGTTTAATCGTCCATGACGGAGAGATAGTAGGCACCTGTACTTTATTCTCTAATAGAGACACCCGAGAACGATGGTTTCATGGTGTACAGGTAGATCAGAGAGGTGCAGGTTTTGGAATGGCAGCCTACAAAGAAGTTATTGAGGCAGCTGTAGTAGATGGATATGACTTTAGAACTGAAGATCTAACTCAAACTGCCGAAGCGGCTAAAGTATGGGAGAGGCTCGCAGAGTGTGGTGCTGCAGAGGTGATAGAAGGGTTTACCCCTACGGGACAAACTACAAAACAAGGCTCACCTACTTTCACTGGGCATTATGTAGTACGCGCGAACTAGCATTCTCTACAAAATAGTTCCACACATGCTCCGCTACGGTCCGCCATATTGACTTTGTAGTATATTTATGCTAATATCACTTTATAAGGTTAAAAATACAAAGGAATCAAATCATGGAAAATTTCCCACAAAAACCAGAAACAACAACTACTACGTCACCCGAAACTGAAACGCCCACTACTACTACAGAAACTACTACCTCTACAACTTTACCCACAACTGAAACAGATTACCCAACAACTACAACTCCTCCAGAAACAACTACTACGATACCCACAACCGAAGTGCCCACTACTACCACGACGACAGAAACTACAATACCTCCAAGCACACCCCCTACTATTCCGCCATCTCCATTAGGTTAAGTCCGTTGGGATTACAGAAATAGTAGTTCCACACATGCTCCGCTACGGTCCGCCAGCATTGACTTAATAGCACTTTTGTGCTATTATTGTTATATTATGTCCGAACCGACTCCACAAGAGCTCCCTAACACTACCACTCCAGAGGTTGAAGCAATTTTAGCGCTTGATACTGAAGCACAACGGGTTATTGACGAGTTTGGTAGAAAGTCACTTTCCGAAGATAACTCTGATGAAGAAAGTAATGATATTACACTCGAAGCTTTCTCATTAACAACCGGTGACACCTTAAGTCAGACTACTTCTATTGATGGTACGGTGACTTACAAACATACGACACTTTGGCATGCCCCTCCAGACAGAGGTAATGTTGATAGATCTTGGCAAGGAGGTAGCGACCAAATGACCAGTCAAACATATTCCGAACTTCATGGCTTTTCAGATGAGACAATTTGCGATACCACAGGCATCGGAGGTGTAAAAGCAAGATTAGAAACAAGCTTCCCCGCCCAGAAACCAGAAGCTACTCGAAAAGGTCCTGTCAGAAGATTTCTAGCCAAAGTTGCTACTCGCAATAGCTAACTCTACTTTTTTGTTTTCTTCAGCAAACATCCTATTATTAATACAATAGTTCCACACATGCTCCGCTACGGTCCGCCAGCATTGACTTACTACCATTTTTGTGGTATTATTTTTTATACTGGAATAGCATAAAAATGAATCCCAATAGCAAAACATCTTTGTCGCCCCAACCTGAACACTCGACTGTAATAACAGGAGATATTCTAAGGGGAGTTGAGTTTACCACTGATTTTGATCCTACCTCGCTGAGTTATAACGACCAGATGGGTGCTTTCGAGGTTCCTCGGGAGGACGGAACAACTCAGATTTTAATGTTTCGCGTTCACTCAAACTCAGGCACAATACACAAGGTAGATGGTCAAACCTCCGATCGAGAAAAAGCTAAAAAATCATGGTTTGGCACCGGTACATATCTTGGAAATACTCCTGAATCTGTTGGCGTGTATGGCTGGAAACTAGGCACTACTACTTCTGTATTCTTATCTCCTCCTATTAAGCCTGAGCAAATTCTGGATCAAAGAGACTCATCTGGACCGAAGACTCTAACTGCAAAAAAGCTGGGAAGTCACGCTATGAGAGTTGTTAAACTAAATCTAGACCCAGTAAAAATAGTTCGAGACGTTAATAAAAGCTATAGTGATGCAAAGCTAGCCATAATTGATATGGGCGTAGATATTTATGCATCACAGAAAATGTTATCGGTAGAACATAACCACAGCGTAAGACCAAGCTGGTTTGTGTGGCGAGGAGAGCCGAGTGAATTATTAAAAATTGGCACTGTAAAGGGTCGAGACCTCCCTATCCGCAATGACTTCATTAAAAGACTTCACCAAAATGCTCAAAGACGCTTAAAAGATCGCGAGCAAGACGTGCCTCGTGAGACAGATACATCTTTGCTCATGAGTGGTGACCTGATAATTCAAAACCCAGAGGTTGCATATGATACTGTCGTCGACCTCAGAGTTAGTGCTGACAAGGCTTGGTCCGGTAGATTTGGAGTTACAAGAATGGGTGAAGTTGCCGATGGCTACGCTGGGCTTCTATTACCTCAAATATATGACCCTATTTTAAGAGAAAATCTTCGATCGCTTCCCGAAGGTGCAGACGAACCAAAACAACTAGAAGTAGGTGATGTTATTACGGATGGTAAGGGTGATGTTCAAGTTGTAGAAATAGATGATGAAACTAGAACTATCCTATTTGAATCTGTCTATTCACCTCAATCCGATGGCAAAAAGCCAATGCACTATACATGGCAAATCAGAATTGAAAAAGGTGTTGATGGTGGTCCCCCTACTATGCTCTCTCGAACAAGAATGGAGGACCTAAAAAACCCTAGGGCCGGTAAGTTCTTGTGGCCACGAGTTGACAAGATGGCAGTAAAGATTCTCGCAGAAGGTATCGCCAGAGACGACTCAGATACTTCAAGAAAACCACTAAAGAGTCGCTTAGGGGCGAGAGCCATAAATGGAGCTGGGAAAATAGCCACTTATAAGCGAGCACGGTTCCAGGAGTAAGTTGGTTAACCCACTTGAATTGTTCGAAGGTCAGACTCCATTTTCGGTGCTATGTACCATCAAACTAAGCGGTTTTCTGGGTATGGAATTACTCTTTTACTGAAGCTGTTCTTGGGTGGTCACCTGCTGGAGCTTAATGTACTCTTTTACTTTCTTCTGATCACGGTAATCTTTCAAATATTGAGACATGTCTTTTACTTTAATTCTAATAAGTGAAACTCTTGATCGATTCTCGTCAACTTTTTCCGTGACGCTTACAATAAAGTAATCACTGGTTGTCTTTATAACATCACTTACTTCCCCTGCTTTGAGTTGAAAGATCTTTTCCGATACTTCTTGCGGGAGGTTTGCATGGCCTTTTTCAACAACCCCTATATCTCCTCCTAACTGTTTGGTTTCAAGGTCTTCCGAGGACTCTTTTGCTACATCTGAGAACGACTTCCCATTATGAATTTCTGCCAATACTTTATTAGCACGTATGGGTGCTTCTTTATCAAGATCCCTTGCTACTTTTTGTCTCAGGATGTTGTCTTTAATATAACGACGTAGTTCAGCTTCTGTAAAATTAAAACTTTCGCCAAGGATTTGGCTCAAATCACCCCCACTCGCCTTAATACGAGCTACTACATCATCGACTTCCTTGTCGCTGACTGACGTATTAGTCTTTTTTGCCATGCTATGGGCAATAGTATTAGTCATTGCCTTATCAAGTGCCGAACGCTTAAGATAATCTATCTGGCGTTTGCCGTCAGGTGATTTAAGATCTGTTGTACCGTATTTTTCTTGCCAGTGAATTGATGAGCCGAGCTCAAACAAATAACTTTCGTATGAGGTGTAGGACCTGTTAACTCGCGCAACGGGGAATGGTAATATGCTCGTAACACTCCTAGTTGAGTCGCTAGTACTCTGCCACTTATACAGCTGAAGGCCAGTAAAGCTACCGAGGACCAGTAAGGCCACTCCCACAACAAGTACCGAGATCACCGCTACCCGGTGTTTTGAACGATGAAATGGATATTTGAATTGTCTTCCTTTCGTGAGGACTTCATTCCTGTGATGAGTGACCGTTTCATTTGTGACTCGTCCCTGTGTAGCGTCGATGTCTGGCTCAGCTGGCGTTTCACGTTTCAACTTATTTAAAACTTTCGGCTTCTTCATCAAGGTTCACTCCACTTTCTTTTATTGCTGACACTATATCAGCTTGTGTTTGGGCAGGGTGAGGTACTTTTGCAATTACAAAATCTCCCACCAAGGTTTGTATAATTATTGTACCAAATCCCAGCAGAGTTGCTACTATGCCTTTAACTTCATAGTTAACACTCAAGATACGGGTTAGTCTAATGTCGTTTACACTCCTACTCTTGAAGATACCCTTTTGGTTAAACTGGATGAATCGCTCATTCGTAACGATACAGACGCTGTAGTGCCAGCCTATCCAGTAGTAGAACATAGCAACAGCACCTATAAGTAACGCGAAACCAACCGGTGTAAAGAAACGGCTTAAGAATTCTCCAGTAGTCTGAGCGCTACCACTTGTAAACAAGCCTGTAAGCGCACCACCGAGAAGAGCAACCATCAACAAAATAAAACCTTTACGCATAACAACTGGATGACGCTTAAAGACCAGCAGTACCTCTTCGTCCTTAAACTGACCATCAAACTCTTTTTTTGCCATAAGCTTAATTATACGCTATCTTTCACTCAACAGATAAAAATACCGACTCCTAGGTCGGTTTTTTTGGTACCCCCGAGAGGAATCGAACCTCTATTTTCTCCTTAGGACGGAGTAGTTCTATCCATTGAACTACAGGGGCAAGACGGAAAGTGGCTGAACCACACTTTCTCCAATACTCACTATAGCGCTCGCTATACACCTCTGACAAATGATTCATAAGCATGGCGGTAGTCAAACAATTCTTCATCTGTAAACCAATGCTTTATCTCTTGCTTTGCTTCGGTACTATCACCAGATGCGTGAATCAAATTCGGGATACCTGAACCAACATCGTTAGCGTGTGCGAAACTAATATGTGCATAATCACCCCTAATGGTACCCGGTTGAGCCTCTTTTGGTTCTGTCTCACCAATCATTTTACGAACTAATGGGACTGCGTCAACACCCTCGAGCACTACAGCGATAACAGGACCGACCATCATAAAATCAAGCGTAACATCAAATGCTGCCTGGCCTCTTCGGGTAATCATCTTGCTAATTGTTTCGTAGTGATCGTGGTAATGCGTCTTGTCAGGAGCTACCATTTTGAGGCCTACCATTTTGAGGCCAACTCGTTCAAATCTTGTTAGGATTTCGCCGGTGACACCACGCTGCACCGCATCAGGTTTTAACAAAATTAATGTCCGTTCAATTGCCTTCACGCATACTCCTTACTGCTTAGTTATAGCACTGTGGCTACGTATATCTATAGTATTTTAACAGATAACAAAGCAATCAGCACTACAGCGAGTACAATTCGGTACCACCCGAACCAATAAAGACCTTTTTGCTGTAAGATCTTTAGCAAAATATGTATACCGATGAGTCCCGTAACGAACGAGATAACATTTGCAACAACAAATGCTGTTGTTTGCGTTTGGATAAAGTGCATACCCGCATCGCTAACAAGAACTTTAAGTGATGCACCTGCGATAATCGGTACGCTCATCAGAAAACTCCATTCCGCCGCTACTTTTGTATCGAAACCCATTTTGATTGCGGTCAGCATAGTAACACCCGAACGGGAGGCCCCAGAAACAAGTGACACACACTGTGCAATGCCAATAATAAACGCTTGCTTCATAGTAATTTTATGCAGCTCTTTGTTTACGCCAAGGCTTGGATCTGGCTTCCAGCGAGCTGAAATTATCATAATAATCCCAATAGAAAAAAGCATGATAATCACCGTGATGGTACTGTGTAGATAGGTTTCGATAAAGCCTTGTAACAGATACCCCATGACAACCGCAGGAATAGTTGCAACCAATAGTTTAAGAGCAAGACTAAAGTCGCGACGTTCAAAGATATCACCGATGATCCCAATAAACCGTTTGCGGTAGTAGATAAGAACTGCCAGTAACGTACCGAAACTTACTAGGACATCAAACTCAAACGAGCTGGGATTACTAAGCAACCTACTTGCTATTAAGACATGCCCGGAGCTTGAAACTGGCAAAAACTCGGTTACGCCTTGAATAATTCCTAGTATAACGATTGTGATTATATCCATCGCCACTTATTGTAAACGTTTTGTATGGATTATTCGATAGATTAATTATTGAACACATATTGCCAGATATCAGTCGGTGTTCAGTCAATATGACTCCATCCATAGAGGGTCTTAGATTTATCCGCTAAGTGTCGTACAATATGGTTATGGTTCACTATCTTTCCGATACAATTATTGATTTTCTGGAATACCTTGAGATTGAGCAGAATCGTTCGCAGAAGACTATCGGGAACTACCATCACTACCTCATGCGTCTAGTTGAATTTGCCGGTGATGTTGATGTCTCTAAGATATCGAATGAAACTGTCAGAAAATGGAGACTGTGGCTCAATCGACTGCATGATGGTCATGGCGATGAAATCTCAATGGCAACTCAAAACTATCACCTCATTGCGCTTCGGAGCTTTCTAAAGTTTTGCTCGAAACGCGCAGTACAAACATTACCTCCGGAGAAAATTGAACTTGCTCGGACTAAACGTAAGCAGGTGACCTTTTTAAATCGCGACGAACTTGAGGCACTATTTGCCCAGCCAGACGTGAACACAAAAATAGGTCTACGAGATAGAACTATACTTGAGTTACTATTCAGTGGCGGACTCCGCGTCTCAGAATTAGTCAGTCTAGATACTGCGCATGTTAGCACCAAGCGCCGTGAGTTCACAGTACGAGGGAAAGGCCAGAAAGATAGACCTATTTTCATGAGCGAAGGTACTGCTGAATGGATTAACTTATACCTTGAAAAGCGCACCGATAGCTCAACGGCACTTTTTGTCCGATATGGAGGCAGCAAACAGCAAGATAATAGTGGTGATTTCTTACGACTCTCACCTAGAAGTATCCAGAGAATTATCGCCCACTATGCAAAACTTGCGGGGATTACCAAAAAAGTATCGCCTCATACACTCAGACACAGTTTTGCGACTGACCTTCTTATGAATGGTGCAGACATCAGGAGTGTCCAGACAATGCTTGGTCATAGCGACATATCAACGACTCAGATATACACCCATGTCACCGATACACATCTAAAAGAGATTCACCAAAAATTTCATCAGGATATTATTAGTAAGTGATTACATCAATTAGTTAGTGGGTTACAATTACTTGCAAAATCGCTTGCTGTTCTGGTAACAGTGAACAGTTTACAGATGCCTTCGCCCGCAACCAGCGCTGCATCCTTATCTTCATCCTCAACATAACCTTTGAGCGGAAAGGCCTGCTTCACTCTTCGGTATACGTTCTTTGCTTGACCAGTCGCATCTATGGTAACTTGTGTATTTTGGAAAGCAAGTTGAGTACTACCGGAAAAAAGTTGCATACTAAAGGTCGTTGTTTTATAGAGAGCACCAATTCTCACATACAAAGCATCATTATTAAGGTTATAGTTCTGCAAAGTAATAGTTTTTGTGCATGAAAATTCTGGACCACTATCGGAAGAGGCACTACAACTAGCGTTAGTGATTGTATCCGTCTGAGGCAAAGGACTACTCTTGTCTACTGTGAGCGGTTCTGCCGTCTGCGTTGGATTAAGGAATACTACTCTTTGAACAATACTACTGCGAGTAAAGCTCGAATTTGCTGGATGATTGATGACATTGAGTCGCAACATAGAATACCAATCATTTAGCCCAACGGAACCCCACTCATTTTTTGGTTTCAGCACTTTATTGCCCTCGCTTGGTCTTAAAACTTGCTCAACGGGTTTAGTTTTTGGAGACCAACGCATCACAAGTTTATAGGGCCCATTGGGTATGGGGCTAGCCGCGGGATTGATACGAATCACTGCTGTTTTCTGGTCCGGTATAACCTGTCCTGTGATTTCTTTCGGTGTTGGATCAACTAGCTGACATGTGTAGTTCACGCCGTAGTCAACGCCATCTCCAAGTCGACCGGTACCATCACCTCCAATTGCGGGCTTGCAGTCGGTTTGAGAAGGAATGCTGTCTGGATGAGCTTGAATTGTACTCACTACATCCTGAATGCCTGATTCAGCAGCATAGTATGCTCTGGTGCTCATATCAAAATTCACAGCAGTCCGTTGTTGTGAGAGCGAGCTTGCGAGGTACGCGATAACCACAATCGTAATGATAGTTATGAAAATAACTACACTGATGAGTGAAACGGCTCCATTTTGATTTGGTCTTTTCATGATACCTGACCCCTTGCGTTTATTATAAAGTCAAATTGTTCAACCGCACAAGTTCGAGCAGCAGACGATTCAATACTTCCTTTACACTTAACATCGAGTGGTGAGTCCGGATTATTAAATGCACTGCGATCAGCTGTTCTAAAAGTACCTTGCACACGAAGTAGATGGTCTTGAGCAGAGCCAGCTGGGGTAATGCTCAGCCGTACTACCTTGTACCTATCGTCCATCAGTTGCAGTGCATTTTGTGTTGTAGGTGTAGTCGCGGTGTCACACTCACTACCATCCTTCCACAACCCATCCGAATCAGGATCATTCTTCCAGAAATATCGAGACCCAGTAATACAAATTGCGTTCGCACCATCTGAAGGACAGCCAGCGGCGACAGGGTCACCAGGTATAGCAACGCATACTTTTACTGAATCACCATCACTTTGCGGTATCTGGCGCACCACGCGTGTGACGTCTTCAGTTGTTAATTGTACAGCCTCGGAAAGTTGCTTTCGGACATTACCACGAGTGAAGGTTCGGTTCATAGCAATAAAACCAACCGTACTAATAATCATGACTGTTACAAATAGGGTCATCGAGAGCAGAAGTTCGACAAGCGTAAAGCCTTTCTGGTTCCTCATCTGTTGCTTCATGATGCGAGCCTTACGATGAACTGGGAGTTATCCAGTTTATTCTGCCCACCACCAGTTACAACCCAACAACCTCGAATATAGAAGTCTGTATATGTTCCTTTGTCTTGGCGCTGAACCCAAACACGCTGAGTGAGATCACCTTTTACTTGCTTACTCCCCGACTTCACAAAAAGTTTTTCGGTTGAATCTGTCGGGAGTTCTTTGGCTACAACCATGTATCCGGCACTCACTGGGTCAGAATTAGCATCAGATAAATTTAGTCCGACGCATGGGTTTGATGGCACACTTACGACTGTAGCAAGTGACGCTATCCTATCACCAGAAGCCCATTTTGACTTAAGTAATTCGGCCTGTTCTTTTAGCTGGTTAACCATCTCAACTCTCTGACGAGCAGTTAAGTTAATCTGTGAGGCTCTGTTTGTAATTGCCCACGAAGAAAACAACACTAGAGCCAACATTGCCATAGCAAGCACAACCTCAACAATCGTGTCCCCTGTGTTTGACAGTCGTTTCATACTAGCTACACCCTCCTGTACGTAAGATCGGTGCCTCTACACCAGGCTTGAACGTTAGGCGAGCAGTTCTCCCGCTTAGCGACAAACAAACGCTGCGGGTATCGGTTGTCGAACTATTACTTGTGGTAATAAACTGCGTGCTAAAGATTGTGGTCTGCTCACCTGCAGGCGATCCGATAAATGTAAAAAAATATTTGTTATTACTATTCGGACTTTGTAAATAACCGAAACCTAACGGGAATTGACTGCCAGGTATGGCACTTGCCTCAAGCCCATTTTTATTACTAATCGTTTGAACTAATGGCTTCTCTGCGGGTATGATGGCGCGGGGTATACGTGGTCGATAGCATTTCGTAAGCATCTCGAAGGTATCAGATGGATCGTCACAGCCTGCACCGTTTGTCGTACTATCTGAGACTCTTAGAGAGACAATCGAGTGGTACTCAACTTTATCTTTTAAGATATACGCCAATTTTCCGTTTATAATACATGACTGGGAAGATCCTGGCACGATTGTCTCCCCGGGTAATGCTGGCTCTATGAATGGCTGATAACCAAAATAAGACTGTCGACTACACTTAAAACCATCAATCCCTCTACTGACTCCGGCCTGACTATCCACAATCTGTTTTGTTATATCGGATTGAACTGTTCTGGTGGCGTCGGTAAAACGAACATTGCGCAGTCGGGGCCCCAGTCCAAGAAACGCAATTGCCGCAAGTGCACTAGAAAGAGCCATAAAAAGTATCACTTCTATAAGTGTATAGCCTTCTGAATTAGCGGGTGTACCACCTCGTGTTTTCACCTCATTCTCCTCTTATCACCATTCTAGCATAAGCACTTCAGGTATGAGAACTATTTTTACATTCTAGCTAGTAAGTCCACTCAGCCTAGTGTACCAATCGATAACGCTCTGACCCCACAATACTGCGACTAGAGTTGCGATCAATAAGAAGGGTCCGAATGGGATATGCATTTTTTTGTGATATTTTCTTAACAGTACCAATACGAACACAACAGCTGTTGCAGCATAGGCAGCCAGCGCTAATGCAACAATTGAACGCTGCCAGCCCAGTATCAAACCGAGCATAGCACCCAGTCGGACATCTCCACCTCCAATCCATTTTCCACCGGAAATCTGATAGAGTACATAAAAGAATCCACCAAAGCCAAAACTACCAATAATACCTGACATAAGAAACGATGTACT
>Ga0209023_10001122_pt1 | contig 36920 bp, 34 predicted proteins | sample LakOneMetagenome_FD_187468 | JGI IMG/M metagenome (GOLD analysis project Ga0209023, IMG submission 187468) | Freshwater and sediment microbial communities from Lake Erie, Canada (SPAdes) (version 2) | ecosystem: Environmental > Aquatic > Freshwater > Lentic | place: Lake Erie, Canada...
TCTCGGCACGCGCGGCCAGCCGTGCGCGGAGCGCTGCGAGGTCGGGTTTGGCGTTCGCGTCCATCGGCTTGATTCCGCGGCCAGTATAATGAGCCGATGGGTCCTTCGAACGCACTCTATTCGGTGGCGCAGGTGCGCGCATTCGACGCACACGCCATCGACGTGCTGGGCGTGCCGGGCTACACGCTGATGCAGCGGGCGGGCGAGGCATCGCTCAATGCGCTGCGCACCCGCTGGCCGACGGCGCTGCACATCGCGGTCGTCTGCGGCGGTGGCAACAACGGCGGCGATGGCTACGTGCTGGCGCGCTATGCGCGTGCCGCGGGCCTGGCGGTGAGCCTGTTCGCCGTGGTCGATCCGCAGCTGCTCAAGGGTGACGCGCGGCGCGCGGCCGATGATTTCCTCGCCGGCGGCGGACTCGCGCAGCCGTTTTCCGCCGAAGCACTGCGGCCGGCGGAAGTGCTCGTCGACGCGCTGCTCGGCACCGGCGCGCGCGCGCCGCTGGCGCCCGAGATGCTCTCGGTCATCGGCGCGATGAACCGCTCTGGCCTGCCGATCCTGGCGCTCGACCTTCCATCCGGTCTCGATGGTGATCGCGGCATCGCGCAGGGCGATGCGGTGCGCGCCGATACGACGATCACCTTCGTGGCCCCGAAATGCGGTCTCTACCTGGGGTCCGGGCCCGAATACGCCGGTCGCGTGCTCTGTGATTCGCTTGAAGTCACGCTGCCCGACGGCAAAGCGGGCGAGGCCATGCTCGAGCGCATCGAGGAAGGCGAACTCGCGCGCGCACTGCCTCGCCGCAGCCGCGTCGCGAACAAGGGCGATTTCGGGCGCGTGCTCGTCATTGCCGGCGCACGCGGCATGGCTGGTGCCGCGCGCCTGGCCGGTGAAGCGGCCTTGCGATGCGGGGCAGGCCTCGTCACGGTGGCGACAGCGCCGGAAAACGTGTCGGCAATTGTCGGGGGACGTCCCGAGCTGATCTGTTTCGGTGCAGGCAGCGCGAAAGACCTGGAAAAGGCCCTGGCATCGGCCACCGTCGTCGCAGTGGGTCCCGGCCTCGGCACCGAAGCGTGGTCACGCGCGCTGCTCGATGCCGCACTGGCGAGCGGGAAGAGCCTCGTCATCGACGCCGACGGCCTCAACATGATCGCCGCGGCAGCGCTCGGCGTACCCGGGAACGCAATCCTGACGCCGCATCCGGGCGAAGCGGCGCGATTGCTTGGCTGCAGCACGCCGGATGTGCAGGCGGATCGACCCGCATGCTTGCGCCGGCTGGTTGAAAAGACCGGCGCCGTCGTCGTGCTGAAGGGCGCCGGTACGCTTGTCGGCGCGCCGGGCCGCACCAGTGCGCTGTGCACGCGCGGAAATCCGGGCATGGCCGCGCCGGGCATGGGCGATGTGCTGACCGGCGCGATCGCCGCGCTGCTCGCGCAATGCCGCGATCCGCTGTTGGCTGCGCGCGCGGGCGTCATCGCGCATGCGCTCGCGGGCGATGACCTGGCGCGGCAGGGCGGCGGCCGCGGCATGCTCGCGCTGGAACTGGCGGAAGGACTCACCCGCTGGGTCAATCCTTGATGGAGCGCGTGCTCGCGGATGCCGCGGCGACCGAGCAACTCGGCGCCGCGCTGGCGCGCAGCGCGCCCTGGTCCGCGCCGCAGGCGCTCGTGGTCCACCTTCACGGAGAACTCGGCGCCGGCAAGACCACGTTGGTGCGCGGGCTGCTGCGCGAATTGGGCGTGACCGGCGCCGTGCGCAGTCCCAGCTTCACGTTGCTGGAGACCTATGCGTGTGGCGCGCACACGGTGTTGCACGTCGACCTGTATCGCCTCGCCGGCAGCGGAGACGTGGCAAGCCTCGGACTGCGCGATGAAATGCGGCCCGGCGTGTTGCTGCTGGTCGAGTGGCCGGAGCGCGCGGCCAACTCGCTGCCGGCTGCGGACGTGCAGCTGCAATTGTCGATGCAGGGAGCGGGGCGCCGCGCGATCCTCACCGGAGCCAGCGCAATTGGCCGTGCCTGGCTTGCCGCGAACGAATCGAGCTAATGCCTCTAGATCGCTGATTACTATTGAATATCCTTGAATGCGGGCATAGAGTTGCGACCGTGAGCAGCGCATTGGCCAAGGCATTTGCACAGGGAATTGCCCTGGCGATCGCGCTGTTCGCAATGCCGTTGCAGGCGCCGGCGTCGACGGCGCGCGGCACCGCGGTGCTGCGCAGCGCCACGCTCGATGCGAATGGCGGCGCGCTCGTGCTCAAGCTGTCGGCGCCACGCCAGCCACGAATGCTGGTCCTCGATTCACCGCGGCGCCTCGTCATCGACCTGCCCGACACACGCCGCGATGCCCGGCTCGCATTGCCCGCCGGTGGCGGCGGAGCGACGGTGCGGGGCGGCCCGCGCGCACGCGGCACCTATCGGTTGGTGCTGGAAATCGCCGGACTACCCGCCGCGCCGCCTCGCGCCAGCGCGCTCGCAACGAAGGGCGGATATCAATTGCGCATTCCGCTCGGTACGGCCGCGGCGTCGAGCGTTGTCGCGAGCGTGCCTGCCGTGTCGGCATCGCCGGTGACGGCGACGTCCATCAACGAAACCGTCCGAATCGCGCATGGTCCGGGTGCCGATGGGCGCGATATCGTGGTGGCCGTTGACGCGGGCCACGGCGGCGAGGATCCCGGCGCTTCCGGTCCTGGCGGCACGCACGAGAAGGATGTCACGCTGGCGATCGCGCGCGCGCTGGCCGAGCGGCTCAACGCCCGTCCCGGCATTCGCGCCGTGCTGATGCGGGATTCCGATCGCCTCATCGACTTGCGCGAGCGCTTCGAGCGGGCGCGCAATTCGCACGCGGACCTGTTCGTGTCGATCCACGCCGATTCGGTGCGCGATCACAGCATCGCGGGCGCATCGGTCTACACGCTCTCGTACCACGGCGCATCGAGCGAGGCGGCGCGCCAGCTCGCGGATCGCGAGAACGCCAACGTCGGGCGCCAGTCGCTGGCCGGCGTCAATCCGGCACTGGCCTCGGTGCTGCTCGATGCGGCGCAGTCGCAGATGATGGGCGCGAGCGTCGAGGCGGCGGACCAGGTGCTCGAAGCGCTCGATGACGTGGGCGCCGTGCGCAAGAAGGTCGTGCAGCACGCCGCATTCGTCGTGCTCAAATCGGTTGATGTGCCCTCGATGCTGGTCGAGACGGCGTATATTTCCAATCCCACCGAGGAGCGCAAGCTCCGCAGCGCCTCGTACCAGCAGCAACTCGCGCAGGCGATCGAAACGGGCGTCGTCAAGTACTTCCAGCGGCATCCGCCGGACGGCACCCACTACGCCACGAGCCGGCGCGAGGCCGCTACCGCGGGGAGCGACTCCGGCGTGTAGGCGTGTAGACTGCGCGGCCTGTCGCCCGCAGCCCCAACACGCATGTCGATTCGCCTACTGTCCGCCACCCTGATCGACCAGATCGCCGCCGGCGAGGTCATCGAGCGGCCGGCTTCCGTCGTCAAGGAGCTCGTCGAGAACGCGCTCGATGCCGGCGCGCGCCGCATCGAGATCGACATCGAGCAGGGGGGGTTGGGCTTGATGCGCGTGCGCGATGACGGCATCGGCATCGAGGCCGGCGAGTTGCCGCTCGCCGTGCAGCGGCACGCGACCAGCAAGATCGCGACGCTCGATGACCTCGAGGCGGTCGCTTCGCTCGGATTTCGCGGCGAGGCGCTGCCGTCGATCGGTTCGGTCGCGCGGCTGCGCATCGTCAGCCGCACGGCCGACGCGCGGGCGGCGACGGAACTGCGCGTCGAAGGCGGCGTGGCAGCCGGGCCCCAGCCCGCCGCGCATCCGGTCGGCACGACGGTCGACGTGCGCGAGCTGTTCTACAACGTGCCGGCGCGCCGCAAATTCGTGCGCACGGAGTCCACCGAGTTCGGCCATGTCGCGCGCACGATCGAGCGGCTGGCGCTGGCCGCGCCCGCGGTCGCCTTTCGCGTGCGGCACAACGGACGGGTGACGCTGGACCTCCCGGCCGCGAACGATGCCACGGCGCAGGGCGAACGCGTCGCGCGGGTGCTCGGCGTGGAGTTCCTGGCGCGCGCGCTGCCCATCGCGCAGGAGGGTGCGCTGCAGCTGCGCGGCTGGTTGGGGTTGCCGACCGCGGCGCGTGCGAACTCGGACGGACAGTTCTGGTACGTGAACGGCCGGCCCGTCCGCGATCGATTGCTGGGCAATGCCGCGCGCCTGGGATATCGCGATGTGCTGTACCACGGGCGGCATCCGGCCTACGTGCTCGAGCTGAGCCTCGATCCGCGACTCGTCGACGTGAACGCGCATCCCGCCAAGCTGGAGGTGCGCTTCCGCGACAGCCGTGCCGTGCACGATTACGTGTTCCGGGCGGTCGAGCGCGCGCTGGCTGCGCACAGTGCCGGCAGCGGACCACCGGCCGCGTTGCTGTCGCCGCCGATATCGACGCGCGGGGTGCGGGCGTTCGATGGCCACGCGGATCCGCGGCCGCAACGCTTCGACTTCGGGCCTGCCTCGGGCGCCGACGCGCTCGCGCGACGCTACGTTCCCGGCGTCGTCGAGATCGGTGGAGTGGCCGACGATCCGCGTGGCGCCACCGACCCGGGCGACGAGCGGCCCCTCGGCGCGCCGCTCGCGCAACTGCACGGGCTTTTCGTGCTCGCGCAGAACCGCCGCGGGCTGGTGCTCGTCGACATGCATGCCGCGCACGAACGCGTGCTGTACGAAGCGTTCAAGGCGCAGCACGATGCCGGCGGCGCTCCCGCCTCGCAGCAGCTGCTCGAGCCGATCGCCGTCGCGGCGGCGGAGCACGAGATCGACACGCTGCTCGCCTCCAGCGACGACTTTGCGCGCGTCGGATTCACGCTCGAGCGGCTGGCGCCGGGCCAACTGGCGGTGCGCGCCGTGCCCGCACTGCTGGCGAACGCCGACGTGCCGACATTGCTGCGCGAAGTGCTGCGCGATTTGTCCGCCGATCGGGGCGCGCATCACCTGGACGGCGCGGCGCATCGCGTGCTGGGCACGCTGGCCTGCCGCAGCGCGATCCACGCGCACCGGCGCCTGACGCTCCCGGAAATGGACGCGCTGCTGCGGCAGATGGAAGCCACGGAGCGATCCGGCCAATGCAACCACGGCCGGCCGACGTGGACCGAGTTGTCGCTGCAGGAACTCGATCGGCTGTTCCTGCGCGGCCGATGAACGCGGCTGGCGAAGCCCGCGCGCCGCTGGCGGTGGTGCTGACCGGTCCGACCGGCAGCGGCAAGAGCGAGTGGGCCATGCGGCTTGCGCAGGAATTGCCGGTTGAAATCATCAGCGTCGATTCGGCGCAGGTCTATCGCGGCATGGATATCGGCACGGCCAAGCCATCGCAGGCGGTGCGCGAGCGCGTGCCGCATCACCTGATCGACCTGCGCGACCCGTCGGAGCGCTATTCGGCCGGTGATTTCGTGCGCGACGCGCGCGAATGCATTGCGGCGGTGCATGCGCGCCATCGACTGCCGTTGCTCGTCGGCGGCACGCAGCTCTACCTGCGCGCGCTGCTGCGCGGCCTGGCCGAACTGCCGGCCGCCTCGGCCGACGTGCGCCGGCAAATCGAATCCGAAGCGGCGACGCGGGGCTGGGCGGCGCTGCACGCGGAACTCGCGCGGGTGGATCCGCGGGCCGCCGCCCGGATCCACCCGAACGATCCACAACGCATCCAGCGCTCGCTCGAGGTGTATCGCACCAGCGGTCGCGCGATCAGCGACTGGCAGGCCACGACGGTCCGGCCACCGGACGATGTGCAATGGCTGCAGTTCGCGCTGGTGCCCGGCGATCGCTTGGCGCTGGCTCGCGTCCTGGTGGCACGCTTCGAATCGATGCTGCAGGCCGGCCTGCTCGCGGAAGTGCGTTCGCTCCACCAGCGCGGCGACCTGCATGCGGAACTTCCATCCATCCGCTCGGTCGGTTACCGACAATTGTGGGCGCATTGCGCCGGCGAGGTGGGGCTGGCAGAGGCGACCCTGCAGGCCATCGCCGCCACGCGGCAACTGGCCAAGCGCCAGCTCACCTGGCTGCGCTCCGAGCGTGCATACCATGTGCTCGAGCCGGGTGATCCGGGCGGTATTGCACTGATTTTGCGCGCGATTGCCGGCTCCGGTTTCGTGGCCGGAAAGCCAGCCGGATGATAGAATTAGCACAAGGTCCCCAGCTGACAGCCCCGCGGGACTTCCGTCGAGTCGAAAAATAAGGAGAACAGCCCATGGCCAAAGGCCAATCCCTGCAGGATCCTTTTCTGAACGCGCTCCGCAAGGAACACATCCCCGTGTCCATCTACCTGGTCAATGGCATCAAGCTGCAGGGACAGATCGACTCGTTTGACCAGTTCGTCGTGCTGCTGAAGAACACCGTCAGCCAGATGGTCTACAAGCACGCCATTTCCACCGTGGTGCCGGCGCGCGCCGTACAGCTCGCGAGCGCTGACGGCGCGGAGAGTTCCTCAGAGTAATGCGACTGCGCGCCACGCTGCATGTTTGAGCGCCCACGGAGTGGCGAGCGCGCGGTGCTGGTGCGCTTAGGTGTCGGCGAACCGCTGCGTCGCGAAGACCTCGAGGAGTTCCAGCAACTGGCGGTGTCGGCCGGCGCCAAACCGGTGGCGACGGTCACCGGACGTCGCGAGCGGCCCGATCCGCGCTATTTCGTCGGCAGTGGCAAGGCCGAAGAGATCGGCGCGGTCGCCGCGGCCGAATCGGCGGACGTCATCCTCATCGATCATCCAGTCTCGCCCAGCCAGGAGCGCAATCTCGAGAAGCTCACGGGTCGGCGCGTGCTCGATCGCAGCGGGCTGATCCTCGACATCTTCGCGCAGCGCGCGCGCAGCTTCGAGGGCAAGCTGCAGGTCGAACTCGCGCAGCTGAAGCACCTGTCGACGCGCCTGGTGCGCGGCTGGACCCACCTCGAACGGCAGAAAGGCGGCATCGGCCTGCGCGGCCCCGGCGAGACGCAGCTCGAGACTGACCGCCGGTTGCTCGCCACGCGCGTGAAATCGCTGACGCGCAAGCTTGCGCGGCTGCGGCAGCAGCGCGAAACCGGCCGCAGCGCGCGCGCGACGATTCCGGTGCCGGGCACGGCGCTCGTCGGCTATACCAACGCCGGCAAGTCCACGCTGTTCCGCGCGCTGACCGGCGCCGATGCGTACATCGCCGACAAGCTGTTCGCGACGCTCGATCCGACGGTGCGCAAGCTGGCGCTGCCGGGCGGGGCGAACATCGTCGTCGCCGACACGGTCGGCTTCATCCGCGAATTGCCGCACGAACTCGTCGCCGCGTTCCAGTCCACGTTGCAGGAGGCGCGCAGCGCGCACCTGCTGCTGCACGTGATCGACGCCGCCGACGCGCGCCGCGATGAATACACGCAGCAGGTCGACGCGGTGCTCGCGGAGATCGGCGCCGGCGAGCTGCCCCAGCTGCTGGTCTACAACAAGATCGATCGCCTGGGCGCGGAGCCGCGCGTGGAGCGCGATGCGCACGGCGTCGTGACGCAGGTGTGGATCAGCGCCTCGAAAGGACTCGGCCTCGACCTCTTGAAGGACGCAATCGCCGAACGGCTGGAACTCGCCGCGATGCGCGGCTGGCTGCACCTGCCGGCCGCAGGCGGTGCGCTGCGGGCGCGCCTGTACGCGCAGGGCGCCGTGCGCGAGGAGCGCAGCGAAGCCGACGGCGCGATATCGCTGCTGGTCGAGTTGCCGCCGGCGCAGATGGCGGAGCTCGCCCGCGATCCGCAGCTGGTGCAGAGATAGCGCCGCGCACATGGCCTCGCAGAAACCCGCCGATTCGAATGGCGCGAAACCGCGCCGCGGGGCGCCGCGACCCGGCAACCAGGGCAGTGGCCTGTTGCGCCGCTGGCGCCAGCGTTGGGCGGCCCGGCCACGCGCACGCGCGCCGTTCTACATCGCCGCCGCGTCGCTGGCCCTGCTGTGCTGGCTCGCGAGTGGCTTCTACCAGGTCGAGGATGGCGAACGCGGCGTGCTGCAGCGTTTCGGCGCGTTCGAACGCGAGCGCGGGAGCGGGGCCGGCTGGCACCTGCCGTGGCCGATCGAAACCATGACGATCGTCAACCTGGGCCGGCTCAACAGCGCCGATTTCCAGTCGCGCATGCTGACCAGCGACGGCATGCTGCTGAACATCACGATGAACATCAGCTATCGATACACCGGGGCGAGCGCGGCATTGTTCACGGTGCGGCATCCGGATGCGCTGGTGCGCGAGCTCGGCGAGGCGGTGTTGCGCGAATACGTCGGCCAGCAGCCGATCGCCGGCTTGATGGGCGGCACGACGCGCGCGCCGATCAGCGTCGCGCTGCGCGCCGGCCTGCAGCGCGTGCTCGACCAGACGGGCGTCGGCGTGCAGATCGCCGAGGTGAACCTGACCGACGTGCAGGTGCCCGAAGCCGTGCTCGCCGCGCAGCGGGACCGCGTGCAGGCCGACATCGACAACGAGCGGGTCGCACGCGAGGCGCAGGGCTATGCGGCCGAGCTGATACCGAGCGCGCAGGCGCTGGCGCAGAAGCAAAGGCTCGATGCGGCCGAATACAAGCAGCAGGTGATCGGCGCCGCGGAAGGCGAGGCGGCACGATTCGCGCCGATCGCGGCGGCCTATGCGCGCGCGCCCGCCGTGACGCGCAACCAGATGTACGTCGAGACGATCGAATCGATCCTGGCGCGCTCGCGCAAGGTCGTCATCGACGGCAAGGGCATCAACACGATGCTGCTGCCGCTCGACAAGGCGGGCAATGCCGCCGCGCTCAAGGCCGCGGGCGTGCTGGGCATCGCGGCGGTTCCTGCGGGCAACGAAAGCGCCACGCCATCGGACACATCGGCGGCGGGCGCCGCGAACGGTGCTCCGGGCGGCGCCGCGCCGCCCGCTGACAGCGCGTCCGGCGACGACGCGCGCGGGCGCGAACGGGAGACGCGCAAATGAGCAATCGCCTGCTCTCGGCGCTGGTGCTCTTCGCGGCGCTGCTGCTGCTGGCGTCGCTGAGCGTCTTTACGGTCGGCCCGGACGAGTTCGCCGTGCGCATGCGATTCGGCCAGGTGCGACAGTCCGACTACGCGCCGGGCCTGCACCGCTGCTGGCCGTTCGAACGCATCGTGCGCGTGGACCGGCGGGTGCTCGCGCAGGTCCTGCAGGGCGAGACTTTCATCGACGCCGCGCAGCAAGGCCTGTCGGTGGATATCGACATGAGCTGGCGGGTGCGCGACCCCGTGGCGTACCTGCGCGCCGGTGCAGGCGGCGGCAGCGGCAACGGTGGCCTCGGCATCGAGCAGGCGGTGGGCTCGCACCTGGCCGATGCGCTGCGCAGCCGTCTCAAGGCCTCGTACGCGCAGATGTCGCTCGCGCAGATCCTCAACGCGCCGCGCGGCGGCGTCTCGAATGCACTGCTCGTGCAGATGGGTCCGACCGCCGCCAGCCTTGGTATCGAGCTCATCGATGCACGCGTCAAGCGCATCGATCCCACCGACCCGGTCGCGAACGCAATCTATGCCCGCATGCAGGAGGCCTACACGACGCAGGCGAGTGGCCTGCGCGCCGAAGGCGCGGCGGCTGCCGATCGCATTCGCGCCGATGCGGACCGCAGGCGCGCCGAGATCGCCGCCGATGCCCTCCGTGACGCGCAACGCCTGCGTGGCGAGGGAGACGCGCAGGCCGCATCCATCCTGGCTCGTGCCTACGGCGTGAATCCGGAATTTGCCGCGTTTTACCGCTCGCTGCAGGCCTATCGCAACGTGCTGGTGCGCGAGGGTGACATCCTCGTCGTGCAGCCCGACGGCGAGTTCTACAAGTACCTGCACAACCCGGCGCGTCACTGAGCCGCATGATGGAGCTGAACTGGGCGGAATTGTGCGCGGGACTCGCCATCGCGACGGTGCTCGAAGGCATGATGCCGTTCCTCAGCCCGCCGGCGATGCGCCGCCTGCTGCAGCGGCTGCTCGCAATGGACGATCGTGAGTTGCGTCTGGGCGGACTGTTCAGCATGCTGACCGGGCTCGTCATCCTTTATCTCGTGCGCTGAGGACTGAATTTCCATGGGTCGTTTTGTCATCGTGATCGGCACGCAGTGGGGCGATGAGGGCAAGGGCAAGATCGTCGACCTGCTGACCGAGCACGCCAGCGCCGTCGCGCGCTTCCAGGGCGGGCACAATGCCGGCCACACGCTCGTGATCGGCGGCAAGAAGACGATCCTGTCGCTGATTCCCTCCGGAATATTGCGCGCAGGCGTGCGCTGCCTGATCGGCAACGGCGTCGTGATTTCGCTCGAAGCGCTGTTCCGCGAGGCGCAGATGCTGATCGACCAGGGCGTGCCGGTATTCGAGCGCCTGCGGCTCTCGCCCTCCTGCCCGTTGATATTGCCTTCGCACATCGCGCTCGATGTCGCCCGCGAGCAGGCGCGCGGCGCCAACGCGATCGGCACGACCGGACGCGGCATCGGACCAGCCTACGAAGACAAGGTGGCGCGGCGCGCGGTGCGCGTCGCCGACCTGTTCCAGCGCGAGAAGTTCGCCTCGAAGCTGGGCGAGGTGCTCGATTTCCACAACTTCGTGCTGACGCGCTATTTCAACCTGCCGGCGGTCGACTTCCAGCGCACGCTCGATGAACAGCTCGGGTTCGTGGAGCGGCTGCGGCCGCTGCTGCTCGACGTGACCGGCGAACTCGCGCGGCTGCGCGTCGCCGGCGCGAACGTGTTGTTCGAGGGTGCGCAGGGCGCCATGCTCGATGTCGACGTCGGCACGTACCCGTTCGTGACGTCCTCGAACACGACGGCGGGCGGGGCGGCCACCGGCACCGGGGTGGGGCCGCGTTACTTCGACCACGTGCTCGGCATCGTCAAGGCCTATGCGACCCGCGTGGGCGCGGGGCCGTTTCCGACCGAGCTGTTCGACGAGTACGGCGATCACTTCTCGCGCGTCGGCCACGAATTCGGTTCCGTGACCGGGCGGCGCCGGCGCTGCGGATGGTTCGATGCGGTCGCGCTGCGGCGCACGGTCGTCAATTCGAGCGTGACGGGCCTGTGCATGACGAAGCTCGACGTGCTCGACGGCCTCGATACGATCCGCGTCTGCACCGGCTATCGCATCGCCGGCAAGTCGAGCGACGAGCCGCCGGTCTTCGCCGATGCGTTCGCCGAAGTCGAGCCCGTCTACGAGGAATTGCCGGGCTGGAAGGAATCAACGGCTGGCATTCGCGCATACGATGAACTGCCGGCCGCCGCGCGCGGCTACCTCGAACGCGTGCAGCAACTGGTGGGCGTGCCACTTGACTTAATCTCGACCGGTCCGGACCGCGAGCACACCATCGTGCTGCGGGCGCAATTCGACGACTGATGCGCTCCGCAGGCGCAGGTCCGCAACCGGACCTGCGTCTGCTTTTGGCTCCCGTCGGCGCCCAAACCCTCGTATTTCCTAAAGATCCCGCCCGCCGGAGCGATAAGCCTTCAATGAAGGACCGTGCGGAGGAAGCAGCGGCGCAGGCTTTGCCGAATGAAGCGGCGCGCCTGTTCAATTCGCTCGTCGGGCAGCTGATCGGCTTCGTCTATCGCTGCTGCGACGACGAGCAATGGACCATGGAATACGTCAGCAGCGGCTTCCAGTCGATGACCGGGCGCTCGCCGGATGACCTCATCGGCAATCGCGTGTTCAGCTTCAACGAGCTGATCCATCCGGACGATCGGGAGCGGGTCGCCGATTTCTGCGGCAACAGCAAGGAAGCGACCGGGCGCATCTGGACCGAGTACCGGCTGTGCCACGCCGACGGCTCCATGCGCTGGGTGTCGGAGCGTGCCGTGCGGGTCTATGACGAGTCGACGTCGAAATGGAAGTGGGAAGGATTCATCGAGGACATCACCGAGCGCAAGCGCGCCGAACAGGCCCTGAACGAAGCCAACGAGCGCTACCAGAGCATCTTCGAGAACGCGCTCGAAGGCATTTTCCAAGTCACGCCGGAGGGGCGATTGCTGGTGGCGAATCCGGCGATGGCGCGCATGTTCGGCTACAGCTCCGCGGCCGAGCTGCTCGCCGAACTGCACGATATCCCGCGGCAAATCTACGTCGAACCCGAGCGGCGCGCCGACTACCGCCGCCAGATCGAAGCGAATGGCTCGGTCAGCAACTTCGAATTCCAGGCTTTCCGCAAGAACGGCGAAGTGATCTGGGTTTCCGAGAACGCGCACGTTCGGCGCAACGCCGTCGATGGATCGATCTACTACGAGGGCACGCTCGAGGACATCACCGACCGGCGCGTGTACCAGGCGCAGATCGAGCGACAGGCCAACTACGACGCGCTGACGGGGCTCGCGAACCGCACGCTGCTGAACGGCCGCCTGCACCATGCGATCAGCCGCGCGGCCGATCGCGTCGGCGAGATCGCCGTCGTGTTCATCGACCTGGACCAGTTCAAGTTCATCAACGACACCTACGGTCACGCACTCGGCGACGGATTGCTGCAGAGCATGGCGGACCGGCTGCGCTCCTGCGTGCGCGACAGCGACACCGTGGCGCGGCAGGGCGGCGACGAGTTCGTGCTGCTGCTGCAGGGGTATCGGCCGCCGGACCTGGCCGGCGTCGTGCAGCGGCTGCACGCCGCGATCGCGCTGCCGTGGCGCTCGGGCAAGCGGGAATTCCACGTGACCAGCAGCATCGGCGTGGCCGTGTACCCGAGCGATGGCGACAGCGCGGACGTGCTGCTGCGCAACGCCGACGCGGCGATGTACAAGGCCAAGGAGAACGGGCGCAACGCCGTGCAGTTCTTCACGGCCGAGCTGAACCATGCGCTGGTCGAGCGGCTCGACATCGAGCACCGGCTGCGTGGCGCGCTGGCGCGCCACCAGTTCCTGCTGCACTACCAGCCGCGCATCGACATGGACACGGGCAAGATCGGCGGCGCCGAGGCGCTGCTGCGCTGGCGGGTGCCGCAGCGCGGGCTGGTCTCGCCCGCGCGCTTCATTTCGGTGGCCGAGGACACGGGGCTGATCGTGCCGATCGGCCGCTGGGTGCTGCACACCGCCTGCACGCAGGCGCGCGAATGGCAGAAGGCGGGCTTGCCGCCGATCGTCGTGTCGGTGAACGTCTCGCCGCGCCAGTTCCGCGAGGGCAATATCGTCGAGACGATCGCCGAAGCGCTGCGGGTCACGGGCCTGGAGGCGCGTTACCTGCAGATCGAGCTGACCGAAGGGCTCGCCATGCATGGCGCCGAGAAATACGTCGAGATGCTCGGACGCATCAAGGCGCTCGGCGTGCAGATCGCGGTCGACGACTTCGGCACCGGATATTCGAGCCTGAGTTACCTGAAGCGCTTTCCGGTCGACCAGCTCAAGGTCGATCGGTCCTTCGTCGTCGACCTCGCCACCGACCCGGACGATGCGGTCATCGTGCAGGCCATCATCGCGCTCGGCCACAAGCTCAACCTGCGCGTCGTCGCCGAAGGCGTCGAAACCACCGAGCAGCTGGATTTCCTGCGGGAGGCGGGTTGCGATGAAATGCAGGGATACCTGTTCGGCCGCCCGATGATCGCCGGTGATTTCGCGGCGCTGCTGACCAGCCAGGATTTCGGGCAATACGCGCAGTTGCGGCAGGCCTGAGCGGGTTATCATAAGGTCATGTTAACGCCACCCCCGGTGGACCATGACCAAGCCTCCTTCAGCGCCCACGCGTGGGCAGCTGGACCTGCGCGGCGCCTACGAGCACACCGCGCCCGACTACACCGTCGAGCAACGCTGGGATAACTACAGCGACGGCGAGCACGAGACCTGGCGCACGCTCTACACGCGGCAGCGCGCGCTGATGGATCGCTACGCCGCGCCCGAGGTGGTGGCCGGCCTCGACGCGGTCGGCGCCGACGAACAGGCCATCCCGCGTTTCGATGTGGTCAACGATCGGCTGCGTCCGCTGACCGGCTGGCGCATCGTCGCGGTGCCGGGGTTGATTCCCGAAGAGCACTTCTTCGCGCACCTGGCGGCGCGTTCGTTCCCGGTGTCGGTGTGGATCCGCAAGCCGCACGAGCTCGACTATCTCTCCGAGCCCGACCTGTTCCACGATTTCTTCGGCCACGTGCCGCTGCTCGCCAATCCGGTGTTCGCGCGATTCATGCAGGCCTACGGCGTCGCCGGCCAGAAGGCGCAGTCGCACGGCGCCGTCGGCCTGCTGGCGCGCGTCTATTGGTACAGCGTCGAATTCGGGCTGCTGCGCACCGCGTCGGGCCTGCGCGCCTACGGCGCGGGCATCCTGTCATCGAAGGGCGAGACCGTATACTCGGTGGAGAGTCCCGAGCCGAACCGCATCGCCTTCGACATCGAGCGCGTCATGCGCACCGATTACCGCATCGACACATTCCAGCGCATGTACTTTGTCGTCGACAGCTTCGAGCAGCTGTTCGAGGCAAGCTACGGCACCGATTTCGGCCCGCTGTATGACAGCATCGGCATGACGCCCGGCATTCCGCCGGAAAGGCTGCTGGCGTCCGACCGGGTCGTCACGCGCGGCACCGTTGCACACTGAGGCACAATGAGCACTCAAGGAACTCCGATGAACGAGCGCAGCAACCCGATGGGCACCGACGGTTTCGAGTTCGTCGAGTACACCGCCCCCGACCCGGAGGCGCTGCGCGCGCTGTTCGAGAAAATGGGCTTTCGTGCCGTCGCGCGCCATCGCTCGAAGAACGTGACCCTGCACCGCCAGGGCGACATCAACTTCCTGATCAACGCCGAGCCCAACAGCTTCGCGCAACAGTTCGCGCGCGACCACGGCGGTTCGATCTGCGCGATGGGTTTCAGGGTGCGCGACGCGGCGCTGGCCTTCAAGCGCGCGCTCGAGCTGGGCGCGGAGGCGGGGCCCACCACGGCCGGACCCATGGAATTGAATATTCCGTCGATCCGCGGCATCGGTGGGAGCCTGATCTATTTCGTCGATCGTTACGGCGCCGAGAGCATCTACGACATCGATTTCCGGCCCACGACCGCGCCGGCCGAAGAGGGCGGGCCGGGCCTTGCGCTGATCGATCACCTGACGCACAACGTGCATCGCGGCAACATGGATCGCTGGTCCGGATTCTACGAGCGGCTGTTCAATTTCCGCGAGATCCGCTACTTCGACATCGAGGGACGCAAGACGGGCCTGTTCTCGCGCGCGATGACGAGCCCCTGCGGGAAGATCCGCATCCCGATCAACGAATCGCGCGACGACAAGTCGCAGATCGAGGAATACCTGCGCGAGTACCGGGGCGAGGGCATCCAGCACATCGCGCTGTCGACCTCCGACATCTATCGCACCGTCGATCGGCTGCGGGACAACGGCGTCGTGTTCCAGGATACCCCTGACACGTACTACGAGGGCGTTGATGCTCGCGTGGTCGGTCACCAGGAGAAGCTGGCGGAACTGAAGAAACGCCGCATCCTGATCGACGGTTCGGCCAAGGACGGCGTGCTGCTGCAGATCTTCACGACCAACGTCATCGGTCCGATCTTCTTCGAGATCATCCAGCGCCGCGGCAACGAAGGCTTCGGCGAAGGCAATTTCAAGGCCCTGTTCGAATCGATCGAGCTCGACCAGATCCGGCGGGGTGTCGTGTGAGCCGGCTGCGCCTCTACAGCTACTGGCGCAGCTCCGCTTCGCATCGCGTGCGCATCGTGCTGCAGCTCAAGGGGCTGGACTACGAATACGTGCCCGTGAACCTGGTCGCCGGTGGCGGCGAGCAGTACAGCGCCGCCTATCGCGCCCTCAACCCGCAGTCGCGCGTGCCCACGCTGGAGATGGGCGGCGTCGTGCTGACGCAGTCGATGGCGATCATGGAATGGCTCGAGGAAACCTATCCCGATCCGCCGCTGTTGCCGCGCGATCCGATGCTGCGTGCCCGCGTGCGGGCGATGGCACAGCTCCTGGTGGCCGACGTGCAGCCGCTGCAGAACAACTCGGTGGCGCGTTACCTGCAGGAGCGCATGCACCAGGACGATGGCGCCGTCGAGGCGTGGCGCCGCCACTGGGTGGCGCGCGGACTGGCCGCGCTCGAGGCCATGCTCGAGCGCGAGCCGGCAGGCGACTGCTGCGTGGGCGCGCGGCCGACGCTGGCCGATGCCTGCCTGCTGGCGCAATGCGCCAGCGCGCACCGGTTCGGCGTCGACACGGGCGCGTATCCACGCATTGCCCGCATCGAGAAAGCATGCAACGCTAACCCGGCTTTCCAGCGTGCGGCGCCCGGCGCCCAGCCGGACGCAACGGCCTGACGGCCACGAGAGGGGCGATGAAGAATTACATCCGGTATCCGAAGGTCGAGGGTGATGCGAGCCGCCAGGCGCACGCGGATCTGCCGCGTGGCACCTACGAGCGCGAGATGAGCAAGGAAGGATTCTTCGGCCCGGCCAGTTTTTTCTATCACCGCCATCCGCCGACGGGGTGGAGCGCGTTCGAAGGCCCGTTGCGGCCCCATGCATTCGACCTGACCCGGCTTGCCGGGCCGACCGCGAAGACGTCGCCCGGCTCGCCGTGGGAGGCGCCGGTGATTCTCTCCAATGCGCACTGCCAGATGCGCTACTGGAATACCGCGGGCGCGATGGACCACCTGGTCCGCAATGCCGACGGCGACCAGCTGCTGTTCGTGCATGAGGGGAAGGGCGAGCTGCATTGTGATTTCGGACACCTGTCGTTCGAAGCCGGCGACTACATCGTGCTGCCGCGGGGCACGATGTGGCGCCTCGAGTGCGCCGGCGCCGCCGCGGTGCTGATGATCGAGGCGACGAACAGCACGTTCATGCTGCCGGAAAAGGGACTGCTCGGCGCGCACGCGCTGTTCGATGCCGCGATGCTCGATGTGCCCGCCATGGATGCCGCGTTCCGCGCGCAGCAGGACGAACGCGACTGGCGCGTGCGAATCAAGTGCCGCGGCGCCGTGTCGACCGCGACCTTTCCGTTCAATCCGCTCGATGCCAGCGGCTGGCATGGCGACCTCGCGGTGTGTCGCATCAACGTGCGCGATTTTCGCCCCGTCGTCAGCCACCGCTACCATCTGCCGCCATCCGTGCACGGCACCTTCGTCGCGAACCGCTTCGTCGTGTGCACCTTCGTGCCGCGGCCCTTCGAGACGGACCCGGGCGCAATCAAGATTCCGTTCTTCCACAACAACGACGACTACGATGAAGTGATCTTCTACCACGCCGGCGATTTCTTCAGCCGCGACAACATCCATCCGGGCATGGCCACGCTCCACCCCTGCGGATTCACGCATGGCCCGCATCCGAAGGCGCTGGAGCGCATGCTGGTGCAGGCGAAAGCGGGCACCGACGAAGTGGCGGTCATGGTCGACACGCGCGACCCGCTCGAGATCGCGCACGCCGCCACGGAAGTCGAGTGGGCGGGCTACGTCGATTCATGGCAGGGCGCGGCGGCCGGCGGCGGAAAGCGCAAGTAGGAACGATCCCCAAGTGAAACTGGCCAGCCTGAAGCATGGGCGCGACGGACGCCTCGTCGTCGTGAGCCGCGACCTCGCGCGTTGCGTGCCGGTGCCTGAAATTGCCGCCACGATGCAGCAGGCGCTCGATCGCTGGGAAGCGATCGCGCCGCAGCTGCAGGCCGTGTCCGACCAGCTCAACGACGGCCAACAGGGTGAAGCTTTCCCCGCGGGTTCCGGCGGCGTCGCGGCGCCGCTGCCGCGTGCGCACCAGTGGGCGGACGGATCCGCCTACGTGAACCACGTCGAGCTGGTACGCAAGGCGCGCGGCGCCGAGATGCCGGCCTCGTTCTGGACCGATCCACTCGTCTACCAGGGCGGGAGCGATGATTTCCTCGGGCCCACGGACGAGGCGCGATTTCCCTCCGAAGACCTCGGCATCGATCTCGAGGCGGAGGTCGCGGTCGTCACCGGCGATGTTCCCATGGCGACCAGCGCTGAACAGGTGCGCGTGAGACGCCATATCCATTTGCTGATGCTCGTCAACGACTGGACGCTGCGCAACCTGACCGCGCCCGAGCTCGCCAAGGGTTTTGGCTTCTACCAGTCGAAGCCGGCGACCGGTTTTTCGCCCGTCGCGGTCACGCCCGATGAACTCGGCGCGGCCTGGGATGGCGGCAAGGTATTGCTGCCGCTTGCCAGCCACGTGAATTCGCAGCGGCTCGGCGCGCCGGACGCCGGCGTCGACATGACCTTCGATTTTCCGGCGCTGATCGCGCACTGCGCGCGCACGCGCACGCTGGGCGCCGGTACGATCATCGGCTCGGGCACGGTCTCGAACCTCGACCGCTCCAAGGGCTCCTCGTGCCTGGCCGAGAGGCGCATGCTCGAACAGCTTTCCGATGGCAAGCCGACGACGCCGTTCCTGAAGTTCGGCGATCGCGTGCGCATTGAAATGCACGATGCCCAGGGCCACTCGATCTTCGGGGCTATCGACCAACGCGTCGTGCGCGCTTAGCATGGCACTGGCATGACCCTCCATTTCAACAACCTGCTGAATCCGCACCTCTGGGACGAGTCGGTCGTCATGGCCGCGCGCATCGTCGGCACGCTGGTGCTGGCCTGGCTCGCACAACGCCTGACCGGTCGGCTGCTGCGCGCCTTCCGCAGCCGCATCGCCCCGCACATCACGGAAGCCGAGCATGCGCGCCGCGCCGAGACGCTGGCGCGCGTCACGCGTTACGTCGCCACGGTGGTCATCTGGCTGATCACCGGCATGCTGATCCTGAGCGAGGTGGGCATCTCCGTGGCGCCGATCCTCGGCGCCGCCGGCGTCGTGGGCCTGGCGATCGGCTTCGGCGCGCAGAGCCTGGTCAAGGACTACTTCTCCGGCTTCTTCCTGCTGCTCGAGAACCAGGTGACCAAGGGCGATGTGGTCGAGATCGCCGGCAAATCGGGCGAAGTGGAAGACGTCACGCTGCGCTACGTGCAGCTGCGCGACTACGGCGGCAACGTGTACTTCGTCCCGAACGGACTGATCACCGTCGTCGCGAACATGAGCCGCGGCCACGCCTACGCGGTGATCGAGACGAGCGTCGTACCGGCGGCGACGCTCGAGAATGTCTACCAGGCGATGCGCGACGTGGCCCAGGGCCTGCGCGCCGATCCGGCCTACGGCAGCTCGATCGAGGGGGACCTGGAGATTTCCGGCGTCGACCGGCTCGACGGCAGCGCGGTCGTCATCCGCAGCCGCATCAGGGTGCGCGCGCTCGAGCAGTGGCGCGTGCGCTGGGAATTCCTGCAGCGCCTGAAGGTCGAGTTCCAGCGGCGGGGCATCGCGTTGCAGACTCCGCAGTTGACCGCCGCTGCGCGCTGAGCGGGCGGCTCGCGACGTCTTGCGCGAACCTCAAGTCGGCGGCAGGTCGAACACCAGTACTTCGGCGGCGTTGCCGTGGTGCAGCGCGATCTCAGGCTCGTTGCGCAACAGGGCCCCGTCGCCCGCGCGCAGTGGCTGCCCGTTGACTTCGATCGTGCCACGCGCCACCTGCACGTAGCCGAGCCGACCGGCCTGCAACACATGGCGAGCCTGTTCGTCGCCATCGAACAGTCCCGCGTGCACGCGCGCATCCTGGTGGATGCGAAGCGAACCCTCGGCACCGTCGCCCGAGGCGACGAGCCGCAGCCGTCCGCGCTTTTCCGCGGCGCTGAAGCTGCGTTGTTCGTATTCCGGCGCGATGCCGCGCCGGTGCGGGATGATCCAGATCTGCAGGAAATGCACGGGCAGGGACTTCGAGTGATTGAACTCGCTGTGCCGCACGCCGCTGCCCGCGCTCATGCGCTGCACGTCACCCGGGCGGATCACCGAGCCGGTGCCCATGGAATCCTTGTGCTCGAGTTCGCCGTCGAGCACGTAGGAAATGATTTCCATGTCGGCGTGCGCGTGCGTGCCGAAGCCCGCGCCCGCGCTGACCCGGTCCTCGTTGATGACCCGCAACGGCCCGAAATGCACGTGCGCCGGATCGCGATAGTCGGCAAACGAAAAGCTGTGCCAGGAATCGAGCCAGCCGTGGTTGGCATGGCCGCGTTCGGCTGCCGGCCGCAGGATCATCCGGTCGGCGCCTTGATTTGCTGCGTGCGCGCCGGCAGCAGGTTCACCGAGACGCTGAAGCGGCGCATTTCCTCGGGCTGCAGCACGCCGACGCCGACGACCTGGCGCGAGAGCTGCTTGCCGTTTTCGTCGGCGATCGACAGCACGACGCAGAACTCGCAGGGCTCATCCGGCTGCTTGTGCTGCACGGTGCCCTCGATCTGCAGCGCCGCGTAGCCGCTCGGCGCCGCGGCCGCGGTCGGCAGGTTGAATCGCAGGTGGTGCTGGCAGGCCGGGCAGATGCTGGCGCTCGCCAGCACCGTGGACTTGCAGTGCGGACAGTTGCGCGTGTTTCCGAGCGCCGAGGGGCGCACCGAACTCATGTGGACTGGCCGTTGCCCTTGTGGCCGTTGGCGAGCGCGCCTTCGCCCCAGCCGAATTCGACATGCCCGCGCATGCGCGATCCGGAGGCGACCGTGATCGTGTCTGCCTTCACGTCGCCGACGACGACGCCCGACGCGGTCACGTCGACGTGCCGTGCGCCGATATTGCCGGTGAGCTCGCCGCTGACGGTCACGGTGCTCGCGCGCACTTCGCCCTGGTGCTTGGCGCCGGGTTCGATGGTCAGGTTGCCCTCGACATTCACGTCGCCCTTGAACGCGCCGGCGATGCGCACGTGGCCCGTGCCGGCGATCTTGCCTTCGATCGCGAGGCCGGAGGAAATCAGCGATTCCTTCAGGTCGGCGCGCGGCGCCGGACGCGAGGAGGTGGCCGCCGAGGCGGCCTCGACGGCGGCGCGGTCAAACGTGGAGCGGGGCGCTTCGGCGGGCTTGCCGCCGGCGTTGGCGGGGGCTGGGGCCGGTGCCGGCGTCGTGCTGGCGGGACCTTCTTTCCATAGGGCCATGGTCTTGCTCCGGGTTGACGGGAGGGTTCTCAACCTTACCGCAACAGGCCAGAGTGCGGCGCACTGTCTTCGGGCGCCGACAGCGACGCAGGCATCTTATGCAACGCAGCGATGATCCATTGCGACTAGAATCCCTGTCATTGCGATGACATTGCAGGCCATCAATCGTTCTTCGACCGCGCGCCGCCGGTTCGGCGCGCTGCTGTGGCTGGCACTGGGCCTGAAGGTGCTGTTGCCGCCAGGCTTCATGCTGGCCCAGGTCGACGGGCATCCGCAGCTCGTCATGTGCCCGGCGGGAATCCAGGCCCGGGCCGTCGCGACGAACTCGACCCCAGCGATGGCCGACATGCCGCCGATGGCCGGCATGGACCACGGCGCGCACGTCGGCCATGGCGCCCACGCGGATCACGCCGCCCAAGGCTGCCCGTTTGCCTTGGCGAGCGGCGTCGCATTCGTCGCGCAACACGCGACGCAGCCCGATCCATGGTTCCTGCTGTTGAAGCCGGCGATCGCCCTGGCCGGTACGACGGCCGCGCCCGAACCGCCGTTACGCCACCGCGCGCCGCGCGGCCCGCCCATCCCCGCCTGAAACCTGCTTGAGCTTGCGGTCGAGGCCCTCGCATTGGGCCTGGCTGCAGTCATTTAAGTGTTTTGTCAGCGGAGATTCTTATGTCATTGAGATCAATGGGATATCTGGCGCCGTGCCTGATGCTGGTGCCCGGCGCCTGCCTGGCCTGCGCCTGCGGTTGTGGCGTGTTCGATGTCGGCACCAGTTCGATGTACGCCGAGCACGCCGGCGTCACGGTGTTCAGCGAGTTCGACTACCTCGACCAGAGCCACAACCGCAGCGGCACTTCCAGCGCGCCCGCCGCGGACAACGAAGACAAGGCGATCCGAACCCGTTTCTGGACGGTGGGCGGTCAGTACCAGTTCAACCGCTCGTGGGGGTTGACGGTCGCCGTGCCGTATTGGCAGCGCTCATTCCTGACCACCGATGAGGATTCGGGTGCTCCGGTTGGCAGCTCGCACTCGGCGATCGGCGACATCCGCATCAAGGCCAGCTACACCGGATTTTCCGCGGATATGTCGACCGGCCTGACCTTTGGCGTGAAGCTGGCCAACGGCGACACGAGTTTCCCGGGCTTCGATGCCGACACGCAGATCGGCAGCGGCAGCACCGATGCGCTCATCGGCGCGTACCATCTCGGGCGACTGACTGCCGACCAGCATTGGAGCTACTTTGTCGAAGGACAATGGGACCAGCCGGTCGCGCATCGCGCCAACTACCGGCCGGGTGCGGAGGGCGACATCGCCTTCGGCGCATACTACGAAGGCTGGTCCACGCACCGCGAGCTGAAGCTCGTGCCGATCCTGCAATTGCGCGCCGTGCATCGCCAGGCCGACGGCGGCCCGGACGCACTGCCGGACGACACGGGCTACTCGCGCGTGCTGGTCTCGCCCGGGCTGGAGTGGACGGTGCGTAGGCTGCAGGTCTACGCCGATGTCGCGTTGCCGGTGTATACGTACGCGCGTGGCAACCAACTGTTCGCCAATGAAATGTGGAAACTCAATGCCAGCTATCACTTCTGAGGCGGTGCGCGCTTCGCGACGCTGGGCCGCTCTCGCGGTCGCGATGCTGCTGGGCGCTGCGGCAGGCGGCGCAATGCCAGGAGACGCGACCGCCAGCGGTCCGCCGACGGTCGGAAAAAATGCGCCGCCGCTGCTGGCGCGCACATTTGCCGGCGATCACGTCGACCTTGCCGCGCTGCGCGGCAAGGTCGTCGTGCTGAACTTCTGGGCGAGCTGGTGCGGTCCCTGCCGCAGCGAAATGCCGGCGCTCGACGCGCTGTACCGCGACTATCGCGATCGCGGCGTCATCGTCATCGGACTGAGCGCCGACGATCGCCACGATCGCAGGGAGGCGCTCGCCGCCGCGCGCGGCGTCAGCTACCTGACCGGCATGCTCAGCGATGCGACGACGAATGGCTTCGGCGAGCCCCAGGCATTGCCGATGACGTATATCGTCGCCGCCGATGGCACGCTGGCCGAGGTGCTGACGGCCAACCGCGGCGCGCTGAGCACTGCCCAACTGCGCGCCGCGGTCGATGCGCGGCTGTCGGCTACTTCACCGGCACCATGAGGTGCTGGTAGGGCGTACCCGCCCACATCACGTAGGGCCGCGACGTATCGGGATCGGCATCCTTCGGATACGCATCGTAGAACGCGGCGTCAGCGCCGGCGATCATCAGGTGCGGGCCGGTCTTGATCCAGTGGTTCGTCGCGCTGGGCTTGGCAGCGTACGGATCGGTGTTGCTGGCATCCGTGCCGCCGGCCAGCATGTACATCAGGCCGACCTTGCCGGTGGGCGGCGCCGTCTTCGTCAGCATCGCGTGGATGAAATCCATCGAGGCCTTGTCCATGCACATCGGATCCGGACCGGGTGTCGTCGGCGCATCCGGCATGCACATGAATCCGTTCTTGCTTTCGCGCAACGTGCGCATCGCGCCCTTGTCATCGACGGCCATGACGCCGGCGCCGTGGCGCACGCCGGCGGGAGCCGCGGAGAGCGCGCTTGCAATCAGTTGTTGATCCGTCAGCTTGGCAGGTGCGGCGTTGGCGTCGTCCGCGGCGGCCGTGGCGGGCGTGGCGAGTGGCAATGCGAGCAATGCGGCGAGCGCAAGGCTCCGACAGGTCTGCGTGGTGGGCCTCATGGGCTCTCCTTGGCAGCGCTGGCTGCCATGTATGAGGGCAGGGCGCTGTGTATAACGCCGCGCGCGCACCAACGCAAGACAAATGCGCTTCAGCCCAACCGCGCCCCGGAGTCGGCGTCGAAGTATTTCAGCTTGGCCGGCGCGTAGCGAAGCCGCAGCGGCTGGCCCGGCTCGGGCAATGCTTGGGGTGCGATCCGGCAGACGCATTCGCCGCCGTTGAAGCGCACGCCCAGGAAAATCTCGTTGCCGACCGGCTCAATGCTCTCGAGCACGCCGTCGAAGACAGTTCCGGCCGCATCGGCCGGCGCCAGTTCGAGATGTTCGGGGCGCAGGCCCACGATGACATCGCCCGCATGGGCCGCCAGCGCGGGCGATGCGAGCTGCGCGTCAGGCAGCGGCAGCGAGAATCCGGTGCACTCCAAGGCGGCGTGCGGGCCACGGGCCAGGCGCCCGCGGAAGAAATTCATCGAAGGGCTCCCGATAAATCCGGCGACGAACAGGTTCGCCGGTTCGTCGTACACGTTCATCGGCGTATCGATCTGCTGGACCACGCCGTCGTTCATGACGACGATGCGCTGGCCCAGCGTCATCGCCTCGACCTGGTCGTGCGTCACGTAGATCATCGTCGCGCGCAGCCGTCGATGGAGCCGGCCGATCTCGCTGCGCACGCTCGACCGTAGCTTCGCATCCAGGTTCGACAAGGGTTCATCGAGCAGGAATACGCTTGGCTTGCGCACCAGCGCGCGGCCGAGCGCGACGCGCTGGCGTTGGCCGCCGGAGAGCTCGCGCGGCTTGCGATCGAGCAGGTCGGCGAGCTCGAGCGTGGCGGCCGCATCACGCACCTGCGCCTCGATGTCCGCATCGCGGACGCCGCGGACGCGCAACCCGAAGGCAAGGTTGTCGCGCACGCTCATGTGCGGGTACAGCGCATAGCTCTGGAACACCATCGCGATGTCCCGCTCGCGCGGCGCCATGTCGTTGACGACCCGGTCTCCAATGCGCAATTCGCCGCTGGTGATGCCCTCCAGCCCCGCAATCATGCGCAGCAGCGTCGACTTGCCGCAGCCCGACGGACCGACCAGCGCCACGAGTTCCCCGTCCGCGACCTCGAAAGTGGCGCCCGCCACGGCCACCTGGCCGCTGTCGAAGACCTTCCGGACCTGGGTCAGCCGCACTCCGGCCATGCTTCATCCTATGCGATTCGTTCCGCCCGGGATCGTATACAATCGCGCCCAACAAGGCTATGTAAGCGTTTACTTCAATGGCCGCGACAGCTCGGGGCGGGCAATTCCCGGAAGGCTTCCTGTGGGGCACCGCGACCTCCGCGTACCAGGTCGAAGGCTCGCCGCTCGCGGACGGGGCAGGCGCATCGATCTGGCAACGCTTCTGCGCGACGCCAGGCCGCGTCAGCAACGGCGATACCGGCGAAGTGGCCTGCGATCACTATCGCCGATTCCGTGAAGACGTCGCGTTGATGCGCGAGCTCGGCCTCAACGCGTACCGCTTCAGCATTGCATGGGGCCGCGTGCTGCCCCTCGGACGCGGCGCCACGAACGAAGCGGGACTCGGCTTCTATGAACGGCTCGTCGACGAGCTGCTCAAGGCCGGCATCGAACCGCTGGTCACGCTGTACCACTGGGACCTGCCGGCCGCGCTCGAGGAGCAGGGTGGTTGGCTGAACCCGGACATTGCCGGGTGGTTCGCCGACTACGCTGCAACGGCCTATCGCCGGCTCGATGGGCGCGTGAAGAAGTGGGTCACGATCAACGAGCCCTGGGTCGTCAGCGATGGCGGCTATGTGCGCGGCGTGCTCGCGCCGGGACGCAACACCCGCCATGAAGCGCCGATCGTCGCGCACAACCTGTTGCGCGCGCACGGCGCAGCGGTGCAGGCCTACCGCGCGCAGGGCCGGCACGACATCGGGCTCGTCGTCAACCTGGAGCCGAAGCATCCCGCATCAGGGAGCGCGGCCGACCTTGCCGCCTGCGCGTTCGCCGACGCCTACATGAACCGCCAGTATCTCGATCCGGTGCTGCTCGGTCGGTATCCGGAGGAGCTGCGCGCGATGTTCGGCGAGCACTGGCCCGATTGGCCGACGGCCGATTTCGAGTTGATCCGGCAGCCGCTCGATTTCATCGGCGTCAACTACTACACGCGCAGCGTCGCGCGCGCGCACGAAACGACCTGGCCCGTGCCCGCCGTGGCGGTGCCGCAGGCCGCGGCGATCTACACCGAAACAAACTGGGAGGTGTTCCCGCAAGGGCTCACCGACACGCTGCTGTGGATCCGGCAACGCTACGGCGACGTGCCGCTGTACATCACCGAAAACGGCGCGGCCTTCGCCGATCCCGCCAGCGTCGCAACGGACGAGCTCGATGATCCGCTGCGGGTCGAATACCTGCGCACGCACATCGTGGCGATGCGCGACGCGATCGCGCAGGGCGTCGACGTGCGCGGCTATTGCGTCTGGTCGCTGCTCGACAATTTCGAATGGGCGCTCGGCTATTCGAAGCGCTTTGGCATCGTGCACGTGGATTACGCCACGCAACGGCGCACGCTGAAAGCGAGCGCGCAATATTACCGGCGCGTGATCGCCAGCCGCGGCGCGGCGCTGTAGGAAGCGAGGCGCCCGGCGTTTGGCACCGTCAACCCTTGACGCTGCCCGCCATGATGCCGCGCAGGTAGAAGCGCTGCAGCGCCAGGAACAGCAGCAGTACCGGCAGCACGGTGACCACCGCGCCGGCCATCATCAGCTCGTTGTCCTGCACGTGTTCGCTTGCCAGGCCCGCGAGCGCGACCGGCAGCGTCAACATGTCGCGATCGCTGAGCACGATCAGCGGCCACATGAAATCGTTCCACGTCGCGAGGAACACGAAAATGCCAAGCGTCGCGAGGATCGGCCGCAACACCGGCACGACCACCGAGCGGAAGATGCGCCATTCGCTGGCGCCGTCGACGCGTGCGGCATCGAGCAACTCATCGGGAATCGACAATGCATAGGTGCGCACCAGGAAGATGCCGAAGATGCTCGCGACGCCGGGCACGATGGCGCCGGCGTAGGTGTTGACGAGCCCCAGCACCTTCAGCAGGCCGAACAGCGGGATCATCGTCACCTGAGCGGGCACCAGGAGCCCGGCGAGCAGCAGCCGGTACAGCGCCTCGCGCCCGCGGAAGCGGAGCTTCGCGAACGCGTAGCCGGCCATGCCGTTGAACACCAGCGCCAGCAGCGTCGCGCTGCTCGCGACGATGACGCTGTTGGCGAGGAATCGTCCCATGTGCCGCGCGGCGAACAGCTCGCGATAGTGATCGAGGGTCACGGCGCGCGGCAGGATCGGCGGGGGCGAGGTGGCCGAGGCGCCGGCCGGCATCAGCGACACCGAGATCATCCACAGCAGCGGGAACAGCGTCACCGCGGCGCCCAGCCACAGCGCGACATTGACGAGGCACGCTGCAACGCGCGGTTTCATGCCTGGCCCAGGCGGCGCGTCAGCCGCAGCTGCAATGCGGTGAACAGCAGCACCAGCGCGAAAAGCACGAACGCCACGCTCGAGGCGTAACCGAGTTTCCACCAGCTGAAGCCCTGCTCGAACATGTAGTAGAGGACGCTGACCGTGCTCTGCAGCGGGCCGCCTTGCGTCATGACGTAGGGTTCGGCGAACAACTGGAAATAGCCGCTGACCGTGACGATCGCCACCAGGGCCAGAGTCGGCGCCAGCATCGGCAGCGTGACGTGGCGCAGGCGGGTCCATGCCCCGGCGCCTTCGACGCGCGCCGCCTCGTGGAGGTCTTCCGGGATCGCCTGCAGCGCAGCCAGCAGGATGATCATGTTGTAGCCGAAGTTCTTCCAGACGGCGAGCAGCACGATCGAGGGCATCGACCAATGCGCGTCGCCCAGCCAATCGACCGGGCCGAGTCCCACGTGCGCGAGCAGGTCATTGAAAATACCGTAGCGCGTGTGCAGCAGGTAACGCCAGACCAGCGCGACCGCGACCAGCGTCGTGACGACCGGCGCGAACAGCGCGGTGCGCAACAATGGCTTGAAGCGCGCGAGCCTGGAATCGAGCAGCAATGCCGCGCCGAGCGAAGCGCACAACGAGAGCGGCACGCCGAGCACGACGAACTCCGCGGTGTTGCCGAGTGCCTGCCAGAAGATCGGCGTGTCCAGCAGCGTGCGGTAGTTGTCGAACCCGATGATGCGCAGGTTCGCGCCGTCCGCCAGCGCGTAGAGGTCGAAATCGGTGAAGCTCAGCAGGAGCCCGGCAACGACCGGCAGCAGGAAGAACACCGAGATCAGCAGCAACGCCGGAAGCGACAGCCACCAACCGGCCGAACCGCGGTTCACGTCGCCGCCTTGCGCGCGAGCAGCCAGCGTCGCTTGGCCAGCATGGCATCCACTTCCTCGTCGAGGCTGGCCGTGGCGTCGGCCTCGTCCTGTTCGCCGCGCGCGACGCGTTCGGCCATCGTGCGCATGGCCTGCATGACCTGTTCCCACTCGGGCAACTGGGGGAAGGCGCGCAGGTGCTCGAGCTGTTCGCGGAAGGCGCGCGTGTATGGATCGCTCCCGATCGCGCCGCCTTCCCAGCTGCTGCGCCGCGGCGGCAGGTCGCCCGTCAGTTCATGGAAGCGCTGCTGCACGGCCGGCTGCGACAGGAATTCGATCACGGCGAAGGCGCTGTCCTTGTGGCGGGAGCGATTGAAGATGACGAGGCTCGAGCCACCGGCGCTCGACACGCCGGGTCCATCGGGTCCGGGCATCGGCGCCGTCATCCAGCTTCCCTGGAGCGATTGCGGCAGCCGGCGCTTGAACTCGGGGATATTCCAGGGTCCCGACACATAGAAAGCAAAATAGCCGCGCCCGAATTCATTCCATACGTTCGAGACTTGGGTCTCGGTCAGCGTGGGCGCGAGCGATTGCTGGAACAACTGGTGGTAGAACGACAGCGCGCGCCGGAACGAGGCGCTGCGAAAATTGCCGTATCGATCGCCATCGCGCAGCATCGATTCGGGCTGCTGCAGCGCCAGCACCTGCAGCGGCTCGAACTGGTTCAGCGGCAGCAACACGGCGTAGCGATCGTCCCCGACGAGACGCTTGATGGCCTGCATCTGCGCGAGCCACTCGCTCCAGGTGACAGGCGGCGCCGGGAAACCCGCCTGCTGCAACAGGTCGCTGCGATAGAAAAGCAGCCGCGTATCGACATACCAGGGCACGCCGTACAGCGCTCCGCCGAGCAGGTTCGGTTGCCAGGCACCGGGGAAGTAGTCGTCCCGGACAATCCGGGTGGAGACGGCGACGCGGGCCTGCAGTGGTTCGAGCGACTGCAGCGCGACCAGCTCGGGGATCCACGTGTTGCCGAGCTGGCATAGATCCGGTGTCGCATCGCCGGCGATCGCGGTGAGCAGCTTCTCGTGCGCGGCGTTCCACGCGAGCTGCTGCACCTCGATGTGCACGCGCGGATGCGTGCGCTCGAATTCCGGCAGCAGCTGCGAGAGGACTTCGGCTTCCGAACCGACGGCCCAGAAGTGCAGCGTCTCGACCTGGGGTTCGCGCTGCCCGCAGGCGCTCAAGCAAAGCGCCAGCGCGAAGGCGAGCGCGCGCCTCAGCCCAGCCATCCGCCGGTGAAGCCCGCACGCACCAGGCCGCGACGAATCACGGAATCGTTCTGCATCAGTCGCCAGATGAGTCCACTGCGGTAGTTCTCGATCATCGCCACGATGGGTCCTTGCGTCAGCCCATAATAGCGCGAGTCAACCCAGCCCAGGTCGCCGACCCTTCGACCGCTCAGCAACTGAACCTCGAACTTGAAACTCGGGTTGTAGCAGTCGACGAAGCCGTAGTCGGTGTAGATCACCGACCCGTAGCGCTGGTACATCGCGGATACGGCGGGCATGACGAGCTCGGGAGCGAACGGCAGGCAGCCGAGCGTGGCGCTGACCGACAGGGTGCCGTCATCGATCTGGTCCTGCGCGTGCAGGTAGACGCCGCGCGCGGCGTAGGTGTGGAAGCGCGCGTTCGCGCCGCGATACACGAGCATGCCGTCGTAGGGGCCGTCGCATGCGCTCAATCCCCACACGTCGGGGCCGTAGCCTTCCCAGCCCATCGGGTTCGCGATCGCGTAGGCGCGCTGTGACAGGACGGCTCGCCGGCTGTTCTCGAAATAGTCGAAACCCCTGGCGCTCATGTAGGCGTCGTTGATGCCCCGGAGGTTCACCCACACCTGCGTGAACTGATGCGCGAACAGCGCACCGAAGGTCAGGTGTTCGACGCCCATGATCGTGCCCCAGCTGCTGCTGTAGCCGCTCGTCCACGCCGCCCAGGAATCGGGACCGACCGGATGCGACGTCGAGCCGAGCGCCAGCAGATAGACGAACATCGCCTCGTTGTAGCCGATCCAGTCGGCGCTGAGGAACCCGGTCTCGGGCCGCCAACCCATGCAGATGCCGGGGCCATTCGCCTGCATCCAGTTCCAGTCGGCGCGATCGCAGACGAGGTCGGCCAGCGAGCGGATCTCCGTTTCATCCGGGCCGGCGCCGTTGAAATACTGGCCGCAGGAACGCAAGCCCATGAACAGCAGCGCGCTGTCCACCGTGGAGAGCTCCGAGTTGGCAAAGCGTGTGCCGGTGGCTGCGTCCAGGAAGTGATAGAAAAAGCCCTTGTGCCCCGCCATGCCGCTGCCATCCGGCCCCTGCGGCGCATCGCGCAGGAATTGCAGCCAGCCGCGTACGCGTTGCGCGGCTTCTGCGCGCGTGACCCAGCCGTGCTCGACGCCGACCGGCACGGCCGTGAACGCGAAGCCCATCGACGCGATGCTGACCGGTGCGGGGTCGGGCGTCAGGTCGGGCGCGAGCCCGCGCGCGACTTCGGTGGTCTGCCAGAAATAGTTGAACGTGCGCCGTTGCGTTTCGCTGAGCAGGGCATCGGCCGACAGCGGCGGCGGCGCGGGCAGTGTCGACGCGCCGCCGGGTGCATGGCGGCTGCGCCCGGCGCACGCGGCCAACAGGCCTGTTGCCGCCGCGCGCTGCAGGAACCCACGGCGGTTCATGCGCTGGGCGCCTTGCAGTGGCGATCGATGAACTGCTGGTGCATCGGCATCGCCTCGACGCAGCTGGCGACGACCGATTTCACGTGGTTGACGAACGCGCGCAGGTCCGCATCGCTCATCTGGTTGACCATCGGATGCCACCCGGCAGGCACGATGCGCTGGCCAAGCATCACCTGTACCCAGCTGACCTGGCCGAACAACTCGTCGCCGCGGCGGAAGTAACGCCCGCCGTCCTTGAACAGGTCGATCGTGGCGCGCAGGTCGTCGGGTATCGGCATCGTGCGGCAATAGTTCCAGAACGGTGAATCGGCGCGCTCGGTGGCGTGGTAATGCAGGATCAGGAAATCGCGTATCCGCTCGAACTCGAGCGCCGCGATCTCGTTGTAGCGATCGATGATCACCGGCGTGATGCCCTCGGTCGGGAACATCAGCACGAGCCGACCAATCGCGGACTGGATCATGTAGATGCTGGTCGATTCGAGCGGCTCCATGAAGCCGCCCGCCAGGCCGACCGCGAGCACGTTCTTGTTCCAGATCTTGCGCCGGCGTCCCGTCGTGAATCGCAGCTGGCGTGGTTCGGCCAGCGCCTTGCCGTCGAGGTTCTTGAGCAATATCGAGGCGGCCTCGTCGTCGCTGATGAACTTGCTCGAATACACGTGGCCGTTGCCGGTGCGGTGCTGCAGCGGAATGCGCCATTGCCATCCGGCCGTGCGCGCGGTCGAGCGCGTGTACGGCGTCGGCGGCCCGACGCTTTCGCAGGGCACGGCCAGCGCGCTGTCGCAGGGGAGCCAGTGCGTCCAGTCTTCGTAGCCGGTGTGCAGCGCGCCTTCGATCAGCAGGCCGCGAAAGCCCGAGCAGTCGATGAACAGGTCGCCCGCGATGACCTCGCCGCTCTCCAGCACGAGGGATTCGACGTAACCATCGGTTGGCCGCAACTTGACCTCGCGCACCTTGCCTTCGGTGCGCACGACGCCGCGCGCCTCGGAGTAGCGGCGCAGGTAGCGCGCGTACAGGCCTGCATCGAAGTGGTATGCGTAGGCCACCTCGGACAACGGCGAACCCTTCGGCGCATCGGTAGCCGAGACCATGAATTTCCCGCGCGGCGCCGCCAGCGTGTTGAGCGAATAGTCGCCGAGATCGTCGGCCCATCCGTTGCTGCGGGCGCGCAGCCAGTATTGGTGGAAGGGCACCGAACCCAGGTCATGCCCCAGCGTGCCGAAGCCGTGGATGTAGGTGTCGCCGATCTGCCCCCAGTCCTTGAACTGGATGCCGAGCTTGAACGTGCCCTGGGTTTCGCGCACGAACTCGGCTTCGTCGACCTCGAGCGACTTGTTGTAGTAGGAAAGGTGCGGGATCGTCGCCTCGCCGACGCCGACAGTGCCGATTTCCTCGGACTCGATCAGCCGTATCGAATACGACTTGCCGAATGTCTTGGCCAGCGCGCTGGCCGCCATCCAGCCCGCCGTGCCGCCGCCGACGATAACGATATTCTTTATCACTCGACCTACCCCTGAAAAGGACAAAGCCCGCGCAGGCGGGCTTTGTCCGTTGGTTGGCCTTGAAGGCCGTTGCTAGCCCGCGGTACTCGTTCCCGCAGTTACCACTTCACGCCCGCGGTCAACTTGAAGGTCCGTGGCACGCCCACGATCGGACCCGTCTTGTTGTATTGCGGTGAGTTCGGCGGATTCCAGCTGGCCGAGCCCGAGTCGAAGTTCGACGAATCGAAGGCATTGAGCACATCCGCGCGGATGTAGGCGCTCATGTTCTTCGGCAGGTCGAAGCTCTTGGTCGTCTGCAGGTCGAGCGTCCGGTAGCCGATCCGTTGGTCGAACGTTGCAGCCGCCGGGTAGGCGTTCGTGCCGAACGCATTGCACGTCTGTCCGGCGGCCGCTCCGAGCTGGCCGCAGCCGAGGATCGTCGTGTACGGGATCGGCGAGGCCAACGTCAGCTTGGCCGCAAACGTCAGGCCCCAGGGCCCGTCGATACTGCCCGTCGCCACCAAGCGGTGCTTGGCCACGGCGTTGGACAGCGTGAACGGGTAGTCCGCAATGTTCGGCAGGTCGAACGCGTAGCTGTCGGTGTACAGCCGGTTCTGCTTCGCATTGGTGTACGTGTACGCAATCGTCGCACTCCAATGCGATTCGCGCGTGTACGGCTTCTCGGCCTCGACGAGCAGCTGCGTGGTCCTCGTCTTCTGGCCGTTCTGCCACAGCACGAGGTTGCTCTGCAGTTGCGCCGGAGCGGCCGAGCACCACTGTGCCGGCGCGCCACCCCAGGCCACGCCGCAGCCTGCCGCGGCAAAGCTGCCGTCGGCGTAGCGGTTGCCGAGCACGCCGATCAGGCCTTCGTAGCTGTTGATGCGCACCAGCGTCGCGCTCGTGTTCCAGTCGCCGAGCTTGTTGCGCATGCCGACGCTGAACTGGTCGGAGTAGGGCACCTTCAGGTGGTTCGGGAACAGGTTCGCTTCTCCGCCCGGGGCGCCCAGCCCCTGCAGGTTGGCGGCGTTGAGATACTTGGGATCCCAGACGACGCATCCGACCGGGTTGGCCGCCGCGTCAGCCGGATTGACGCACTGGTTGAAGCTGTAGCCGCCGCCGGTGAAGTTGACGGTCGGCTCCGACAACGCATTCTTCGAATTCTCGAGCTGCAGCTTGTCGAACAGGTTGCGGTCGTAGGCGCGGCCGACGCCGCCGAACACGACGTGCTTTTCATCGCCCGCGATGTCGTAGGAGAAGCCGAGACGCGGAGCGATTTCACCCTTTGGCGGATGACGGTTGTGGCCGTTGCTGATGTAGTCGCTGATGTTGATGCCGCCCTTGGCCAGCGCATCCGCATACGTCTCGCCCGGGGTCGGGCGAGGCAGCTGTCCGTCGGACGTGCCCGGTACGCCGGGGCAATTCGGAGCCAGGTCGGGCGGACCGCAATGCACGACGCCCGGATCCGGATAGGCCAGCTTCAGCGAATCGAGGATGCGCTGCAGCGTCACGTACTTCTCGAAGGACGGCGTGACTTCGTAGTCCCAACGAACGCCCAGGTTGAACGTCAGGTGCTGGTTGACCGCCCAGTCGTCCTGCAAATAAATGCCGAACTGCTTGTTGTCCGATTTCGCGGTCAGCGGCAAGCCGTAGTTGACCTTGCCGAACACAGCCTGGAACGGCGTGGCGGACGTGCCGTTCGCGTCGACCGCGTAGTAGTAGTGGGCCGCATCCGATCCGTCGCGCGCGACGAGTTGCACGGCCTTGAACTTGAAGCCGGTCTTGATCGTGTGCGAACCGTGCCAGTCGATGGCGCTGAACGTCAGGTCGTCCTGGATGCCGGTGCCGTCCTGGTGCTTGTCGGTGTACTGGCGCGGGTCGGCGCCATTGATCGTGATGATGTCCTGGCGGAACTGGTTGTTCGCACCGAAGTACGTGTACGTGATGGCAGGGTCGCTGCTCAGCGGCGACGGGTTGTCGACCGTCTTCTCGTAGAGCGCCATCAGTTCGTTGACCCAGCGATCGGCGCTGTGCTGCCAACGCAGGTTCACGCGGGTTTCATCGTTCTTGAAATTGAAACCACCGGAAACCGCGACATTGCCCGAGCCGCCCTGCACCTCGGTCTCACGGCGGATCTTCGTGCTCAGTTCAACGCGGTCGCGGTCGCTGGGCTCCCAGTCCAACTTGGCGAAGTACAGGTCTTCCTTGAAGGGCGTGGTGCTGGGGCCGAATTGCGAGAACACGCCGGGCGGCAGCAAAGTCGCCAGCGGAATGCCGGCCAGGCTGCCATCGGGCGAAACCACCGCCGGGAGCGAGAAGTCCTTGTGCTCCCAGGTCACGAAGTAGTGCAGCATGTCCTGGATGATCGGGCCGCCGACGGCCATGCCGTACTCTTCGTTCGTCGACTTCACCTTCGTGCCGCCCGCCGCGGTTTCCGAAGGGGTCGCCGAACGGAGCTTCTCGTTGGTGTAGTCACCGAAGATCTCGCCGTGGAGCTGGTTCGTGCCCGACTTCGTCTGCGCCGTGATGGCCGCGCTCGAAATCTGGTCGTACTCGGCCTTGTAGTTCGACGTGATGACCTTGTATTCGCCGATGGCGAGCTGCGGGAACGGGTTGCCCGGGTCGCCACTGCCATTCGGGCCGGACTGGCCGGCGATACCGCCGGTCTTCACGTAGTTCTTCTGGCCGACGCCGTCGATGAACACGTTGATCGAGCTGTTGGACTGTGCGCCGCTCTGGATCGAGGTGTTGCCCTTGGCATCGACGCTGAACACCATGCCCGGCACGGTGTCGGCAAACTCGAGGAAGTTGCGCGTGATCTGCGGCGTGGTTTCGATCTGGTGGAGCGATACGGTCGCGCCGATTTCAGAAGTCTTCGTTTCAACCAGGCGGGTCGCCCGCACGATCACCTCTTCGAGCGTCGCGCCGGCCGCTTCGGCCGTGCCAGCGGTCAGGTCGAGTGTCGTGGTGGATGCGACGGACAGCGTCACGGTCTGTTCCGTGCCGGCGCCGGCGTCGATGCGCCAGGTGCCCGGCTGCAGGCCGAGCAGCGTGTACTTGCCGTCGGCGCCCGCAGTGGTGCGGCGCGATGCGCCAGTCTCGACGTTCTTCGCCGTGATCTGGGCATTGGCCGCGGCCATGCCTTTCACGGTGGCATCGGCGGTCTGCGCCCAGCCGGCGGTGGGCACTACCACTGCCGACACCAGCGCCGAGGCAATGGCCGGGCCGTACAGTTTGTGGTGACGTTGCGTTCGCTTCTTCATTTCCGATTCCCCGTGTTGGAAATAACCCCAGTCATCAATTCAAGCCAGTCAATCAGTGCGGCACGCGATGGCACGACTCGCGGATCACCAGTTGCGTGCCCAGCGTATGGCGCATGGGTTTCACGCTCGTTGGCTCGTCGATCGTGCGCGCGAGCTCCTCGAGCGCCTGGCGCCCGAGCTCGGTCGTCTGCGCGCGCACGGTCGTCAGCGGCGGGCTGACATAGCGCGCGATTGGAATGTCGTCGAATCCCGCGATCGCCACGTCGGCCGGGCAGTGGAGCCCGGCGTCGCGCAACGCGAACAGGCAGCCGATGGCCATCATGTCGTTGGCCGCGAAGACCGCATCCGGGCGCGGCGTCATGGACGCGATCTTTTGCCCGGCGATGTATCCCGATTCCTCGGTGAAATTGCCGGGCAGCACGAGCGCCTTCGCGGCCAGCGTGCGCCCGAGCGCGGCCTGGAAACCACGCAGGCGTGCGGCCGATTCGTAGTTGCCTTCCGGGCCCGCGATGTGCGCGATGTATTGGTGGCCTTGCGCGCGCAGGTGTTCGACCATCGCCTTCGCGCCGCCGAAATCGTCGATGACGAATGCGGTCGCGCGTGCGGCGTCGCCCGGCGAATTCAGCAACACGGCGGGCAGCATCGGCGGCAGCGCGTCATCGAGCGAGTGCGCATCGAGATAGGGCGACATGACCAGGACGCCATCGACACGGCCGTTCATCGCGCGCAGGGCCAGCGCGGCTTCGCCGGCATCGCCGTGCGAACTGGAAACCAGCAGGTGCAGTCCGCGCAGTCGCGCAGCGCGATCGATGCCGCGGATCAGTTCCGAAAAGTATTCGCCGTGGATATCGGGCAACAGCACGCCGATCGTGTGCGTGCGGCGGGTGATCAGGCTGCGTGCGGCTTCATGCGGCGTGTAGCGCAAATGCTGCGCAGCGCGCAGCACGCGCTGGCGAGTCGGTTCGGTGACCGCGCCAGTGTTGTTCAATACACGGGATACGGACGCGGTGGACACGCGCGCGCGTATCGCCACGTCCTTGATCGTTGCCGCCAACAATTCCCCCAATGTCCCGGCCTCGTTTCATGTAAGCGTTTACCAGCGAGAAAGTAAACGCTTACGAGCGATGGTAGTGGCCGAAACGTGACGCTGTCAATGCACGATTGTTGTATTTAAGACACGGCATGGCAATGTTAGCGCTCCCCTTCCTGCGGTTAGCGGCCGATGTTGAGTTCGGCCGGCTTGCCGTGCGCCGAATCCGGGCTGATCCAGATCCGGACGGCGGCCGGCTCCGCGCTGAAATGCTGCTGCGCATCCCACAGTGCGAGCGCTTCGGGGCCGAGTTCAAAGCTCACGCGCTTCGTTTCGCCCGCTGCCAGCGGGACGCGCCGGAACCCGGCCAGCGCGCGCACCGGCTGCGCGACGCTCGTGCCGCGCAGCGACACATAGAGTTGCACGGTCTCGACGCCGGGGCGCGACCCGGTGTTCGTGATATCGGCACTGGCGGTCAGCACCGCTTTGCGCGCGCCG
>Ga0209023_10001123_pt1 | contig 36900 bp, 40 predicted proteins | sample LakOneMetagenome_FD_187468 | JGI IMG/M metagenome (GOLD analysis project Ga0209023, IMG submission 187468) | Freshwater and sediment microbial communities from Lake Erie, Canada (SPAdes) (version 2) | ecosystem: Environmental > Aquatic > Freshwater > Lentic | place: Lake Erie, Canada...
GATCTGGGGCCGGAGCCGGCATCGGCTCGGGCTCGGCGCGGACGCGCGGCTGCAGGGCGTTGCTGACGGCGGTGTGGATGGCGTCGGGATCGACCTCGCGCACGCCGATGGCGAAGCCCAGGGCGACGATGGCGGCGACGGCGAACAGCAGGGCGGCGATGATGGTCGCGCCGGGGATGTGGGCGAAGCTCAGGACGCTGGCTACCATGTGCAGCAGCGCGTCACCCCAGAAGCCGCCCAGGCCCTTTTCCAGCTGCCAGATGGCTGGCGGCGGGGGAGCCGCCAAGGTGGCGGACAGCGCCAGAAGACCCAGGACGCCGACGCCGGCGCGCTGGCGCAGGTCCTTGCGCTCGGCGTCCGGATCGGCCTGGGCCACGCGGGTGACGCCGAAGACCAGCATGAACAGCGCGACGCCCCAGCCCGACAGGCCCAGCGACTGCATCAGAAGATCGGCGACGGCCGCGCCCGGACCGCCCAGGGCGTTGCGGGCCGGCTCGCCGGTGACGGCGTTCAGGCTGGGGTCGGTGGCGTTGTAGGTCGCGATGGCCAGGAGCAGGCCGGCCCCGATCACGGTGATGATCCCGCCCCGGAACCGGGCGGTCCAGGGCTGGACCCAGCCGTAACGGATCGCATCCCAAAGGAGCTCCGTCGTGGATCGCCGCGCGGCTCGCGCCATGAAAGTCTCCGAACTCAACTCGTCTCGCGACCCGGCAGAAGGGGTCGAACCGCGATGTTGTGCCCGAAGAGCGTTAAGAGGCGTTTACGGCGTTCGTCAGGAAATGATTCATAAGGTCGCGGACTTCAGCGCCTCAGGCCGCCTCGAACGTCACCGGCCCGCCCCAGAACCCCTGCACCAGCCCGTTCTGCGGCCCCGGCGTGCCGGTCGTCAGGAACACCCGTCCCCCGCCCGTCCCCACCGCATAGTCCGGGTGGCGCTCCAGATAGAGCTCCAGCGCGTCGGCCGTGGCCTCGGGCTGCTGGATCAGCGGGGTGCCGGCCGGCAGGGCGGCGCGGAACAGGTCGGCGATGATCTCGTAGTGGGTGCAGCCCAGCACCACGCGGTGCGGATAGCGGCCGATGCGGGTCTTAAGGGCCTCGACATGGCCCTCGACCGCCTTGGCCAGCTCGACCACCGAGGCGTCGCCCTCGATCAGCGGCACCAGTTCGGGACAGGCCTCGGAGAACACCGCAAGATCCTGCTTTCGCTTGTCGATCTCGATCTCGTAGACGCGCGAGCGGACCGTGGCCTGGGTGGCGAAGACGCCCAGGATGTCCAGCTGCTCGACCTTGTCGCCGCGCCGCTCAGCCTCGTGCTCCCAGGGAAGACCCGTGGCCTTCTCGATGGTCGGCACGATGATGCCCAGGATGTTGATCGGCCGGCCGATCTCTTTCCGATATCCCGGCAGCCAGGTCTGCTGCAGGCGGCGCAGGGCGATGGCCGAGGCGGTGTTGCAGGCCAGCACGACCAGGCTGGCGCCGCGGTCGAACAGGCGGATGCAGCCGGCCTTGGTCAGCTCGACGATGTCCTCGCCGGTGCGCACGCCATAGGGCGCGTGGGCCTGGTCGGCCAGATAGGTGAAGTCCGCCTGGGGCAGACGCTGCACGAGGGCGCGGTGGACCGAGAGGCCGCCTACGCCGGAGTCGAAGACGCCGATCATGGCCAAAGCTGTAGCCGCCAAACCGGGCCTCGTCCACGGAGTGAGCACCCCTTGGGGGAAGGTTACGGTCCTGTCATGTGACACGCCCCGGAACCTTGTTAGGGTCGCGTCCAAATCTTCACCGGAGACACTCCGTGCAACGTCGTACGTTCCTTGCTTCAGCCGCCGCCGTCGGGGCCTCGGCCGCCCTCAATCCGAGCTTGTCCATGGCCCAAGGCGCTAACCCGATGACCCAGAAGTGGGTCGGCCCCTATGGCGGCGTGCCGGCCTTCGACAAGGTCAAGGTCGCCGACTTCAAGCCGGCCCTGGAAACGGCCATGGCCAAGAACCTGGCCGAGATCGACGCCATCACGTCCAACAAGGCCGCGCCGACCTTCGAGAACACCATCGCCGCGCTGGAAGATTCCGGCCGGATGCTGAACGACGTCCAGACCTATTACGGCATCTGGGGCTCGAACATGAGCACGCCGGAATTCCAGGCCGTCGAGGAAGTGATGGACCCGGCGCTGTCGGCCCACGGCGACAAGATCAACCAGAACGTCGCGCTCTTCGCCCGCGTCGAGGCGGTCTACAACTCGCCGGACAAGGCCAAGCTGACGCCGGAACAGCAGCGCGTGCTGTGGATCTACTACCGCAACTTCGTGCGCTCGGGCGCCAAGCTCAGCCCCGACGCCAAGGCCCGGGTCGGCGCGATCAACACCGAGCTGGCTGGCCTCTACACCAAGTTCAGCCAGAACCTGCTGGCCGACGAGAACACCTGGATCGAGCTGTCGGACGCCGACCTGGCCGGCCTGCCCCAGGGCCTGAAGGACGCCGCTGCTTCGAACGCCGCCTCGCGCAAGCTTCCGGGCAAGTTCATCGTCGTCAACACCCGCTCCAGCGTCGACCCGTTCCTGACCGAGAGCCCGGTCCGCAGCGCTCGCGAGAAGGTCTGGCGCGCGTTCGTTAACCGCGGCGACAACGGCGGCGCGACCGACAACAACGCCATCATCAGCAAGATCCTCAAGCTGCGCGTCGAGCGCGCTAAGCTGCTGGGCTACAAGACCCACGCCCACTGGCGCCTGGAAAACGCCATGGCCAAGACGCCCGAGAACGCCATGGCGCTGATGGAGGCGGTGTGGACCCCGGCCATCGCCCAGGTCGCCATCGACGTCGCCGACATGCAGGCGATCATCGACAAGGAAGGGGGCGGCTTCAAGCTCGAGCCGTGGGACTACCGCTTCTACGCCGAGAAGGTCCGCCTGGCGAAGTACGCCCTCGATATGAACGAGGTGAAGCCGTACCTGCAGCTGGACAAGCTGCGCGAGGGCATGTTCTGGGCCTCCGGCCAGCTCTACGGCTTTGAATTCAAGAAGCTTTCGGGCATCCCCGTCTATCACGAGGACATCACGGTTTATGAGGTGACCCGCGCCGGCAAGCATGTCGGCCTGTGGTACTTCGACCCCTATGCCCGTCCGGGCAAGCGCTCGGGCGCGTGGATGAACGCCTACCGCACCCAGGAGCGGTTCAAGGGCGAGGTCACCACGATCGTCTCGAACAACTCCAACTTCATCAAGGGCAAGCCCGGCGAGCCCCTGCTGATCTCGTGGGACGACGCCACCACCCTGTTCCACGAGTTCGGCCACGCCCTGCACGGCCTGAACGCCAACGCCACCTACCCGTCGGTGTCGGGCACGGCCGTGGCGCGCGACTATGTCGAATTCCCCAGCCAGCTGAACGAACATTGGCTGCCGACGCCGCAGGTGCTGAACCAGTTCGCCCTGCACTACCAGACCGGCAAGCCGATCCCGCAGGCCCTGGTCGACAAGATCGAGGCCGCCGGCAAGTTCGGCGAGGGTTTCGGCACGACCGAGTACCTGGCCTCGGCCCTGATCGACATGAAGCTGCACCTGGCCGGCGACGTCGACATCGATCCGGACAAGTTCGAGCGCGAGGAGCTGGCCAAGCTGAACATGCCGCATGAGATCGTCATGCGTCACCGCACCCCGCAGTTCGGCCACGTGTTCTCGTCCGACGGCTACTCGGCCGGCTACTACAGCTACCTGTGGGCCGACACCCTGACCGCCGACGTCGCCGAGGCGTTCGAGGAGGCGCCGGGCAAGTTCTACGACAAGCCGACCGCCAAACGCCTCTACGAGACGATCATGTCGAAGGGCAACACCGTCGATCCCGTCGACCAGTTCCGCGCCTTCCGCGGTCGCGACGTGAAGATCGGGGCGCTGATGCGCAAGCGCGGCTTCCCGGTTCCGCCGGGAGCCTAAACGACCTGACCCATGCCCTTCTCCCGCCACGGGAGAAGGGCTAAGTCACGTCAGGGGGCTGAAGGAGTTTCGATGGTCGCGTCCGCCGCTCTCGCCTTGTCCCTGCTGCTGGCCGGCCAGACCGCGCCGCCGCCGCCCGTCGTGGAGCTCGGCGCCGCGCCGGCCCAGGACGAGAGCGCGGTGGTCGCCGAGCTGACCGTGGTGGCCAAGCCCAAGGGGCCGGCGATCTGGCTGGTCGAGAAGGACGGAGCCAAGCTCTACATCCTCGGCTCGGCCAGTCCCCTGCCCCATCAGCTGAAGTGGGACAGCCCGCGCCTGAACAAGGCGCTGGACAAGGCCAGCCTCGTCCTGATCCCGCCGCAGGCCGCGGTCGGCGTCACCCAGGCGGCCGGTTTCATCCTCAGCTTCGGCGGCGGCCTGCGTCAGCCGATGGGCAAGAACCTCGAGGACCAGCTGCCGCCCGATCTGAAGGCGCGCTTCGTGGAGTCCCGCAACCAGGCCCGCAAGGGTCCGGGCGAATACAAGAACTGGAAGCCCGGCGTGGCGGGGTTCTTGCTGCTGTCGGACTTCCGCCAGGCGGCGGGCCTGTCGGAAGCCAAGCCGGTCAGCACGATCGAGCGCATGGCCAAGGCCCGCAAGCTGAAGGTCAAGTCGGTCGGCCAGTACCGGATGAGCGCGGTGACCTCGATCGCCGCCAAGCTGTCGCCCGAGGACCAGCTCTATTGCCTGCGCGTGGCGCTGGACGAGGTCGCCTATGACGGCGCGCACTCCACCACGATCGGCCAGGACTGGGCGGAGGGCGACCTCGCCTCGGTTCGCGCCCGCTACCGCGCCAGCGGCGCCCAGCGTTGCCTGTTGCGCGCGCCGGGCGGCGCTGCGCTGCTGGAGAAGGGTGTGGGCCAGACCGCCGATGCGATGACGGACGCCTTGAAGCGTCCCGGCGTCACCGTGGCGGTGGTGGATCTCGGCTTCCTGCTGCCGGCCAATGGCGTGCTGGATCGACTGAAGGCTGGCGGCGCGACGGTCAGTTCGCCTGTAGAGTAAGGTCATCGCGGTTCCGGGGAGGCAAACTGACATGAAGACGATCGCTATCGCCGCCACGCTCGCGCTGCTGGCCGCCGGTTCGGCGCGCGCCGAGGTCGTGGACGCTCAGCCCAACGGCTTCGAGGTCCGGCGTCAGGTCGTGATCGCCGCTCCGGCCAATGCGGTCTGGGCCACCCTGGTCACGCCGTCCAAGTGGTGGGCGTCGGCCCATACCTTTTCGGGTTCGGCCGCCAACCTGTCCTTGGGCGCGGCCTCGGGGGCTTGCTTCTGCGAACGGCTGCCGAATGGCGGCTCGGTGTTGCACATGACCACGGTCAACGCCGTCCCGGGCCAGAAGCTGGTGCTGGTCGGCGCGCTCGGCCCGATGCAGAGCTCTGGCGCGTCCGGCGCGCTGACCTTCCTGCTGGCCGAGAAGGACGGCGCCACGACGGTGACCGTCACCTACGACGTTGGCGGCTATTTCAAGGGCGGCCTGGACAAGATCGCCGCGCCCGTCGACGGCGTGCTGGGTCAGCAGGTGGCCGGGCTGAAGGCGGCAAGCGAGGCGAAATAGGCCGTGCGTCCTTCGAGGCGCATGAAAAAGCCCGCGAACCTCTTTGGCTCGCGGGCTTTTCTGTTTTCAGTCCAGGAAAGGCTTACGCGCTCTCCGCCACGCCCTCGTCCGAGGCCCCCAGCAGGGCCATCTGCAGGCGCGAGCGGTCGCGGCGGGCCGCTTCCAGGGCGCCTTCGGCCAGGGCGGCTTCCGAGGTGAGGCGCTCGATCGTGGCCTGCAGCTCGGCGACCTTGTCCTCGTGCTCGCGACGGATCTGGTCCTGGGCTTCCTGCATGCCGTCGAGACGGGCGCGCAGCTGCTGGGCCCGTTCCTCGGCGCGCTTCATGGCCTTGTCCTGGGCGACGGCGCCCTTGGCCAGCTGGTCGGCGCGCTCGATGGCGGTGGCGCGCGCCGTGTCGACGCCGGCATGGCGCTGACGCAGGCCTTCGGAATCCTCTTCCAGCGTGCGGATGCGTTCCAGGGCGCGTTCCAGGGCGACATTGAGATCGCCGGCGCGGCGCTCGACCGCCTTCTGGTGTGCCGAGGACTCGGCCAGGCGGGCCGAGATCTGGCCGTTCATCTCTTCCAGCTTGTCGGCGCGGCCGGTGGCGGTCTCGAGGCGCGTCTGCAGGGCCGAGATCTCGGCGCGCGAGGCTTCGACCTGGCTTTCCAGTCCGCGGATGATGCGGCCGCTGTCGGTCTGGTGGGCGTGCAGGGCGTTCTCGACCGCTTGGACGCGGGCGCGTTCGCCGGCCAGCTGAGCTTCCAAGTCGGTCTCGATGCGCGACAGGCGGGCGACGTCCAGGCCAGCCTGGTCGACGCGCTTCTTCAGGGTCGCGGCTTCCTCGCCCAACAAGGCGTTGTCCTGGTTGGCGCGGGCCAGGGCGGCTTCGGCGTCGCCACGGCGAGTGTCGATGTCCTGCGACTGGACGCGCAGGCTGTCGACGTCCTGCACCAGGTGCTCGATGCGGGCGTTGGCGTCGCGCAAGGACGCGTCGAGGCTGGAGACCTTCAGGTCCGACTGCAGCAGGGCGTTGCGCAGGCGGTCGATCTCGAGAGCGTTGTCTTCCAGCGCCGCGTCCTGGGTCTGGCGGCGGGCGTCGGTTTCGCCAAGGGCGGTTTCGGCGGCGGCCAGGCGAGCGCTGACGTCGCGCTCCTCGGCCTGGATCTGTGCGACCTGACGCTGGGCGTGGTCATAGTTGGCGCGCAGGGCGATCAACTCGGCGTGCTCGGCGCGGCGGGCGTCGAACTCCTGGGCGACGGGACCGCGGATCTCGGCGATCAGCGGCTCGATGGCCTTCAGGTGCTCCATGACGCGACCGATGCTGTCGAGGCCACCGTGAATGGTCTCGTAGCGTTGGCCGATCGCCTGGGTGGATTCGATCTGATGCTGCACGGTCTCGGCCTGGGTGTCCTCACCCAGAACGATCGGCTTGCCGTTCTTGTTCTCGCGAGGATTCTTAGACAGCAGTCTCATATCGCCCACTTTCGCCCCATGCGTGTCCGCCTCGACCTGACAGATCGACTTGCGGACGCCGCGAATCTCTTACCCAGAGGTTAACAACTTAGTTTACGGGCAAGGTGAATGTCGAGGGGCAGACGCCGCGACGGGGCGTCGCGGATGACCTTCAAACGCCTGAAAATTGGGGACGATCCGCCGTTTCGACCGCCATCACCCGGGCGACGGCGTTGACCACGGCCCCAATGCGCAGGGCGGCCTGGATCTGGACGGGCTCGACGCCCCGCCTCCGCAGCTCCGCTTCATGGCTGTCCAGGCACGCGCCGCAGCCGTTGATCGCCGACACGGCGATGCAGCAGAGCTCGTAGGTCACCGTGTGGTCGCGGCCGAACCGCAGGCGCGAAGGCAGGCTCTCATAGTCCGCCGCCGTCATCAGGTGGACGGCGCGGAAATAGACGTTGGTCATGGCCATGGTCGCCGCCGCCGTCTTGGCCTCTTCGAAGGCCTCCGGCGGCAAGCCGGCCTCGCGCGCGATCATGGTCAGGGCCAGCAGGGTCTCGGGCTCGCCGATCGCGCAGGCGCTGGCGACGAAGCAGCTCCACTTGTCCGTTTCGTCCAGCACCGTCTCGCCGGCCAGGACCTCCAGGTTGCGGCCGATGGCCTGGGCGTAGGCGGGCAGCTGGGCGCGCAGGGCCTCGATCGACATGGGAGCGCTCCGTCCGGAAGGGACTGGCGGTCTAGCATCTGTGGGGAGGGTTCGTCCCGGCCCGCGCCGCTGGGAGGGGAGACGCGGGCGGACCGGGATCGACGGGCAGGGCGTCCGGCGTCGGGTGGGGGAGACACGCCGGACCTTTTCCCGTGAGCAAGGTGGTACGCCTCGGCCGCTTAGATAGCCAATCGATAGTTTTTGGCTTTCCGATAGATGCGACCTATATTGCAGCCATGCTTCTCCCGACCCTACGCCAGCTGCAGTATCTGAAGCTCCTGTCGGAGCACGGCTCGTTCAGCCGGGCCGCCGAGAGCGCCTATGTCACCCAGCCCACCCTGTCGGCCGGCATCCAGGAACTGGAGAAGATCCTGGGCGCGCCGGTGGTCGACCGGGCGCGCTCGGGGGTGATCCTGACCGCCGCCGGCCAGGAGGCGGTGCGGCGGGCCGAGGACATCCTGGCTCGGACCGAGGACCTGGTGCAGGCCGCGCGCGGCGCCGGCCAGCCGCTGGCGGGCCGTTTCCGCCTGGGCGTCATCCCGACCGTGGCGCCGTACCTGCTGCCGCGCGCCCTGCCCGTCCTGCGCGACCGGTTTCCCAAGCTGAAGCTGTTCCTGCGCGAGGACCTGACCCAGCGGCTGATCACGGCCCTGAAGAGCGGCGCGCTGGACGCGGCCCTGATCGCCCTGCCCTACGACATGACCGGCCTGGATTGGGCCCATGTCGAGGATGATGAGCTGCTGGCGGCCGCGCCGGCCAACCATCCGATGGCCGCCTCGACCCGGGTCGATCCCGACAGCCTGCGCGGCGATGACCTGATCCTGCTGGAAGACGGCCACTGCCTGCGCGACCACGCGCTTGCGGCCTGTGGTCTTGAGCCGCCGCGCGGTGTCGGCGACGACGAGACCTTCGCGGCCACGTCGCTGCCGACCCTGGTGCAGATGATCGGCTCGGGGCTGGGCGTGTCGTTCCTGCCGGCCATGGCCGTGCACGCCGGCCTGACCGACAAGACCGCGCTGACGATCCGGCCGCTGGCGACCGAGCATCCCAGCCGCGAGATCGTGGTGGCCTGGCGGGCCGGTTCCAGCCGCGGCGTCGAGGGGCGGCTGCTGGCCGAGACCCTGCAGGTGGCCGAGGCCTAGCGCCCCGCCAGCTTGGCGCGGGCGGCCTGCTCGACCTTGTCGAGGCCCTTCAGCGTGTCGTTCGAGCTTTCCAGCGTCGTGTTGAAGTCGCGCAGGTCGTGGGTGTCGATCTTGCGGATCGTCTTCTCGCGCGACCATTCCAGGCCGATCGTCTGGCCCAGGCGACAGGCCTTGGGCAGCATGGCCGCGCGCTCGGACGGACCGCCCTTGACCAGCAGCTTGCCGACGATCTCGTTCCAGTTCGGCGAGCCCGGCACGCAGAACGCCAGATGGTCGCAGTGCCCGGTCCAGAACCGTTGGTACCAGCGGGCGTGCTCTGGCGTGTCGTAGCGAAGGGCCGGCGGCCCGAGGATCGTCTGGCAGTCCGGGCGCACGAAGGATTGAGCCTGGGCGGCGCCGGCCGTCATCAGAACCGCCGCCAGCGCGGCGGAAATCTTAAACCGCATGCGAGATCGGACCCTCGGCGCGGCCTTCGACGAACTGGCGGACATAGGGGTTGTCGGTCGTGGACAGCTCGGCGGCCGGCCCGCGCCAGATGATCTTGCCACCGTGCAGCATGGCGATCTCGTCGCCGATGGTCTGGGCCGAGGCCAGGTCGTGGGTGATCGACACGGCGGTCGAGCCCAGGCGACGCACCTGGTTGGAGATCAGCTCGTTGATCGCCGCGGCCGTGATCGGGTCCAGGCCCGTGGTCGGCTCGTCGAAGAACAGGATCTCGGGCTGGGCGACGACGGCGCGAGCCAGGCCCGCGCGCTTCTGCATGCCGCCCGACAGCTCGGACGGGAAGCGGTCGGCGACGTCGGCGGCCAAGCGCACCTGCTCCAGGGCCTCGATCGCGCGTGCGCGGGCTTCCTTGCGACCGACGCCGTCGGCGTTGATCAGGCGGAAGGCGACGTTTTCCCAGATGGTCAGGCTGTCGAACAGGGCCGCGCCCTGGAACAGCACGCCCACGCGGGAGAACAGCTTGCGACGTGCGCCTTCCGACAGGCCCACGGTGTTCTTGCCGTCCAGCTCGATCTCGCCGGCGTCAGGGCGCATCAGGCCCAGCGCGGTCTTGATCGTCACCGACTTGCCCTGGCCCGAGCCGCCGATAATCACTAGCGAACGGCCCGGCGCGACCGACAGGTCTAGACCGTCGAGCACCGCGCGGCCCTCGAATTGCTTCGTCACGCCTTTCCAGGCGAGTTTGGGGGTCACGTCGGTCATGAGGCGTGGGTGAACAAGGTGGTCAGGAGGTAGTCGGAGGCGAAGATCAGGATCGCCGAGGACACGACAGCGTGGGTGGTGGCCCGGCCGACGCCGCGGGCGCCGCCCGAGGCGTTGTAGCCGTGGTAGCAGCCCATCAGCGCCACGATGAAGCCGAACACGGCCGCCTTGATCAGGCCCGAGCCGATGTCCCACAGCTGCAGAAAGTCCAGCGTGTTGCGGACATAGATGGTCGGGTTGAACTCCAGCACCCGCGTGGCGACCAGCCAGCCGCCGGCGATACCGATGGTGTCGGCCACCGCCGCCAGCAGCGGCATCATCAGGAGGCCGGCCAGCAGGCGAGGGCCGACCAGGTAGCGGAAGGGGTCGGTCGACAGGGTGCGCATGGCGTCGATCTGTTCGGTGGCGCGCATGGCCCCGATCTCGGCGGCGATGGCGGCCGAGACGCGGCCGGCCAGCATCAGCGAGGCCAGCACGGGACCCAGCTCCCGGGTGATCCCCAGGGCCACGATCTGCGGCATCACCTGCTCGGCGTTGAAGCGCCCTCCGCCGGTGAAGATGTTCAGCGCCAGGGCCGCGCCGGTGAAGATGGCGGTCAGACCCACCACCGGCAGCGAGAAGAAGCCGATGGCCACGAACTGGCGCATCAGCTGGCCGAAGAACCAGGGCGGGGTCAGGGCGGCGGTGACGCCGCGCACGGCGAACACGCCGACCGAGCCGACCATGCGCACGGCGGCCAGGGTCGAGCGACCCAGCACACGGACAGGATTGGTGGCGACCTTCCGGGCCGCCTCGACCGCCGTCACGCTAGTAGCTCACGGCCGGCTGCGACGCGGCGGGAGCGGGGGCGGCCGCAGGCGCCGCCGCATCCGAACCGCCGCCTTGCGGACGGATCACCGAGCCGATCAGGCCAAACAGGTCGACCGCGCCCTGGGTGTTCTCGATCTGGCCGCCCGGCTTGAGATCGTCCATGGCCGCGCCTGGCGCGATCGAGACGTGCGCGCCGCCCAGGATGCCGTCGCTGGTGATCTTGGCGGTCGAGTCCGTCGGCAGCTTGACGGTCGGGTCGATGGACAGCTTGGCCACGGCCAGGAACGTCTTCGGCTCCAGCGTGATCTCCGAGACCGTGCCGACCTTGACGCCGGCGACGCTGACCGCGGCGCCCGGAGCCAGGGAGCCGGCCTCGCCGAACTTGGCGCTGATCTCATAGTCGCCGCGCTTCATGTGCACGCCGCCCACGCTCAGCGAATAGGTCAGGAACCCCGCCGCCAGGGCGAGGACGACGACGCCCATGGCCGTCTCGGCCCATTGTTCGCGCAATGCCATATCCCCTTGAGTCTTTACCTATCGCCTGCCGCTACTTGCGACGACCAGAAGGCGCCGAGCCGCTCTTCTGGAGTTGATTGATCAGCACGTCGATATTGCCGCCGGCGTTGTCGATCGTCGACACGAAGTCCTGCTGCTGGGTGATCGCCAGCCAGATGCCCTTGAACTGGACATCGACGACCTTCCAGCTCTGGCCGCCGCCCAGGACGCGCCACGAGACCGGCAGGGGCTGGGTGATCTGGCCGCCCGAGATCACGGTCTTGACCGTCACGTCGCCCGGCTTGTTGATCACCGAGCCGACCACCTTCAGCTGCTCGCCGCGATAGTCGTCGATGCGGCTCTGGTAGACGCCCTCGGCATAGGTGCGGAACACCGGCGTGAAGCGGGCGCGCTGGTCCGGCGTGATGGTGCGGGCGTACTTGCCCAGCACGAAGTTGGTGATGCGCGGCACGTCGGCCAGCTCGTCCACCGCCTGGTGGAAGACCTGCTTCTTCTGCGCGTCGCCCATGCCCTTGTCGGCCAGCACGGTGATCACGCGCTGGGCCTTGGTCTGGACGAAGGCCTCGGCGCCGGCGTCGCGGGCCTGGGCCATGGCGGAACCGCCGATGGCGGCGGCCCCGAAGAAAGCCAAAAGCGCGGCGTTGGCGCCGCGCCGGGTGGTGAGGGTGTTGGTCATGGTCTTACCGGTCATGGTTTGGGCGTCGCCCGCGGCGTGGAAGCATCCGGGGGCGGCGCATCGAAATCAGGGAGAACCTCGGCCTCGCCCGCCGCGTCGCGCACAGAAGCTTCGCGATACTGGGTATAGGCCGAACGGGTGGTGACGTAGGGGTCCGAAGCGTCCTTCAACGCCTGGAAGGCCGGATCGGTCGCCGCGCGCAGGTCGACGATGGTGACGCCCGTGCGAGCCTTGCCGAAATCGGTGCTCAGCCCGCCGACATAGAACGAAACAGGGTCGGTGAAGATGTCCAGGGCGCGGCCGACGCCGTCGCGGACGTTCAGCGGGCCCATCAGCGGCACATAGAGATAGGCGCCGGGCTTGGCGCCCCAGACCCCGAAGGTCTGGCCGAAGTCGGAATCGCGGCGCGGCAGGTGCATCTTGGCGGCCACGTCGAACAGGCCCAGCACGCCGACGGTCGAGTTGACGATGAAGCGGGTCGTCGAGCGCATGGCGCCCTTGGGCTTGCCCTGCAGCACCAGGTTCATGACCGTGTTCGGCTCGCCCAGATTATAGACGGCCGAGCTGACGCGGTTGCGCACGACGCGCGGCGTCACGGCCATGTAGCCGTGGGCCACCGGCGCCAGCAGGGCGCGGTCCAGGCCCATGCCGACCTTGAACGAACCACGGTTGAAGCTCTCGAACGGGTCGTTGGCGGCCTCGACCGTCGCGGTCGTGCCGACGTCGGTCTGAGCCGCTTGATCCTGAGCGAGCGCCGGCGCGAATGCGACCAGGCTGGCGGCCACGGCGAGCCCCGCGGCGGCGATATGCCTGCCGGTCGCCTTGTGGCGCGGGCTGTTGTCCTGGTCGCTCAAGCGCATGCTCCTGCTTCTTACACGCGGCATGTATTCACGCCGCAATCCGTATCAAGACCGATTACGTTGTATTTCGGTCACGTTTGGGCGGCCTTGCTTCGAAACGCCCTGACTTGAACGTGCCGGCCTCAAACCGGACGCTCGGGCGGCGCGAAATAGTTCGACACAATCAGATATATCGAAAATGGCTCTTGACCATCGATCAATCCGATATATCTATCATTTCGATATAACGGAATAGGATCTAAAACACACATGTTTGGACGACATCATCACCACCGCGGCCACTGGCGCGGTCACGCCGACGAGCATCACGGCCGTCACCCCTTCGGCTTCCATGGCGGTCATCATCACGGCGGTCCGCGCGGTCGCGGCGGGCGCATGGGCCGTTTCTTCGATCATGGCGACCTGCGCTTCGTGGTCCTCAAGCTGATCGCCGAGAAGCCCAGCCATGGCTATGAGCTGATCAAGGCCATCGAAACCGCGGCCGGCGGCGCCTATACCCCCAGCCCGGGCGTGGTCTATCCGACCCTGACCCTGCTGGAAGAGCTGGGCTACGTCACCGCCAGCGACGCGGGCGGCGGCAAGAAGCTCTATACGATCACCGCCGAGGGCGAGGCCTTCCTGGCCAGCAACGAAGCGCCCGTCCGCTCGCTGTTCGAGCGCATGGCCGAGGCCGCCCAGGCCAGCGCCGCCTTCTCGCCGCAGATCCTGCGGGCGCGCGAGAACGTCAAGACGGCCCTGCGCCTGAAGCTCCACGGCCAGCTGACGGCCGAGCAGATCGCGGCGGTGGCCAAGGTCCTGGACGACGCCGCCACGGCGATCGAAGCCATCTAGGAGGTCTCATGGAAAGCCACGCCCGCGTCGCCACCGACAAGGCGGCCCGCTACATGACCCAGCTGGCCAAGCACTGGAGCCACAAGTTCGAGGTCACCTATGACGAGACCTCGGCGGTGTTTCCGCTGCCGGCCGGGACCTGCCGGATGACGGCGCATACCGATGGTCTCGACATCACCGTCGAAGCCGTCGACCTCGAAAGCCTGGCGCGGCTGGAAGACGTCGTGGCCAAGCACCTGGACCGCTTCGCCTTTCGCGAGGGGGAGCTGCAGTACGGCTGGACCCGCGCTTGGGCGGCCGGCTCGGTCGATCCGCGCGCCATGCGGATCAACGCCGTGCACTAGAAGGTCGGCGAGACTGAAACCCGTCTTGGGTCGGACGATGAAACATTTCTGACCAAAGGGCGTTCGTAGGCTGAGGTTTAGCTTTGCCGCGAAAACGCCCGGGGGGGCAGTCATGACCGACCTGCTTAGAGCCGATCCTGTCGAGGCCTTCGACGTTTCAAGACGCGTGTTGGAGACGGACCTCTCCGACATCGATCTCCTGCACAGCATCAGCGTGGCGCTGATCGGTGAGCAGGATCGCACGGAGTTGTACGGCAAGATCGTCGACGCCGCGGTCTCGATCACGCGATCGCAGTTCGGCACGATTCAGCTGCTGTGTCCGAAGGACGACCCGTCGGGCCATGGCGGCGAGCTGCAGCTTCTGCACCACCACGGCCTGTCGCCCGAGGCCGCCGGCTTCTGGCAGTGGGTCAGCCCCCGGGCCTACAGCAGCTGCACCCAAGCGCTGAAGTTCGGCCAGCGGGCGATCATCCCCGACTTCGAAACCTGGGACGAGATCGCCGGCAGCGAGGATCTCCTGGCGTTCCGCCGCACCGGAATCCGCTCCGCCCAGACGACGCCGTTGCTGTCGCGCAGCGGCGAGTTGCTGGGCATGATCTCGACCCACTGGACCCATCCGCACGAGCCTTCGCAGCGGGATCTGCGGCTGCTGGACATCCTGGCGCGGCAGGCGGCCGACCTGCTGGAACGGACCATCTCCGAGGAGCAGCAGCGTCAGACCGCGCTCAAGCTGCGCGAGCTCAACGATACGCTGGAGACGCGCGTCCAGGAGCGAACGAACGCGCTGTTGGCCGCCGAGGGTCAGGTCCGCCAGATGCAGAAGCTGGAGGCGATCGGCCAGCTGACCGGCGGCGTGGCCCACGACTTCAACAACTTGCTCACCGTCATCCGCTCGTCGGCCGAGCTGCTGCGCCGGCCGTCGCTGCCTGACGAAAAGCGCGTCCGCTATCTGGACGCCATCTCGGACACGGCCGACCGCGCCGCCAAGCTGACCGCCCAACTGCTGGCCTTCGCCCGCCGCCAGGCGCTGAAGCCCGTCACCTTCGACATCGGCGAGCGCATCGCCGGCGTCACGGACATGCTGGGCACGGTTATCGGCGCGCGCGTTCGCCTGACGATCGAAGCGCCCGCGTCGCCCTGCTTCGTGGAGGCCGACGCCAGCCAGTTCGAGACGGCCCTCGTCAACATGGTGGTCAATGCGCGGGACGCGATGGACGGGGAGGGCGACCTCGTCATTCGCGCCTATGAGGCGCCGTTCCTGCCGCCGTTGCGAGGCCATGGCGGTCACGAGGGTCCGTTCATCGCCGTCTCGGTCACCGACACCGGGGGCGGCATGTCGCCGGAAGTCCTGAGCCATATCTTCGAACCCTTCTTCACCACCAAGGGCGTGGGCAAGGGGACGGGTCTTGGGCTTTCGCAGGTCTTCGGCTTCGCCAAGCAGTCCGGCGGCGACGTCGACGTGGTCAGCGATGTTGGCCAGGGCGCTACGTTCACCCTCTATCTGCCGCGCGTCGATGCGCCGGCCGAGGCCGATGTCCAGGTGGTCGGGGAGGCGTCCAGCGACGTCCCCGGCGCCATCCTGATCGTCGAGGACAATGCCGAGGTCGGCGAGTTCGCGCGGCAATTGCTGGACGATCTGGGCTTCAAGACCTGTCTCGCCACGAATGCCCAGCGCGCCCTGGCGATCCTGGAGGAGCGGGCCGGCGACTTCGACTTCGTCTTCTCCGACGTCGTCATGCCCGGCGTCAGCGGCCTGGAGCTGGGCCGTCGCATCCGCGGCCGCTGGCCCAAGCTCCCGGTCGTGCTGACCAGCGGCTACAGCCAGGTTCTGGCGGACGACGGCCACCACGGCTTTCCGGTGCTGCAGAAGCCCTATTCGGTCGGAGAACTGGGCCGCATCCTGCGCGCCGCCCGCAACTGAGCGGTCAGTGCAGCCCGCGCAGCAGGTCCATGCGGCGCATGGCCTTGCCGGGGATCTCGGAGATCCGGCCCAGCGGCAGGGCCTCGGCGACCTGGCGCACGCCGTAGACGGCGTGGCGGACCAGGGTCGGCACCGAGGGCGAGCCCAGGAAGCCGAACACCACCTTCTGCTGGGCGTTGGAAAGCTCGCGCTTGAAGCGGTAGTCGCCGGTGCCCAGGTCGAGGCGCGTGTACGGCGTGCCGTCCATGCTCTTCAGGATGTCCTGGAACAGCATCAGGCCCGGCGAATAGCGCTCGAGGTCGGGATTGTGGGCGATCAGCCAGCCGTGGATCGTGTGCTGGCCGCGCAGGTGCAGGTGCACCGCGGCCAGGCGCTCGCCCAGGTGCAGGGTGTAGAGCCCGCCGCCGAATTCCGGGCCACGCATCTGGAAGAGATCGTCCAGCAGCTTGTTGACCCAGGGCGTCTTGAAGAGGTCGGTCTGGTGGGTCAGCAGCAGCTGCACGCGCTTCCAGGCCACAAGCTGGTCGAACGCCGCGCGGCTTTCCGACATGGCGGTGAAGCGGCAGGCGCCGACTTCGCGCTCGGCCTTGCGGCGCTTCTTTTCGATGTCCTTCAGGACCCCGACGCCGGCGGTCTTGCGCTCGGCGGCATAGGCCTCATAGCCGTCCGGGGCCTCGACGACCCAGCTATCGGCCTGGCCGCGGCCGTGGCGGGCCAGCGTCACGTCGTCGGCCATCATGTGGCAGAAGTCGATGCGGTGCGCGCCCAGGGCGACCAGCAGGTCGCGCGGGTCCATGGTCACGCCGGGGGCGGTGACCAGGGCCTGGTAGTCGCACATCGGCGCGCCGACGGGCATGGCCACGTCCTGGCGGACCCGGGCGGGCAGGAAGCCGATGGCCTCGCCCTCCGCGCCGCGCTGGATAGCGACCTTGACCTCATGGCCCTTGTCGCCCTGAGCCCGGGCCACGGCCAAGGCCCACTGCGGCGACAGGAACGGCGAGTCCAGTCGGCTCTGGCCACGTCGCAGCTCTTCCCACCGCGCGATGTCGGCAGGCGAGAGGTCCAGGGCTTTGACGACTTCGATAGTCACGGCGGCGGTTCCGACAGGTTTGTCGACGCGCATCCTGACAGCGATAACTTTCAGTTGGGTTGACGGCACGGCGTTCTCTCGAACGCCGCGCTATCTGCTCAGTCCATCAGCTTCTTGCTGAGATAGACATATTCCAGCGCCTGGCGGCGGGCGGTTTCGGCCAGGTTGGCCGAGGCTGCGTGGCCGCCGTCGATGTTCTCGTAATAGAGCACCGGATAGCCCAGTTCCTCGAGCCGCGCGGCCGCCTTGCGGGCGTGGGCCGGGTGGACGCGGTCGTCCTTGGTCGAGGTCTCGATGAACACCTCGGGATATTTCTGGCCGGCCTTGAGGTTGGAATAGGGATCGTACTTGGCGATCACCGACCGCTCGGACGGAATGGCCGGGTCGCCATACTCGCCCACCCACGAGGCGCCGGCCCCGATCTGGCTGTAGCGGATCATGTCGAACAAAGGCACCTGCACGACGATGGCGTTGTAGAGCTCGGGCCGCTGGGTCAAGGCAACGCCCATCAAGAGGCCGCCGTTGCTGCCGCCCATGATCCCCAGGTGTCGCGGCGAGGTGATCTTGCGCGTGATCAGGTCCTGCGAGACGGCGAAAAAGTCGTCATAGACCTTCTGGCGGTTGGCCTTCAGGCCCGCCTCGTGCCAGGCCGGGCCGAACTCGCCGCCGCCCCGGATGTTGGCCACGACATACGTGCCGCCGCGCTCCAGCCACAGCTTGCCCATCACGCCCGAATAGCCGGGGGTCATCGGCACCTGGAAGCCGCCGTAGGCATAGAGCAGGGTAGGGGCCTGGCCGTCATACTTGATGCCCTTGGGCCGCACGACGAAGTACGGAATCTTGGTCCCGTCGGTGCTGGTCGCCTCGAACTGCTCGACCACGTGGGTGGAGGCGTCGAACCGGGCCGGCGAGGCCTTGACCTGTTCCAGCTTCAGCGTACCGGCGTCGGCCAGCCAGTAGGTGCTGGGGGCCAGGTAGCCGGTGACGGTGACGAACAGGCGCTCGTCGGTCTCGGCGGTCGAGCCCAGGCCGATGGCGCTGTTGGCCGGCAGGTCCAGGGTCTGCGACGTCCAGCCCTTGGCGCCATGGGTCAGCACCCGGGCCGCGCCCTTGACGTTGTCCAGCAGGCCGACGACCAGCTTGGTGCGGGTGGTGGTGACCTGCTCGACCGACTGCTTGGCGGTGGGGCGCAGGACCAGCGTGGCTACGGCGGTCTCCGGCGAGGCCTTCAGCTTGGCCATGTCGAAGCTGATCAGGTCGCCGGTCTTGAAGCCCTTCCAGTCCTGCTCCATCAGCACGATCATCTGGCCGGCGACATAGCCCTGGATCGAGCTCTTCAGCGGCAGGTCCAGCTTCACGGGCTTTGCGCCCTCGATCAGGTAGGTTTCGCTCTCGAAGAAGGTCACGCCGCGGTGGGCCATCACCGCCACGGCCTTGCCGTCGCTGTCACGCAGCACGAACGGGCTGACCGAGACGTCGGTCTCCGTCCCGCGGAAGACCTCGACCGCCTGGTCGAGGGCCTGGCCACGTTTCAGGGTCTTCAGGACGTAGGCATAGCCCGACTTGGTCAGCTCGCCAGGCTTCCACTCGCGGCCGACCAGCAGGGTGTCCTTGTCCAGCCAGGTGTAGTTCTGCTTGCCCTCGGGCAGGACGAAGCCGCCGGGCACGAAGCTTTTGGTCGTGGTGTCGAACTCGCGGACCGTCACGGCGTCCTTGCCGCCGTTCGAGAGCGTCACCAGGCAGCGGGTGTCCTGCGGCGGCAGGCACGAGGCGCCCTTGAACACCCAGTTGGCGCCCTCGGCCTTGGACAGGGCGTCAACGTCCAGGATCGTCTCCCAGGCCGGGTCGGCCGTGCGATAGCTCTCGAGGCTGGTCTTGCGCCACAGGCCGCGCACGTGGTCGGCGTCCTGCCAGAAGTTGCGCAAGGACCCGTCGCCGGCGAACGAAACGCCCGGCACGCGGTCCTTGGCGTTGAGGATCGCCAGGGCCTTGGCCTCCAGGTCGCCATAGCGCTTGTCGCCCTGCAGCACCGGCAGGGTCTTGGCGTTCTGGGCCTTGGCCCAGTCCATGGCGCGCGTCCCCTCGATGTCCTCCATCCAGAGATAGGGATCGTTCTTGCCCAGCTCGGTCAGCGGAGTGCGGGCTTCCGCAGGAACAGACTTTTCGGCTTCGCCGGCGATCGCAGGGGAGATGGTCATCAGACTCGTGGACGCGAGGAGAACAGTCAGAAGCTTACGCACTTAGTGATCCATCAGCTGACGCGACAGGTAGGTGTAGTGCAGCGCCCAGCGACGGGCGTTGTTCTTGGGGTCCGCGCCATTGGCGTGACCGCCGTCGGTGTTCTCGAAATAGAGATGGTCGATCTTCAGGTCGTCCATCTTGGCGGCGAACTTGCGGGCGTGGCCCGGGTGGACGCGGTCGTCCTTGGTCGAGGTGGTGATGTAGGCCAGCGGGTATTTCACGCCCGCCTTCAGGTTCTGGTAGGGGCTGTACTTCTCGATCCAGACGCGTTCGGCCGGGATGGCGGGGTCGCCATACTCGCCGATCCAGGAGGCGCCGGCCGGCAGGTAGGTGTAGCGGATCATGTCCAGCAGCGGGCTTTCGACCACCACCGCGTTCCACAGGTCCGGACGCTCGGTCAGGGCCACGCCCATCAGCAGGCCGCCGTTCGAGCGACCATAGGCGCCCAGGTGACGCGGTGTGGTGGCCTTGTCGGCGATCAGCTTCTCGGCCACGGCGAAGTAATCGTCATAGGCGCGCTGGCGGTTGGCCTTCAGCGCCGCCTCGTGCCAGGCCGGACCGAACTCGCCGCCGCCGCGGATATTGGCCACCACGAAGGCGCCGCCGCGTTCCAGCCACAGCTTGCCGATCACCGGATCGTAGACCGGCAGCTTCGACAGGTTGAAGCCGCCATAGGCGTGCAGCAGGGTCGGGTTCTGGCCGTCCAGCTTCCAGCCCTTCTTGTGGACCACGAAGTAGGGGATGGCCGTGCCGTCCTTCGAGGTCGCCGACTTCTGCTCGACCACCAGGTCGTTGGTCGCGAACTGGGCGGGCAGGGCCTTGACCGTCTGGGCGGTGGTCCCAGTGGCGTCGGCCAGCTTCAGCTGGGTCGGGTTCAGGAAGCCTTCGACCGTGTAGAAGACGTCGTCGCCTTCGTCGGAATGCGAGCCCAGCGAGACGGCGGCGTTGTCGATGACCGGCAGGGCGGTCGCCTTGACGCCGGCCGCGCCGCGGTCTTCCAGGGTGATGACCCGGCCCCGGACATTGTCATAGAGCGAGACGACGACGCGGTGGTCGGTGACGGCGACCTGATCGATCGACTGGCGGTCCTGGGGCGCCAACAGCAGCACCGCGTCGCCGCCGCCGCCCGGCGACAGCAGCGCGGCCGGCGAGGCCGCGACGACCGAACCGGCCTTGAACGCGCGCCACGGCTCCTCGGTCTTCATCACCAGCTTGCCGTTCAGCAGGCCGCGCACCCCGACCTTTTCCGGGATCGGCAGGCGCTTGGCCGCCTTGCCGTCCCACAGATAGGTCTCGTCGTGGAAGAAGTCGGTGGCGCGGGTCAGCAGCACCACGGTGTTGCCCGCCGCGTCACGCAGCACGTTCGGCCGGGCCGAGACGTCGGATTTCTGGCCGCGATAGACTTCGACCGCCTGGTCCAGGCTCTGGCCGCGCTTCAGGGTCTTGATCACGAAGCCGTAGCCGCTGTCGGTCGTCGTGCCTTCACCCCAGTTGCGGGTCAGGATCAGGGTGTCGGGATCCAGCCACTCGATCGACTGCTTGCTCTCGGGTAGCACGAACCCGCCGGCCGCCGGATCGACGAAGCTCTTGGTGGTCAGGTCGAATTCGCGGACCGTCACGGCGTCCTTGCCGCCGTTCGACAGGTTCACCAGGCAGCGGTCGTGGGTCTTGGGGCGGCAGTCGGCGCCCTTCCAGATCCAGTTCTTGCCCTCGGCCTTGGCCAGGGCGTCGATGTCGATGACCGTTTCCCACTGCGGGTTGGCGGTCTTGTAGGATTCGAGGCTCGTACGACGCCAGACGCCGCGCACATGGTCGGCGTCCTGCCAGAAGTTGAACACCGTCTTGCCGATGAAGTTGGGCATGGCGATCCGGTCCTTGCTGGACAGGATCTTCAGCGCCTCGGTCTGCAGGCCCGCGAACCGCGCGTCGCCCGACAGGAGCGGCAGGGTCTTGTCGTTCTGGGTCTTCACCCAGGCCAGGCTGTCGGGGCTTTCCACCGCCTCCAGCGCCAGGTGGGGATCGGTCTCCTGCGCGTACGCTGCAGTGGAGAGCATGGCGGCCAGGGCCGCGGCGGAACAGGTGCGGAGCAGGGTCATGGCGCGGGACGGTATCCGAAAATTTCGCCCGCGCCAGAGCTTGGCAGGCCAAGAAAAAGGGGAAAGTCAGACCCCGTCGTCGGGAATGTTCAGCAGGACGCCGCACGCCTTGCAGTGGACGGCGTCCGGATCGTGCCGGCGCAGGCCGCAGGCGTGGCATTGATAGATCACCTTGTGCGGCCGCAGGATCGACTGGATCAGGCCGATGAACAGCGACACACCGCCCAGCATCACCGCCATCGACAAGAGCTTGCCCCACACGCCCGGCAGGGTGACGTCGCCATAGCCGGTGGTCGTCAGGCTGGTGACGGTGAAATAGAGCGCGTCGACATAGCCGGCGATGCCCTCGTGGCGACCGGCGAAGCTCGTATAGACAAAGCCCGTGACCACGAAGACGAAGGTCGCCAAGGAGCTCGCCGCCCGGGTGATGTCCTCGACGCGGGTGTCGTCATAGCGCCGCCCGACCGTGCGCCAGAAGAACTCGCTGTGGATCAGGGTCCACAGGCGCAGCACCCGCAGGAAGCCGAAATTGAACAGCCAGGCGGGGAAGAGGAGCGTGGCCAGCACGAAGAGGTCCAGCCAGACGATCGGCTTCTTCAGCCAGGACCTGACGTCGCCATGCGCGATGGCCCGCGCGGCAAGATCCAGCGCCAGGAACGCCGCCACGCCGTAGTCCAGCAGATAGAACGTCAGCCCGTGGCGCTGCATCAGCGGCGCGGCGATGAAGAAGGCGATCAGCGCCAGGTCGATCAGGATGATCCCGTACCGGAACCGCACCGCCGCCGGCGAGGCGCCGTGGTAGAGCGCCCGTAGGCGAGCGCGGACGCGCATCTCCTCAGCCATTGTCGGAAACCAGCCGCAGCGGCGGAGCCTCGACGGGCGCGGGCGGCGGCCCGCCGACCAACGCCAGGGCCGTCTCATAGGCGCCGCCGAAATCGACGCGGGTCAGGTCATCCAGGCGTCGAGCGGAGGGTTGCGGGTCCCAGGCCGCGTCGGGCCCGATGTCGCGCAGCCAGATGACGCCGCCTTCCAGGCTGGCCACCGCGCCGATATGCACCTCGGCCTCGCTATAGACCGTGATGACCGGGAACAGGTTGCCGGCGGTGGTGACGATGTCGTCGATGCTGTTCAGGGCCACGGCCGGCGTCTCGGGCTGGACTTGGCCCAGCTTCTCCAGGGCGGCCTCCACGAATTCGGGATAGGGCGCGGGCTGCAGGTTCTTGACGCCGTCCAGGCGATAACAGCCGAAGCCATTGAAACGCAGGTGGTCGCTGACCTCGCACAGCATCAGGAACTCGGGTCCGATCCCGACCACATAGCCCCGCACCCAGCCGTCCTCGAAGCGCCGGTGGAAGCGCGTCAGCCGGCGCGCCTGCATGGCGTCGGCCAGCTGCCCGCGAACGTCGGTGGTCGTCATTCTACTGCGTCGTCCCGCTGCGGTGCAATTTGCGCTGCTTTCCACTATATAGCCGCCTCATGAGCCGCACCTTCCTGAAGATGAACGGGCTCGGCAACGACTTCGTCGTCATCGAGACCCAGACCCAGACGTTCGACCCTACGCCCGAGGAGATCCGTGCGATCGCCAAACGCGGGGACGGCGGCGTGGGCTGCGATCAGGTGATCGCCATCGACCCGCCCAAGGCGCCGGGCGCCTCGGCCTATGTGCGCTTCTGGAATTCGGACGGCGACAAGGTCGGCGCGTGCGGCAACGGCACACGCTGCGTGGCTTGGCTCCTGATGCAGTCGTCGGGCAAGGACGCCGTGGCCTTCGACACCGAGGGCGGTCGCCTGTCGGGCGTGATGGCCGGCGACAAGCTGGTCACCGTCGACATGGGCCAGCCGGGCCTGGACTGGACCCAGATCCCGCTGTCGGAAGAGATGAACACCGAGCGGGTCGAGCTGCAGGTCGGTCCGATCGACGCGCCGCTGGTCCACACGCCGGTCTGTGTCTCGATGGGCAATCCGCACGTGGTGTTCTTCGTCGACGCGCCGGTCAGCGACGCCTTCGCCACGGGGACGGGCTCGCTGGTCGAGCATCACCCGCTGTTCCCGGAAGGGGTCAATGTCGGCTTCGCGCACATCGCTGCGCGGGATCACATCCAGCTGAAGGTCTGGGAGCGCGGCGCGGGCCTGACCGCCGCCTGCGGCACCGGCGCCTGCGCCGCCCAGGTGGCCGCCGTGCGTCGCGGCCTGACCGACCGCAAGGCCAAGGTCGAATTCGAGAGCGGCGCGCTGGTCATCGAATGGCGCGAGAGCGACGGCCACGTGATCATGACCGGCCCCGTCAGCATGGACTTCGCCGGCAAGCTTCCGGAGGCCGCGTGACCCATCCCGCCATCGCTGCCGGCAAGACCGCCGTCATCACCGGCGCGGCCGACGGCATCGGCCTGGCCGCCGCCAAGGCGTTCCGGGCTCTCGGCCTCAACGTCGTCATGGCCGACATCACCGGCCGCAAGCTGAAGACCGAAGCCGAGGCCATCGGCGCCCTGGCCGTGCCGACCGATGTCGCCGACCGCGCGGCCGTCGAGGCGCTGAAGGCGGCCGCGCTCGAGACCTATGGCTCCGTCGACATCCTGATGAACAACGCCGGGGTCGGGGGCGGCGGCGACGCCTTCGCCGGCGACGACGCCTGGAAGCGCATTCTCGACGTCAACCTGTGGGGCGTGATCAACGGCGTCCAGGTGTTCGGCGAGGACATGGCCAGCAGCGGCCGTCCGGGCCTGATCATCAACACCGGCTCCAAGCAGGGCATCACCCAGCCGCCGGGCGACACGGCCTACAACGTCTCCAAGTCGGCGGTGAAGTCGCTGACCGAGGGCCTCGCCCACACCCTGCGCGAGACCGAGGACTGCCAGGTCAGCGCCCACCTGCTGATCCCCGGCTACACCTTCACCGGCATGACCAAGCGCGGCCCGGGCGACAAGCCCGCCGCCGCCTGGACCGCCGAGCAGGTCGTCGACTTCATGCTGGAGAGCATCGGCCGCGGCGACTTCTACATCCTGTGCCCCGACAACGACGTGCCGCGCGCCACCGACGAGAAGCGCATGGCCTGGGCCATCGGCGACATCATCGAGAACCGCCCGGCCCTGTCGCGCTGGCACAAGGACTGGAAGGACGCCTTCGCGGCGTTTGTCGGCAAGTGACGACCTACACCGTCATCAAGGCGACCCCGAAGCCCAAGCCGGAAGTCGGCGAGGAGGGCGGCCCGGCCACGACGATGTCGGGCCCGGACGGCGTCGACGTCGTCACCTTCGGCTGTCGCCTGAACGCCTATGAGAGCGAGGCCATGCGCGCCCGCGCCGCCGCCGACGGCCTGGCCGACGCGGTGGTGTTCAACACCTGCGCGGTGACCAACGAGGCCGTGCGCCAGGCGCGTCAGGCGATCCGCAAGGCCCGCCGCGAGCGTCCGGGCGCGCGCATCATCGTCACCGGCTGCGCCGCCCAGGTCGATCCGGCCGCCTTCGCCGCCATGCCCGAGGTCGACCTCGTGCTGGGCAACGCCGAAAAGGCCGCGCCGGGCGCGCTGACCGACACCTCCACCCGCGTGCGGGTCAACGACATCATGTCGATCAAGGAGACCGCCGGTCACCTGATCGACGGCCTGAAGGACCGCGCCCGGGCCTATGTCGAGGTCCAGAACGGCTGCGACCACCGCTGCACCTTCTGCATCATCCCCTATGGCCGCGGGAACTCGCGCTCGGCTCCGGCCGGCGAGGTCGTCGAGCAGGTGCGCAAGCTGGCGGCCGAGGGCTATCGCGAGGTGGTGCTGACCGGCGTCGACGTCACCTCTTGGGGAACGGACCTGCCCGGGACGCCGACCCTGGGCCAGCTGGTCGGGCGGATCCTGCGGATGGTCCCGGACCTCCCCCGCCTGCGCCTGTCGTCGATCGACGCGGCCGAGATCGATCCCGATCTCTTCAAGCTTCTGGAGACCGAAACCCGCCTGATGCCCTACCTGCATCTGTCGCTGCAGGCCGGCGACAACATGATCCTCAAGCGCATGAAGCGCCGCCACAGCCGCGAGGACGCGCTGAAACTGGTGGCCGAAGTGCGCCGCGTGCGTCCCGACACCGCCTTCGGCGCCGACCTGATCGCCGGCTTCCCGACCGAGACCGAAGAGGCGTTCCAGAACACGCTGAACCTGGTCGAGGAGGCGCAGCTGGCCTTCCTGCACGTCTTCCCCTACAGCGCGCGTCCCGGAACGCCCGCCGCGCGGATGCCGCCGGTGAAGGGGCCGCTGATCAAGGAGCGCGCCAGGCGCCTGCGCGAAGCCGGCCAGCGCGGCCTGGAGCGCCACCTGCAGCGCCAGGTCGGCCGCACCCTGCCGGGCCTAGTCGAGCGCGACGGCGTCGCCCGCGCCGACGATTTCACCGAGATTCGGTTTACGGGCGCAGCCCCGCTGGGCGAGATTGTAACCTTCACGGTAACCGGCCATGACGGGGCTCACGTAATCGCGGAGCGTGCAAACTGATCCGGACGGCCTGGGCTCTTCTGGCTTTAGCTCTGCTCGCGGCCGCGCCAGCGCGCGCCGACGATGCTCAGTCCGTGACGTCCAAGCCGGTAACGCCCAAACCCGTGACGCTCAGCGTCATGACCTACAATATCGAGGGCCTGCCCTGGCCGGTTCGCCGCCACAGAGGCGGAGCCCTGAAGCGGATCGGCCAGGAGCTGGCCGCCATGCGCGCCCAGGGCGTCGAGCCCGATGTCGTCCTGATCCAGGAGGGCTTTCGCGACACCGTCTGGCAGATGGTCGACGATAGCGGCTATCCCTATGTCGACCGGGGCCCGCGCAAGGGCCAGCGCGACGGCAATGTCGTGCCGGCGGACAAGCGGCCTGATTTCCGGCGCGTCAAGTACCGCCAAAAGGGCGAGGGCCTGGGCAAGTGGGGCTCCAGCGGGCTCTGGGTGCTCAGCAACTATCCGATCGAGACGGTCAGCTCGCACGCCTATCGCTACTGCGCCGGCCTGGACTGCCTGGCCAACAAGGGCGTGATGCTGGCCGCTATCCAGGTGCCGGGTCTGCCCGTCCCGGTGGAGATCGCCAACACCCACCTCAATTCCCGCGGCGCCTCAGGCGTCCCGCGCAGCCGCGCCACCCAGGCCCACCACCTGCAGGTCGACGAGCTGAAGCAGTTCATGCAGGCCGACCGCACGCCGGGCGCGCCGCTGATCGTCGGCGGCGACTTCAATGTCATGCACGCCGCCGACCGCTTCGACTACGTGATGAGCGAATATCCGTTCGAGGTGGTTAGCCGCTGGTGCCACCAGCGGCCCAAGGCCTGCGCCACCCAGATCTCCTATGACGGCGACGCCCCCTGGCTGGGCACCCAGGACCTGATCGGCTTCCTCGACGGCGACGCGGTCAAGATCAAGCCGGTGGCGGTGGAAGCTACGTTCGACGGCGCGGGCGAGCCGGTGCTGTCCGACCACGATGGCTACAAGGTCACCTTCACTCTGACGCCGAAGGACTAGGGCCATGAGCCTGAGCGGCGGCTGCCAGTGCGGCGCGGTGCGGTTCCGGGTCGCGGGTGATCCCGGACGCGCGTCGATATGCTGGTGCCGCATGTGCCAGAAGGCCTTCGCCGGACCGTTCGGGGCGCTGGTGACGGTGAACGTCGCCGACCTGACCTGGACGCGGGGCCAACGCTCGACCTTCCAGAGCTCCGACAGCATCAAGCGCGGCTTCTGCGCGGCGTGCGGCACGCCGCTGACGTTCGAATACAGCGCCGACAAGATCGACCTGGCGGTGTTCGCCTTCGACGACCCGTCGGCGGTGGAGCCGGTGGTGCAGCTGGCTGTGGAGAGCCGGCCGGCCTGGATCGAGCACCTGGCGGCGATGCCAGTCCGCCCGCCGATGGGACCAAGCGGGCCGGTGGTCAGCAGGCAGCATCCGGACTGGGACACCTGAAACTCAGCGCTACCCCCCACCTGACCTGCTTACGCAGGTCTGTCCGCCCCCACGAGGGTGGCGGAGAGTGGCTCTCCTCCCCCTCTGGGGGAGGGGGACCGCCGAACGGCGGTGGAGGGGGCCTACTCCGCTTCGTCCCCAGCAAACCCCGGCAGGCTCCACCCGAACTTGATCGCGCAGGCCCGCAGGCCGAACGCCGCCACGAACCCGGCCAGGCCTGCCGGCCAGAAGGCCACGCCCAGCAGCTTCAGCACCGCGAATACACCTGCTCCCAGCAGCGCCGCGGTGATGTAGATCTCCCGCCGCAGCAGCAGGTTCGGCTCCTCGGCCAGCACGTCGCGGATCACGCCGCCGAAGGCGGTGGTCAGCACGCCCATGACCACGGCGCTGAAGGGATGGACGCCCAGGCCCAGGGCCTTGGCCGTGCCGACCACGGCGTAGGCGGCCATGCCCAGGGCGTCCAGCCACAGCAGCGCCCGGAACCGCCAGCCGCGCTTGCCCAGCAGCCAAACGACCGTGGCGGCCGCCAGGCAGGCGATGATGTAGCCCGGCCGCTGCACCCAGAAGACCGGCGCCCCGATCAGCAGGTCACGAAGCGTCCCGCCGCCCACGCCGGTGATGGCGGCGAAGAATCCGAAGGTGATGATGTCATGCTTGCGCCGGGCGGCCGCGAGGGCGCCCGTTGCCCCGAAAACGGCGACAGCGGCGTAGTCGAGCCAGAAAAGCGCGGTCCCCAGCGGGTCAAGTTGCACGTCCATGCCCATCCTTGCCATGCCGGCGCCGGTCGCGTGAACCGTGTGGCGGTAATATCCGATTTACACTTTCGCCCGTTCGACTAAAGGGGCGCGGATGAGCGATAAGCCCGAGCAGAAAAAAGGCTGGTTCCAGCGCCTGACGTCAGGCCTGACCCGGTCGTCCCAGCAGATGACCGACCAGGTCACCGGGGTCTTCACCAAGAAGCCCCTGGACCAGGAACAGCTGGACGCGCTGGAAGAGATGCTGATCGAGGCCGATCTCGGTCCGCAGATCGCCGCCCGCATCACCGAGGCCTTCGGCAAGGCGCGCTTTGGCAAGTCGTCGACCGACGATGAGGTCAAGGAAGCCCTGGCCGAGCTGATCGCCGCCGAGCTGTCCGACCGCCAGGGCGATTTCGATCCGCTGTCTGGCCCGCGCCCCTACGTCGTGCTGTTCATCGGCGTCAACGGTTCGGGCAAGACCACGACCCTGGGCAAGATCGCCGCCGACCTGACCGAGAAGGGCGCCCGCGTCCTGATCGCCGCCGGCGACACCTTCCGCGCCGCCGCCGTCGAGCAGCTGAAGGTCTGGGCCGATCGGGCCGGGGCCGACTTCATGTCCAAGCCCACCGGTTCGGACGCCGCCGCCCTGGCCTATGAGGCCGTTGAGCGCGCCAAGGCCGAACACTACGACGTGGTGCTGATCGACACCGCCGGCCGCCTGCAGAACAAGCAGGGCCTGATGGACGAGCTGCTCAAGGTCATCCGTGTGGTGAAGAAGGTCGATCCCGACTATCCGCACGAGACCCTGCTGGTGCTGGACGCCACGGTCGGCCGCAACGCCCTGGCCCAGGAGAAGATCTTCGGCAACCAGGTTGGCGTCTCCGGGATCGTCATGACCAAGCTGGACGGCACCGCGCGCGGCGGGGTGCTGGTGCCGGTGGCGCGCGCCTCCGACAGCCCGATCAAGCTGATCGGCGTCGGCGAGGGCGTGGAAGACCTGCAACCTTTCGACGCTCGCGCCTTCTCGCGCTCCCTCGTCGGCCTGAAGGACTGATCCGTGAGCGAAGCGCCGGCAGAGACTCCGAAGAAGAACAACGGCTGGGTCCGGACGGTCGTCGACTACGGCGCGGCCATCGCGTTCGGCGTCGCCTATTTCGCCACCAAGGACTTCCAGAAGGCCACCTGGGTGCTGGTCGCCGCCTCGGCCGCCGCCCTGATCATCGGCTATGCCGTCGAGCGCCGCGTGGCCCTGCTGCCGCTGTTCTTCGGCGGCATGGCGCTGATCTTCGGCACGCTGGGCCTGATCTTCCACTCCGACGTCTTCGTGAAGATCAAGGTGACGGTGATCAACCTGGCCCTGGCCGCCTTCCTGTTCGGCGGCGTCTTCACCGGCCGCCAGCCGCTGAAGCTGATCATGGGCGAGGCCCTGCACCTGTCCGACGCGGCCTGGCGCACCCTGACCCTGCGCTACGGCGGATATTTCGGCGTGGTGGCCTTGCTGAACGAGATCGTCCGCAACACCCAGGACACCGATACCTGGGTGAAGTTCCGCCTGGGCTTGCTGCCCCTGGCGCTGGTGTTCGTCGCCACCCAGGTGCCGTTCATGATGAAGCACATGGCCAAGGGCGACGAGCCGAGCGCGGCCGAGCCGCCGGATGCTGGTTTCTAGAGGCGCCGGCTTCTAGACTTCCGCCGTCCACGGACCGTTGTCGTCAAATCGACGTGTAATAGTGCTACCGTTCATCCGTCGGCCGAGCGACGGCCGTGCGAAACGGGGGCGCGAGCATGGCCAAGAGCAAGGGTGAGAAGACGGTCGGGGGCCTCCTGGAGCGTTCGCCCAGCCACCTGCTTCACCGGGTCCTGCAACTGGCGCTCGACATCTATGCCGAAGAGTGCGGCGAGGCCGGGGTGACCCAGCGCCAGTTCGCCGTGCTGGCCGCCGTGGCCGAGAACGAGGGTGTCACCCAGACGGCCCTGGTCCGCGCCACCGGCATCGACCGCTCGACCCTGGCCGATATGGTCGCCCGCATGATCACCAAGGGCCATCTGGAGCGCCAACGCTCCAGCGAAGACGCCCGCGCCAACAGCGTCCGCCTGACCGACGCCGGCCGCGAAGCGCTGGAAAGCATCCGCCCGATGGTCGGCATGGCCGACGCCCGCATCCTGGCCCTGCTGAAGCCGGGCAAGCGCGAGGGCTTCCTCGACCTGCTGTCGGACATGGCCGGCGCCGAGCTGCACCCGGCCGAACCGGAGGCCAAGGCCAAGAAGGTCAAGGCGCCGAAGGCCGAGAAGGTGAAGAAAGAGAAGAAGCCCAAGAAGGACAAGGCCGCGAAGAAGGCGGCCTAGTCTCCTTCTCCCGCAAGGGGAGAGGGGAATTCCTAAACGATGATGTTCAGCAGCGACCCGGGCCGCAGGATCTTCTGCGGCTGCGTGTCCGGCTGGACGAACGGCTTGGCCGGAGCCTGGCGCTGTTGCGGCTGGGCCATGGTCTGCATCTGCACCGTCGAGGGCGCGGCGGCGGGACGGGTCGGGGCCGCGTCGCCCAGGGCCTGCTGGAAGAACGCCGCGCGCGTCGAGGCGCCCTGACCCGCAGCGGGGGCCTGGGAGGGCTTCGACGGGACGGACGGCCAACCGGCGGGACGGACGTTGCTCATGACGCGGACTGTAACATGGTTAACGGAACTTCGGCGAGTATGGTCAACGCGGAGTTAACAGGATAGGTCCGCGACCAGTGAGCGCACCTCTTCCGCTGGAGACCTCGTGAACCGCCAGAAGATCATCTTCCTGATCGTCCTCATCGCGGTCGGGCTGTTCATCGCCTCGATGGTCAGCTCGATGATGCCGAGCAAGCAAGTCCTGCCGAACGGCTACCAGGTTGCGGTCGGCGGCAAGGGCGAGACCTGGGTCCGGTCGCCGGATCGCCAGATCCTGGTGACGGATGTGAGCGGGGTCTGGACGTCGGCGGGCAGGATGCTGGTCGAGCGCCACACGACCGACGAGAAGCCGCCCTTCAAGCTGCTGGACTGCGACTACCAGATCGCCGAAGGCAAGGGCGCTCTGAAGCCGCTCGCCAAGACAGAGGCCCTGGCCATGCTCGCCGGCATGGAGCGCCAGTCCGCTTCGCCCAAGACCTGCGTGAAATAGCGCCTACTTCGCCTGCTTGAGCAGGTCCTCGGCCGCGTCGGGCGTCAGCGGGCCGGTGTGCTTGGCGATGATCACGCCATCCGAGCCCACCAGATAGGTCTCCGGCACGCCGGTGACGCCGAACTCCAGCCCCGCGCGGCCGTCGCGGTCGACCAGGCGCTCGGCGAAGGGGTCGCCCATACGGGTCAGGAACGCCTGCGTGTTGGCCGGGGCGTCCTTGTAGGCGACGCCGACCACCTTCACGCCTTGCGCCTTCAGCGCCATCAGCTGCGGGTGCTCGACTTCGCAGGGCGCGCACCACGAGGCGAAGAAGTTGACCAGGATCGGGCCCTCGGCGGCGGCCCGAATCGGGGCCGGGCGGCCGCTGTCCAGGGCCGGCAGGGCCAGGGCCGGCATCGGCTTGCCGACCATCGCATGCGGCTGGACGTGCGGGTCGCGCTTGAGAGCGAAGCCCGCGAACAGCGCCGCCAGGGCGATCAGGACCAGCAGCGGCGTGAAGGCCAGCCAGCGCTTCACTTGCCAGAATCCTTAGAGAGGGTCTCGTCCAGTTCGGCCTGCAGGCGCTCGGCCTCGCGCTTCCAGCGGCGGGCGGTCAGCAGGCTGTCGCCGATCATCCAGGCGAAGGCCAGGGCCGAGATGGCGAAGGCCGGCCACAGGTAGATCGCGTACTTGCCGGCGTCGAAGTCGAAGCTCATCGCGCGCCCTCCGCCAGCTTCATGGCCAGGCTCCGGGCCTTGCGCCGCCAGACCAGGGCGCGGATGCGCACCAGCCACAAGGCGCCGAAACCGCCCAGATAGGCCAGGCCCATCAGCACGGCCGGCCAGGCATAGATGGCCGGCAGGCCGTCGCCGTCCTTGGCCATGAAGGTCGAGGAGCCCTGGTGCAGGGTGTTCCACCACTCGACCGAGAACTTGACGATCGGCAGGTTGATCAGGCCGACCAGGGCCAGGATCGCGGCGGCGCGCGCGGCCTTCTGCTCGTCTTCCAAGGCGCCGCGCAGGGCGATGTAGCCGAGATAGAACAGCAGCAGCACCAGCACCGAGGTCAGGCGCGCGTCCCACACCCACCAGGTCCCCCACATGGGCTTGCCCCACAGCGAGCCGGTGATCAGGGCCAGGGCCGTATAGACCGCGCCGATCGGGGCGCAGGCCTGGGCGGCGAGGTCGGCCAGGGCCTGCCGGAACACCAGGGCCAGGAAGCTGGCCACGCCCAGGCAGACATAGATGAAGAGGGCCAGCGAGGCGGCCGGGATGTGGATGAACATCATCCGCACCGTGTCGCCCTGCTGATAGTCCTCGGGGACCAGGAAGGTCATGACCAGCCCGGCGATCCCGGCGAGGGCCGACAGCGCGCCCAGCCACGGCGCGGCCCACCGCGAGAAGGCCATGAACCGCTCGGGATTGGTCAGGAAGTCGAACGTGTGGCGCGCGTCCATGTCCGCTGCTTAGAGGCGCGCGGCGGCGCGGGCAATGGCCGTATGTCTACTGAAGAGGAGAAGACGCGGCGGTTACAGGCCCGCCGCGCCTTCACGCTCGGTCGGGGTCAGCCGACCTTGCGTTGCCCGTGGGCGTCAGCCCACCTTCCTTTGAATGACGACTTTGCGGTCGTCGCTCTTGATCATCGGGCCGCGGGTGTCGAAGCGGCGCACGAAGACGTGCTTGTCGCCTTCGCCCTCGCCCATGCCCAGGATGTCGAAGGTCTTCTGCTGGGCCGGGGTCAGGGCCGTGTAAAAGGCGCGCGTGGCTTCGGCGCGCTTCTTCATGGCGTCGGCGGCCTTGGTCATGCGGTCCAGGCGCTCCAGCGTGGTCGGCGGCGTGGGTTCGTCGCGTTCGACGCTGTAGCCGTCCTTCTTGTCGCTCTTCACGACCTCACGCTTCTCGATGACGATCTTGGGCGTGGTGGCCTCGACATAGGCCTTCAGGGCGCCGTCCTGGTCGCCGCGCAGCTGCAGGATGTCGCGCAGGCGCTGGGCGCGCTTTTCCGGATCGGCGTGGCGGCCTTCGTGCATGAACATCACGTCCGGCCCCATCGCCATCATCATGTCCATCGGGGGCAGAGGCGGCAGCGGCGGCAGAGGCGCTGCCGGGGGCGGCGGCGGGGCGGGCGGGGCCGGAGGCGGCGGAACCTGGGCTAGGGCCGCGCCGGCCAGAAGAGTGGTGGCGGCGCCCGCAAGCGCCAGGCGGGTAAGGGTTTTACGCATGGTTGTGAGCTCCGTGTCGTAGGATGGCGCGAGCTTGGCCATCGGGATATGGCGCGAAAATGTCCAAAAACATGAACAATGTTCCATGTTTGACGAACCCCGCAAAAGGTTCCGTGCTTGCGCTCAAGCTGGCGCGCGTTATGTCAGCTGCCAGTTCCGGGATCGCTGCGATCTAGAGGACGCCCGGCATCGCCGCGCGTCCGCGTCGGGCCGCCGCCATCTGGAGCCCCTGCATGAAGTCGATCGCTTTCGTCGCCCTGGCGCTCGCAGGGATCTGCTGGGGCCTGGGCTTCCCGACCGGCAAGCTGATCCTGACCGAGATGAGCTCGGCCCACATGGTGCTGCTGCGTTTCGCGGTCGCCGCCCTGGCCGCTGCGCCGTTCGCCTTGCGGAGCCCGGAGGTCCGGGCCCTGTTCAGGTCGCCGATCGTGCTGCTGTCGGGCGTGATCTATGGCGTGGCCTTCATGGTCCAGTTCGAGGGCCTGGCGCACGTGTCGGTGACGGTGGCGGCGCTGTTGGTGGGCGCCATGCCGGCCCTGATCGCGGTCAGCGCCAAAGTGCTGGGCGAGAAGGTCTCGAAGATGTCGTGGGCCGGGGTGGCGGCGGCGACCCTGGGCGCGGCCTGCATCGCCGGCAAGCCGGACGGGGCCAGCTCGCCCTACGGCGTGGCGCTGTCGATCGGGGCGCTGTTCCTGTTCCTGGCCTGGCTGCTGACCCTGCGCAGGGCGCCGAAGGCCCCGAACCCGATGGCCATTCCGGCGGTGTCGATCATCGTGGCGGCCTTCACGATCCTGCCGATCGCCTTCGTGATGCACGGCGCGCCGAAGCTCGACTTGAGCGCGCCGGTCTGGATCGCCGTCGTCGCCCAGGGCGTGCTGGCGACGCTGCTGGCCACGGCCGCCTGGCAGTTCGGAGCCAGTAAGGTCGGGGCTGCCAGCGCCGGGGTGTTCATCAATATCGAGCCGCTGATCGGGGCGGCCTGCGGCGTGCTGCTGTTCGGCGACCACCTGACGGCGGCTCTGTTCGCCGGCGGCCTGCTGATCATCGGCGGCAGCTTCGCGGTGGTGCTGGGCGAGCGGGGCGCGGCGCCGGAAGACGTGCAGGCGACGGTCGCGCCGACGGCCTAGTCCAGCGCGTTGCGGCAGGCCGCGCCCATGGCCAGCGGCGACAGGGCGATCGCGCCGACGCAGTAGGACAACAACAGCAGCAGCCCGCCGGTCCAGGGCAGGCCGGCCGAGTAGCCGTCCAGCGCCCCGGCCCCGAAGATCACCGGCGGCGCGAACAGCGGCAGGACGATCACCGCCACCAGCAGGCCGCCGCGCTTGCTGCCCAGCGCCAGCGCTGCGCCCAGCCCGCCCAGGAAGGCGAAGGCCAGGCCGCCGGCCAGGGCGCACAGCACCAGAAGCGGCATGACCCGCAGGTCCGCGCCCAGCATCAACGCCGCAACCGGAGCGGCCAGGGCCAGCGGGGCGCCGGTGGCCAGCCACTGGGCCAGGCACTTGGCGACGGCCACGGCCTCAAGCGGGGCAGGGCCCAGGGCCAGCAGGTCCAGGGCCCCGTCCTCGTAGTCGCGCTCGAACAGCCGCTCCAGCGACAGCAGCGCCGCCAGGGCCAGGGCCAGCCAGGCGATGCCCGGGGCGATGGCCGCCAGGCGCTCGGGGGCGCGGCCCGAGGCCATCGGCAGCAGCACGACGACGCAGGCGTAAAAGGTGAGAGCCAGCAGCGGCCCGCCGCCCTTGCCCCAGGCCAGGGCCAGCTCCCGCCGCAGGAGGACGCCGAACGCCTTCATGCCCCGATCCCCACGGACCGGGTAGGAATGGGCAGCGGATCGTGCACCGAGGCCAGGATCATGCCGCCGCCAGCCAGGTGCTCGGCCATCACGGCCCCGAACGCTTCGCGCTGACCGGCGTCCAGCGGGGCCATCGGCTCGTCCAACAGCCACAGCGCCCGCGGGCTGGCCGCCAGCCGCGCCAGGGCCAGGCGCCGGCGCTGGCCGGCCGACAGGCGGCGGACCTCCAGGTCCAGCAGGCGACCCAGATCGAAGCGCTTGGCCGCGGCGCGGGCGCTCTCTTCGGTCCCGCCGGTCCACAGGGTCTGGAAGCGCAGCTCCTCCCAGGCCGTGCGGCTCGATTTGAGTCCGTCCTGGTGGCCCAGCAGGTGCAACTGCTCGGCCCGCGCCGTGTCGGCCTCGATCGGCCCGGTCTCGCTCTCGAAGGCGATCGTTCCCTCGATCGGGCGCAGCAGGCCCGCCACGGCCCGCAGCAGACTGGTCTTGCCGGCCCCGTTGCGGCCCACCAGCACGGCCGCCTCGCCGGCGCGCAAAGTCAGATACAGCCGCGAAAACAGCGTGCGTTCGCCGCGTGCGATCGCCAGTTCCTTAATGAGAACAACTCTCAACATGCCAAGACCCCGCGCTCGACATGGACGTTCGGCAGAGGTGGCGCTAAGAAGCGCGCGGTCGTCCCCCTCCAGTCGTTTTGGGTGGTACGCGGCGCGGAGGCGGAACCTGTGTGTCCCTTCCGATCAGCGCGTGATCCCGGGAGCGGTTTTCGGACGGCCGTGGACAGAGAAGGATCCTTGAGCATGGCGTCTGTTGACAGCCTCAAAGCCCGCCGCGAACTGAAGGTCGGCAACAAGTCTTACGTCTATTACAGCCTTCGCGCCGCCGAGGAAGCCGGTCTGACCGGAACTTTGTCGCTGCCGGTGTCGATGAAGGTGCTGCTGGAAAACCTGCTGCGCAACGAAGACAGCGTCTCGGTGTCGGAAGACGACCTGAAGGCCGTCGCCAACTGGCTGCAGAACAAGGGCTCGGTCGAGCACGAGATCAGCTTCCGCCCCGCGCGCGTTCTGATGCAGGACTTCACGGGCGTTCCCGCCGTCGTCGATCTGGCCGCCATGCGCGACGCCATGGTCGCCCTGGGCGCCAACCCGGCCAAGATCAACCCGCTGAACCCCGTCGACCTGGTCATCGACCACTCGGTCATGGTCGACAACTTCGGCAATCCGAAAGCCTATGACGACAACGTCAAGCGCGAGTACGAGCGCAACATCGAGCGCTACCGCTTCCTGCGTTGGGGTTCGTCGGCGTTCAACAACTTCCGCGTCGTCCCGCCCGGCACCGGCATCTGCCACCAGGTGAACCTGGAATACCTGGCCCAGACCGTCTGGACCAACGAAGTCGACGGCGCCGAAGTCGCCTATCCCGACACCGTCGTCGGCACCGACAGCCACACGACCATGGTCAACGGCCTGGCCGTCCTGGGCTGGGGCGTGGGCGGCATCGAGGCTGAAGCCGCGATGCTGGGCCAGCCGATCCCGATGCTGATCCCGGAAGTCATCGGCTTCAAGCTGACCGGCGCCATGCCGGAAGGCGCGACGGCCACCGACCTGGTGCTCACCGTCACCCAGATGCTGCGCAAGAAGGGCGTGGTCGGCAAGTTCGTCGAATTCTACGGCGACGCCCTGGCCAACCTGACCCTGGAAGACCAGGCGACCATCGCCAACATGGCTCCGGAATA
>Ga0209023_10001124_pt1 | contig 36900 bp, 35 predicted proteins | sample LakOneMetagenome_FD_187468 | JGI IMG/M metagenome (GOLD analysis project Ga0209023, IMG submission 187468) | Freshwater and sediment microbial communities from Lake Erie, Canada (SPAdes) (version 2) | ecosystem: Environmental > Aquatic > Freshwater > Lentic | place: Lake Erie, Canada...
GCGGCTGACGAGATCAACGTTACGATTAACGTAAACACCAGCAATCTAAATATCCCGATCATTTTTTTGGTTTTCATACTTCATATCCTCCTTAGAGATAGCGATGAACCGCTGCTTTGTTTTTGGGGATCTTCTCTGACGTGACGCGAGCAGATTAACATGAATCTCGCAGATCGAACAACGCATGACTACATTCGCATTGTATTTTTCAATTCTGATTTTTGCCCGGCGATCTATGCTAATCTTTCTCTTTTGTGACAAAACATTCGTCAAAAAGAACAATATATGCGATCGCCGGGCCAACCGCGTCGGGCAAGACTGCTCTTGGGGTTGAGCTTGCTTTGCGGGTCGGCGGTGAGGTAATTAATTGTGATTCGGTTCAGATATATAGGGGAATTCAAATTGCGACGGCCAAGCCCAGCGAAGAAGAGAAACGCGGTGTACCGCACCATTTGATCGATTATGTCGATCCGAATGTGAACTACACGGCGGCAGATTGGGCGGCGGATGCGGCCGACGCGATCGCCGAGATCGAGGCTCGTGGCAATGTGCCGATACTCGTCGGCGGAACGGGATTTTACCTCAGAACGCTACGCCAGCCGTTATTTGACAGTCCGAAGACGGATCATTTATTGCGAAACCGTTTGCAGGCGATCGGCATGTCGAAAGGTGCGGAGCATTTGCATAAAATGCTGACGCGGCTCGATCCTGAGGCGGCGGCGAAGATCCCCGTTAAAGACTATGTGCGTTCGACTCGTGCTCTCGAAGTTTTTTTCCAAACCGGAACTCGTATTTCCGATATCCAGCCAAACCGTGCCGAGCCGCCCGAATTTGCCTCGCGGATCAAGCTTTTTGTATTAAACCCGCCGCGCGGTGTGCTGTATGAAAAGATAAACGCTCGCACCGAGGAGCATTTCGCGTCCGGCCTTGTCGACGAAGTGAACCAATTACGCGCGGCCAACGTTAAAGACGATACGAACGCCCTCGGTGCTCACGCGTATCGCCGGGTTTGCGAATACCTTCGCGGCGAACGCACGCTGGAATCGGCGATCGAGCGGTCGAAACAGGACGTTCGCAACTATGCAAAACGCCAATTGACCTGGTTCCGACGCGAATCGGACGGTATCTGGCTCAATGGTTTTGGAGGGGACGAGGCTGTAATTCAAGGGCTTTTTGCCGAGATCGATCTGGCAGGATAATACATCTTGTCGATGCCAAGAAATTTGTTATAATCGAACGCACGCATCTCCCGTTTGTTTGTAATTGAGAAGAGGAAACGAAATGGAAAAGCAGGCTGCCCAAAATATTCAGGACGCGTTTTTGAATTCGGCGCGTCGGGAGAGGGTTTCGGTCGTAATTCACCTCCTTCATGGTTCGACTTTGTCGGGCAGAATAAAAAGTTTTGATAAGTTCTCGGTTCTTCTCGATGTCGGCGGTCCCGACGTTCTGATATTCAAACATGGAATTTCCTCGATCTCACAGGAGCGGAGGCCCCACGCGCCCGAACATCACCCATCTTGAGCGGCAAGTTTATAACCTTTGAAGGCATCGATGGCAGCGGTAAATCGACCCAGTTGCGATTACTTGCCGCAAACTTGAGCGCTCGCGGGCTCGATGTCATAACGACGCGCGAGCCGGGCGGGACCGAACTCGGGCAACAACTCCGCGCAGCGTTCCTCGAAACACATGAACAAGTCGCGCCAATGGCCGAGTTGCTGGCTTTTGCCGCCGACCGAGCGCAGCACGTTGAATTTTTGATCAAACCCGCGCTCGCGGCGAACAACATCGTCATCTCAGACCGCTATGCCGACGCGACATTTGCCTATCAGGGAGCGGGACGTGGATTTCCGGCGGACAAGGTCAATCAGGTCATCGCCCTCGCAACCGGAGGCCTCAAACCAGACCTGACGCTTTTCTTCGACATTCCGGTCGATATGGCAATTGAAAGAATGAGCGTCCGCGACGAATCGGAGGCAAAGGCAAACCGCATGGACGCCGAAACGGCGGAGTTTTACACACGCGTCCGCGAAGCATATCTGACGATCGCCGCAGCCGAGCCGGAGAGGTTTGTCGTCGTAGATGCGACCGGATCGATCGAGGAAATTCAAAGAGCCGTTTCGGATCTAGTCGAACAACTGGTAACTGAAAATTGAAAACTGTCGATACTACTCTGTGTTCAAAAAGCTCATCGGAAATAATCAGGTCAAGGACATTCTGCGGCGGTTCGTGGCTAATGGACGCGTGCCGAATTCGCTGATGTTCGCCGGTGACGACGGCGTCGGCAAGAGGCAATTCGCCCTAGAACTCGCGAAAGTCTTCATCTGCACTGACCAAAGCCAAGGCGAAGCGTGCGAGGTTTGTGCGGCATGTATTCGCGCCGATAGTTTTAAATTTCCAAAATCTGATGACAAGGACGCGCACAAACGCGTAATCTGGAGCGACCATCCCGATGTCGGAACGATCATCCCATACAACCGGAACATTCTGGTCGATGCGATTCGTCATATCGAATCGGAGGCTAACTTTCAACCCTACGAAGCACGCTCGCGGTTTTTTATCATCGACGACGCCGACAAAATGAACGATGCGGCGTCAAACGCTCTGCTCAAAACGCTCGAAGAGCCGCCAGCGACCTCGCATATTTTTCTTATCACGTCTCGGCCCGATAGTTTGTTGCCAACGATCCGTTCGCGTTGCCAGACGCTGCGGTTCGCTCCCGCTGCGAGCGACGAGATCGAACAATATCTGATCGACGAACGGGCATTCACCCACGACGAGGCCAAACTTTCGGCAAGATTATCACGAGGGAGCATCGGGCGTGCGGTAACGATCGATGTAGAAAAATTCAAGGCACGCCGCGAAAAAATGCTCTCGGTCATTCGCAACGTCGTCGATACCGGCGATGTCGCGGCATTGCTGCGAACCTCGGAGGAAATGAACGACGCCAAAAACAAAGAGAATTTCGAGGAAAATCTCGACATTCTCCAATCGCTCATTCACGATGTCTGGACGGTAAAAGTCAGCGGCGTCACTGGCCGCGTCGTAAACACCGACCTCGAACCCGCGCTCGCTCATCTCGCCGCCGAAAGCGGCAGGGCCGATCTGCCGTCATGGCTTACCGCGATCGAGGCAATGCGGCAAAATTTCATCGTCAACATCAACCGCAAGGTTGCCGCCGACGACCTGTTTGTTTCGATGGCGGGCGTTTGAATTTTCCCGGTGCCGTTCTACAATTAAACAAATGCAGGCCGAGTCCAATTTGACCCAAACAGATATGTCAGCCGCAGTACGCATTTCGGCGGCGGCGGGTGTGGCAGCGCTCGTTGGCGGGTCGGCTGTCGTCTCATACTTTGATCCGACGCAAACGCATTTTTTGCCCGTTTGTCCGCTGTTTGCGTTGACCGGTTTTGCGTGTCCGGGCTGCGGATTGACGCGAGCATTTCACGCATTATTCCACGGCGATATCATCACGGCAATCGATTTTAATGCTTTGACGCCGGTGTGGGCGGTGATCTTTGTGTACGTCGCAGTGTCACTGACGCTTATGGCGATACGCGGCAAAGGGCTGCCGATGTGGCCGACAAACCCGCGATTCGTGTCTGTATTTGCCACAATCTTGCTGACCTTTGGCGTGCTACGCAATATTCCCGTTTATCCTTTCACGATCCTGTTTCCTTAAGAAATATTGGCCGCGAAAAGGCACAAAAAGCACAAAAATTATTTTCTGCGCTTTTTGTGCCTTTCGCGACGCTAATTTCTTAAGTAATTTGGACTAGATTGCTAGTTTCGGCGATCGATTTGGCGGATGAGCCCTCTTTGCGGAGAATCTCGACTTCCTTTACAAATTCTTCGACGATGTCGGCACCCGCGACGCGGCGCATGGGGACGCCATCTTTGAATATCATGCCAACATTGCGCCCGAAAGTAATGCCGAGCTGGCTGTCGTGTGCTTCGCCGGGACCATTGACGGCACAGCCCATGATCGAAAGATGCAGAGGCTCTTCTACGTGAGCGAGACGGCGTTCGACCTCCGTAACGATCTCGACGAAATTATCAATATCGAGACGGCCACAGGTTGGACAGGCAACGACAGTGACGCCACGTTTTCTTAATTCAAGCGATTTTAGAATTTCCCAACCGACGCGAACTTCCTCATGAGGTTCAGCGGCGAGGCTGACTCGGATCGTATCGCCTATTCCTTCGTGCAATAAGACTCCCAATCCGATAGCAGATTTGATCGTGCCGCCAAACGGTGTTCCCGCCTCGGTTACTCCGAGATGCAATGGATAATCGACCTTTGCCGCCATAAGGCGATATGCCTCGACCATCCGATTTACGTCGGATGCTTTCAGTGAGATTATCGTGTTTGAAAAACCAAGGTCTTCGAGAATTCGAACGTGCCGCATGCCGCTCTCAACCATAGCTTCAGGCGTTGCCGAGCCGTATTTTTTGAGCAGGTCTTTTTCGAGTGAACCGCCGTTGACGCCGATGCGGATCGGGACTTTTTGGGCTTCGGCGGCACGGACTACCTCGCGGACACGATCTATATGACCGATATTGCCGGGATTGATGCGGAGTTTGTCGATGCCGGCGTCGAGGGCTTTTAATGCTAGCTTGTAGTGAAAATGAATGTCCGCGACGATTGGTACATTGGTACGTTTGCGGATCTCGTACATCGCCGCCGCCGCGTCGTCATCAGGTACGGCGATGCGGACGATCTCACATCCGGCCTCGACCATTTCGTCGATCTGCCGCAGCGTTCCGTCAACATCGGTCGTGTCTGTTTTGGTCATCGACTGCACGACCACCGGCGCACCGCCGCCGATCTGAATGTCGCGCACCATTACTGGTCTTGTAACTCTTGCCATAAAACTATTTGCCGAAAAACCGCGATATGTCAAAGAAAGACACCGTCACCACCAGCAGCAGCACGATAGCTAGGCCGGTCAACTGAATACGTTCTTTCGCGGCCATTGAGAGCGTTTTGCCAAACCATGACAGCACTTTGTCGATAGCGAGCACCATTATCTGACCGCCGTCGAGCATCGGGATCGGAAGCAGATTAAAGACGCCGAGGCTGAGGCTGATTCCCGCCAAAATAAGGAAAAATCCCTCGAACCCAAGCAATTGGGTTGCCTCGGCCGACTGACGAACGATACCGATCGGCCCGCCAATTCCAGAGTCTTTTACCGAACGATTTCCTGAGAATACCTGTCCGAGGATCGAACCGATCGCCTTCAGATTTTCCCAGTTCGAACCAATAGCAAATGTGAACGCCGAAGAAATGGTCGCCGGTTCGAGCGGCAGATCAGCCCGGGCAAATCCAAAGCCGAGACGCTCGGTGCCGTCTTCCAGTTTGCGAACGGCGGCAGTAATTGTCGTCGGTTTACCTTCGCGCTCAATCTGGATCTGCATAGGAGCGGCCTTGTATTTCTGCACGAGTTCCGACGCCTGTTTGCTGTCCCTAATCGATTCGCCATTGATCGATAAAAGGCGATCGCCGGTCCTTAGTCCGGCTTCTTCGGCCGGTGTTCCTGGCTGAACGGCACCTACGGCGACGGGCATAACGCCCATGTCGGGCTCGGCGTCGAGCACGCCGGCATTTTGTCCGGCAAAGATCTCTTCTTTACGCGGCGTGATGACGAGCGGGATACGTTCGCCCTTTCGTTCTACGGTCAACGGCAACTCGCGTTCGGGGTTTATTCCAGCCTGAACCTTGATATTCTGCCACGTCGGATTTTCGATTCCATTAAACAAAACGATCCGGTCACCGACACGAATGTCAGCTTTCTCCGCAACGCCATCGGCCTTTACAGACGCGATCACGGGAGCCGGAACCGCCGGTGTGCCATAGATCATCGCCCCCGCAAACGGTATCGAAACCGCCAGTACGAGATTCATAAACGGCCCGCCGACCATCACCAAAAATTTCTGCCAACGCGGCCGCAACTCGTACAATTCCGAATCAGGGACCACATGGCTGGCCGCACCTTTACCTTCCTCAGCCGCTCCGATGTTTCGTTCGTCAAGGAATGTTTCGAGATCTTTTTCGTTGCCACCCTCGAGCGGAGCAGTCGCTTCGTCGCCATAAAGTTTAACGTAAGCGCCGAGCGGGATCGCACTAATGCGGTAATCAGTATGCCCGACCTTAAACCCCCAAACCCTCGGCCCAAGCCCGAAAAATGAGAACGCCTCGACACGCATTCCAAACATCTTTGCAATGATAAAATGGCCAAACTCGTGAATATTGATCGCAATGCCCAATACAAGCAAAGGAATAAGTACGTAATAAAATGCGGTCGATAAAATGCTTTCCATAAATTAATGCAGTTGGATTCGCGACCCTCGACGGGCGTTGTAAATATTGTCAGCGGTCGGCTAAATAGCGGACGCTGTTCTGCTGAGCTTCATTATAGCGCGTTCTCTGGCCCATTTGTCAGTTTTGAGGATGTTGTGGATGCTGGCGACAGGGACGGCGGTGTGGTCGTTCATAACGCTGCAATTGATCCGAGCGATCTCGGCGATGGTTATTTTGCCGTCGAGGAATGCCTGGACCGATATCTCGTTTGCGGCGTTAAGAACTGCCGGCATCGTGCCGCCGGTTCGCAGTGCGTCGTAAGCGAGCTGTAAACAAGGGAAACGTTCAAGGTCAGGCTCCTCAAAATCGAGCCGCCTCAAATTCGCGAGATCGAGAAGCGGGGTCGAGTTTTCCTTGCGTTCAGGGTAGGTCAAAGCATATTGGATGGCGTGGCGCATGTCGGTCACTCCCATCTGGGCGATGATCGAGCCATCGAACATCTCGACCATCGAGTGAACGATCGACTGCGGATGCACAATTACGGATATCTGATCGGCTCCAAAACCAAACAACCATCTCGCCTCGATGACCTCGAGGCCTTTGTTCATAAGCGTGGCCGAGTCGATGGTGATCTTGTCGCCCATTTTCCAGTTCGGGTGGTTGAGAGCCTCTTCGCGGGTGGCGTGAGCAATTTTTTCGCTCGACCACGTCCGGAACGGACCGCCCGACGCGGTGAGGATCAAACGCCGAACCTCACCATGAGATTCGCCTCGCAGACACTGATGAATAGCGTTGTGTTCGCTGTCAACAGGCAATATCTCAGAGCCCGAACTTGCGGCCGCGGCAGTCATCAATTCCCCCGCCATCACCAACGTTTCTTTGTTGGCCAGAGCGACACGCTTTCCGGCCTCGATAGCTCGGAGTGTCGGTACAAAACCAACCGCACCGACGGTTGCCGAAACGACCGTTTCGGCTTCAGGATGCGTTGCAACAGCACTCAGACCTGCGGAATTGAGCTCGATTCGAGGCGATTTTGCTCCGAGAGCGTGCAGTTCGTGTTCTAAAAGTTCCGCGCATGACTGATCATTGCACGACACCAGTTCCGGCCGCACCTCCGCGATCTGGCGGGCAAACAGGGCCATATTTCGCCCAGCCGCCATCGCCACGACGCGGATGTCACCCAAATGTTTTACTACTTTTAAGGTGTTGCAGCCGATCGAGCCGGTCGAGCCTAGGATGGAGATGGCTTTCATACAGTGAATACCGACGTCCAGATTAACATAATTCGGCCCGCGTGGTCATTTGGATGCAGTGCGTGGACGGGCCGGGTAAGACACTAAATGTTGGTATCAAAGTGTTTACATAACTTTACACAAAAACAAGTAAACTCTGGATGGTCGACGGGCGTCCTATATTGTGTCGGCGGGGAAATAAGTTGTCGCCGAACGCAATACTTTACAAAATTTCAAGGGGGAAATGATCATGAAAAAAATAATCGGATTATCGTTAATAGTTGGTTCTTTGGCATTCGCAGTTCCGGCGGCTGAGGCCAAGATCGGCACGGCTTCCGCAAACGCAGCCGATCCGCAGATTCGCGTCCAGATAGGCCCGCAGCGAAATCGCCGTTGGCGCAACAATCGCGTTTATGTGACGACCACGACTCGTATAGTTGGATTTGGCAGAAACCGCTTTCGCGAAGTAATTCGCGTAACGCACTATCCTAACGGCCGCGTCAGCACACAGGTGATCAGCCGAACGCGAATCGGCCGAAACTGGTAAATTGATCATCAACACAAGAAAACGGGCGAGCCTATCCTGGTTCGCCCTTTTCTTTTACGCTTTCAGAAAATTCTAATACGGCTTCCATTCGGCTCGTCTTCGATCCGCCGGAGGCTTGTTTATCGGCGAGAAAATTGTTGAAATCGGCGGAGCTGTTTTTGGGAACGCTCAGCGTCTTCCAATCGACGGATTTGAAATGCTTGGCTAACAAAACGATCTGACCGATGTGATATGCGTAATGCGTGAGTTGGCGGTTGATGGCCTCGACGACGGTGTGTGGTTCGCCGCGGATGGTGAGGGTGCGTGAAAAATCTTCTGCCGTCAGCGGTTCGATGTTGTCGAAAAGCGTCTGCCAACCCGTTTCCCAAAACTGCATTAGACTTTCCCGAGTGTCGCCGATCACCTCAAACTCGGTATCGCGTTTTCGAAAATCCTTTTCGCCGTCAGTCGTCAAAAAATCGGTCCAACGCGAACGCAGATTTCCGGCTATATGTTTTACCACCAAGGCGATCGAATTTGCCTCAGCGTCAATCAGTGCAAAAAACTCGTCATCCGAGATCTGCTCGATGGCACGCTCGCCCATTTTTTTGCAATTGCGAAATGAGATGAGCGCGTCCGCGTGGTAATTTTCGATGAATTGGTTCGACATAGCGCTATTTCCCGTGATCACGATAGTAATCCTCGATGTAGTCTTTCATAAAAACCTGCCACCAGCCGAATCCGAATTTTTTTGCTTCCTCATTCGCCTGTTTGCCGGTCCAGCCGTCGTGCGAAATGCGGTAAACGGCGATCGCGGTTCCGGTGCGGTCGGCACCGCGTTTGCAGTGGATAAAAACGGGTTGATTTGCGTCGCGTTCGATCTGGGCGAGAATGGCGGCGATCTTTTCATCTTTCGGCCCGAGCAGATTGCTCAGCGGAATATTTACAAACCGCATCCCCGCCGCCTTGACCCAACCTTCCTCCCGATCGGCACGCGCATCGTCGTCACGCAGATCGATCACTGTCTTGATTCCCATCGCCTTTAGCTTCTTGATCCCGGCCTCGGTCGGCTGCCCGCCGCGATATAGTTTTTCAGTGATCTTATACAGATTAGGCAGATCCTGCGAAGGCGTCGCGAACTGGGCATGCGCTGCAATACTCAGAAAGATCGAAACCATCAATACAAAAGCAAATCGTTTCATTAAAATTTTCATATTAATATTCCGGCCAGCAGCTAGCAGCTAGCAGCTAATAGCTATAATTAAATCCCCAATTGCCCCCCGGACCTTGGATCGATCAACGGTTGCCTGTTCGCAATTTCTCATGTTCTTGAGCGTGATTCTGCCATCGGCGAGTTCGACCGTCTTTTTGTAATTTCGAAACGAAGCAATCGCGTCCGCGTGATAATTTGTAATGATCGCGCTCTGCATAGCAAGGTTTTGGTCGATCAACAACTAATTTTGGTTCTCCGCCAACCTATTTGTTTCTCTGCGGACATTGATTCGCGACTTTACGTACGCCATTCGGGTCTTTGTGGACGCCATTCCGAACTTTACGGAAGGCATTCTAAACTTTGCGTAAGCCGTTCCAAACTTCGCGGAAGGCATTCTAAACTTTTCGTAAGCCGTTCTAAACTTCGCGGAAGGCATTCTAAACTTTTCGTAAGCCGTTCTAAACTTCGCGGAAGGCATTCTAAACTTTTCGTAAGCCGTTCTAAACTTCGCGGAAGGCAGTCTAAACTTTACGTAAGGCATTCCAAACTTTACGGAAGGCATTCTAAACTTTTCGTAAGCCGTTCTAAACTTCGCGGAAGGCATTCCAAACTTTACGAAAGCCATTCGACCTGTCGGGTAGACCATTCGCAACTGGACGTAAGGCAAATGCTTTTGAACAGACGGCGATCGTGATTTTACGCAGCCTGTTCTTTGATCTTAGCGGAGACTTTGCTCACCGGTTCACGATATTTTTCGCGGGTGCGAAGGTTCTGAAACGAAACAACGCCTTCATCGATATCTTCTTGGTTCACCGTACATATCCACGGGACCCCAATGGAATTGGCGTATTTCCACTGTTTATCTTCCTTGTCGGCTTGCGGATACATCGTCACACGAAGGCCTTGAGCTCGGAGTTCGTTGGCTAATTTCAACGAATCCGCCACAGTTTCGTCGCTCCAGATCGTCACCATCACATCCGCAGGCGTCGACTCCGCGATCTCCGGCGGAAACATCCCGCGTTCTTCCATTACCACCAAAATGCGTTCAAGCCCCAACGAAAACCCGCACGCCGGTATCTGCTCCTTCCCAAACATCCCGATCAACCCGTCATAACGCCCGCCGCCCCCGAGTGAACCAGCGAAATCAGGATACTCATCGGACTTTTGAAGAGCGATTTCTAAGATTGCACCCGTATAGTAGGAAAGGCCACGAGCTAAAAATGGTTGAACTACGACTTTATTTCCACCAACGAGGTCTGCGATTTCTCGAAGCCGCATTTTTACGCGAGAGGAAAGATCGGGATCTTTTCCATTTGGAACGCATTGGGAAAGTACTACTCCATTTACCTCAATTCCACTTTGCCAAGCTTCGTATACCTTGTTGTAAACATTTCGAAGTTGAATAACATTCGCGGAACCAATGCCCTTGTTCTGCATTTCGGAAAACACGTCGTCTGGCGACATTTTGTCCAGTTTATCAATCGCCGTCAATGCAATGGGATACTGACTTCCGTCAATTCCGCAGGCATTTAGAATATCAAATAGTAACTGTCGGTCGTTCAACTTTACGATGAAGTTGACAAATCCTAGCTCCTCAAGAATCTTACAAGCTGTCGAGATAATCTCAGCCTCGACAACCATCGATTCCGATCCAATACAATCAACATCACACTGATAAAATTCTCTAAAGCGCCCTCGTGCGGGACGATCGGCCCGCCAGACGGGTTGGATCTGGTAGCGTTTGAAAAACTTTGGCAGGTCGTTTTTGTTATTTGCAACGACACGGGCTAGCGGAACGGTGAGGTCATATCTGAGAGCGAGATCGCTGAGACCACGCTCGTTCACACTCGCGTTTCCGCCAGTCACGAGGGCTTCATCCAGTTTTTCGCCGCGTTTTAGGATCTTGAAGACGAGTTGGTTGCCTTCGTCGCCGTATTTTCCCATTAGGGTTTCGAGGTTTTCGACGGACGGGGTTTCGAGGGGTTCGAAGCCGTAGGATTCGTAAACTTCTTTGATGATGTTGATGACGTAATTTCGCTTTCTGACGTCGGCGGGCAGAAAGTCGCGCATTCCGCGTGCTGGGTTAGTGCTTGCCATAAAAACATTTTAGCCACGAATTAGACGAATAGCACGAATCAGAATTCTTATTCGTGAGATTTGTGCAATTCGGCGCTAATTCCTTTCACGATCACATAAGGTCGAGAATATTTTCGATCTCAAATAAGAACGCGAACGTGGTACTTTCGTTTATATATCCGCCGCAGCCCAAAACATCAAGGCCTGATGTTCGTGCTTCGATGACAATTCCGGGACCAAACGGCGATTCGCACGGCAAGGCAGGATCGATAAGCACCGGCTTGCGACCGGTCAAACGGAGTATCTGCCCGAGTTCTGTCAGCGTCTCGGTGTTAACTATATTTAGTAAATTGGTGACGATAGTCTGGTTAATATCGTGTTCCTGATTGAGGATCTCATCGGTTGTAAGGAAAAGATCGGCAAGCACCGTCGAAGCGGTTTCGGACACGCCAACTTCCTGCAGTTCGTCGACAAATCCCTCGATATTGAATTTGCTAAAACTGCGAATGGCGGCAAAGGTTTTCGGCTGTAGGGATTCAGGCACACGAACCGTTTCCAGAATATTTGCCAGAACTTCGCTGTGGCTGAGATAAACCGAGAAATGTTTTATGCCGAGACGCTCAAGAGCTTCGTTTACGGCAAGGATCGCATTTGCCTCGACCGATTTGTCCGTTCCGACGATCTCCTTTTGGAATGTTCCGAACCCATCGAACGGTTCAAAGCCGTAGCTAATGCACACTTCGCCGATCACGCCGATAACATGATCGCGTTTGCCAGGGGTTGGTTTCGTACTTGCCATAGATCGATTTTAACAGGGATGAAGAGGATGAAAGGGATAAGCCAAAAAAAGATTCTCTTTTATCCTCATGATCCCTGTTTATTTGACGGCGGTGTAGAGGTTTTTCAGTTCGACGTAGTTTCTACATGATTTGTCGAGATATGCGATCTCGTCCGGGGTCAGGTCGCGTTTGACCCGTGCGGGGGAACCGATAGCGAGAACTCGCGGCGGGATAATGGTTCCGGGAGAGACGAGCGAACCGGCGCCAATGATCGACTGTTCGCCGATGCGGGCGTCGTCCATTACGGTCGAGCTCATTCCGATCAGGCATTGACGCTCGACATGGCAACCGTGCAGCGTGACACGATGGCCGACGGTGACCTCTTCTTCGACAATCGTCGGGCCAAAGTCGGAGCTCACATGGATCATCGTCATGTCTTGAATATTGGTTCTCGCGCCGATGCGAATATAGCTCACATCGCCGCGAACGACTGACCCGTACCAAATACTCGCGTCCTCAGCGATCTCCACGTCACCGATGATCACCGCGTCCTCGGCGACAAAAACCGACTCGTGGATTTTCGGAAGGATGTTTTGGAAACCCCTGATCATAAAAACGGTGAATATCGCTTAATTTGCCTGCACGCTGCGGGCATAGACGCTCGGAAGCATCTGACAATTGAGCATTCCCCACAGCTCTTTTATTTCTCTCGCGTCAGTCATCGTCAACGATGACTGATCAGAGAAATGCAAAACTATCGACCCATCGCCATTTTTTTCAGCGTAAAGGATCTGGTCGGTGTTGATCGTATATTCGGAGGTTTCGATAAACATAAAATTAGCCCTCAGATGAATTTATTAACGCACAGCCGATTATACAGCCGAAGTCAATCACTGTCACCGGCCGAATCTTCGCCGCATCATACCAAATGCCTGTTCGAGTTCCGTTACACGCAGCAGCTTCGCAACAATTACAAACGCCACGCCGCCGAGGCCGATCGGGACGAAAGCTTCTGCCAATCTCAGCGGTAATCCGACGACGCCGAATTGGTTGATCATCAGGTGATAGCTGGCGTAGCAGACGGCCGAGAGGACTGCGGACGCGGCTGTTATTTTCAGAAACGAAAGGAAAATATCGCGACCGTTGAGGCGTTTTATTCGTTTTCTCAGCAGCATCGCGAGGGCGAGAAAATTGACGATCGCGACTATCGAGGTCGCCATCGCGACGCCGACGTGGCCGTAGCCGTGCGGCGTTTCGGGAGTCACGCCGAAATGCGACAGCCATTCGCGAAGAAAATAGCTGCCGATAAAATTTACTGCGATCGAGCCAAGAGCTATGAGCATCGGCGTTTTGGCGTCGTCCAGGGCGTAAAATGCGGGCGACAATATCTTGATCGCGGCATAACCCGTCAGGCCGATCGAATATCCGGCGAGAGCCGCAGCGGTCATGGTAGTTGCGGTCGAATCGAACTTGCCGCGTTCATAGATGAGCCGGATTATAGGTTCACCAAGCACGATCAGGCCGCACGCGGACGGCAAAGTCATCAGAAAAACAAGCGTCATCGAAGACGAGATCGTGTCGCGCAGATCTTTGATCTTGCCTTCGCTCGCGAGCCGCGACATTACAGGGATCGCGGCCGTTCCGACCGCCACGCCGAAGACGCCGATCGGCAATTGCATCAGCCGGAAACCAAAATTGAGCCAGCCCTGTGCGCCTTCGATATTTGAGACAAAGTATGTGTTTATAAGCACATTGACCTGCACCGCCGAGGTGCCGATGATCGCCGGTCCCATTAGCGCGGCGACCTTTTTGATGCCGGGATCGATGAGACTGAGCACAGGCGAAAATCGGAAACCGACCTTAAAAAGCGACGGTATCTGCATAAAAAACTGTGCGCCGCCGCCGATCAATGTGCCGATCGACATCCCGATGATCGCCCATTGCGAAGGGAAATCGGGCACCGCGTTCTTATCGCCCGAATTAAGCCAGCCGCCACCGCTGAGCCAGTAAGCGAGTCCGAGCCCGAATGCGATAGAGACAATATTAAATACCGTCGAAGCCGATGCCGGAATTCCGAAAACCCCTTTGGTATTGAGTACGCCCATCGCCACCGCCGCGAGTGCGACAAGCAGGATGAACGGGAACATTATCTGTGTCAGAGTCGTGGCGAGTGCCGCCTTCTCCGGCGAAAAGCCGTCTGCCACGAGATTGACGAACTGCCGAGAGAATATGATCCCGACGATACAAACTATACTCAAGATCACCGCCAACAGATTGAGTACCAAACTTGCCAGCCGCCACGCTTCTTTTTCACCTTTGTTGACCTGATAGTCAGTAAAAACCTTAACAAACGCAACGGACAAAGCTCCCTCAGCAAACAGATCGCGTAGGACGTTGGGTATGCGAAAAGCTACCACATACGCGTCCATCAAAAAGCCCGCGCCGAAGTAGCGAGCAAATATCATTTCGCGAAGCAGTCCCAGCAGACGCGAAAACATCACTGCCACGGAAACGATCCCGGCGGAGCGGGCTACGCTTGTCTGTTTTGTGACCGGTTCGGCTAATGCCTCGGGTTCTGCAAGTAATTCCGGCGTCTCAGCCGATTCGTTTTGTTCGATCTCGTTCATCGCAATTCAAACTACGGATTATCGCACGCAGCCCGAAATAAAAAAAGGAAGCAATGTTCTTGCTTCCTTTTGTTTGTTAGTAAATTCGATGTACGCATCAATGCGGTCTGCCGCGTGAATCGAGGATGCGTGTGCGAGCCAAGAGCACGTCGAGCGAGACCGGTTGATAGCCGAGCGAGACGGGTCCGCCGAATTGGTTTTGGACGAGCGACACAAAGCTGTTTTGGAACGCTCGAAACCTGGGTACGCTGCCTCGTTGGTTGAAAATCACAAATAGCAGTTTGCCGTTGCGAGTGTTGATCTCGCCTGACAGAGCACTGACACCAGCGTCGGTGTTGGGGAGCGTGCCGGTTTTGCCGACGACGCTACCGGGTGCGAAATCCGAGTCAAAACGTCCCGCGAGCGTTCCGTTATCTATACCGGCGACGGGCATGATGTCCGAAAACGTCATCTTGTATCTGGCCAGATCGGTGCGAAGAGCACGCAGCAATTTCATCATCGCGTTTGGCGTGACGCGGTTAAACCCGAGGCCGCTAGAGGTCTGGATCGAAAATTCGCTCGGTGCGATACCGGCGTTCATCTGGACGACGCGGGCGACAGCATACGGACCGCCGAGCATGTCGCCGAGGCGTTCGGCGAGAAAATTGTTCGAGTAGCACATCGTGGCCTTGATGATCTCGCGGATCGGTGCCGATTCGTGCGTGAACAAAAGCTGCAGATTACTCGGTATCGGCTGAACATATGTCGCGCCGGTGAACGTCACGCTCGGAACGCCCGCGACCGTGCCGGATTTTCCAGAATAACCTAAATAATTGAGCCAGACGCGGGTCGCGGCAGGCGAGCGTTTCGACGCGTCGAGCGTGGCGAAGAGCGTCTTTGCCGAAACGAGCGATGCACCGCTATAGTTCATCGCAAAATTGTCGGTGACGATCAGATCGCCCGTAACGTTGCGTATGCCGAGTCGATTTAGCTCATTAGCGATCGCAATGGCGTGTTCAAATCCGAAGATCGGATCTTTGCCTGAAACGTAAACATTGCCGTTCAAAGTGCCGGTATTTCGATCGAGAGAGCCATCGGTATAGACGTTGGTCTGAAAGCGAAACTCGGGACCGAAAGTCTTGAGAACCGCGAATGTCGTTGCGACCTTGACGTTTGACGCCGGATTGAAAACAAGGCTCGAGTTTGTTTCGAGCACGATCTTGCCGTCGAGCGTTTCGACTACCACGCCCGAATATCCGGGAATTTCAACTTCCGCAAGAGCCGGGAACATTGTCCTGACGGCACTCGACGCAGGCAAACCGGCCATACTCGAACCGCCGGTTTTCTTGACGAGCGGGGAAGAACTGGGAACAGGGTAGGGCGTCGGCGTGGTGTTGTAGACCTTGATGTCCTGCATGTAGGGCGTCGAGGTCTGGGCTGTGGTTCCGGCTGCGGCGGTCAATAAGACGGCGATGCATAACCCAATGGCTTTTGTAGTGAGCGTTCTATACATGGATGATTTGTGATCCGGCAGGCTGGTTCTCGCGGCACCGGAAACCGAAGCTAACGTAAGTGTATCACAACTCGATCGAATTGTAACTATTTTTAGCGGAGATTTGTTCATAAGAGCCAAAACGGCGGGTCGCAAGACTTGGATGGCAAGATCTGATCTTGAGATGTAGGCATTATCTCAGCTTATGCCATCGATCTGAATTAGTTATACAGAAATCCGATCTAAAAGGGAAGAGTTTTTTTGCGAATTCTGCGGACTTTCCTCCGCGCCCTCCGCCTGGAATAGACCTTAAGATCCATTCCACGCAGAGGTCGCAGAGATTTTGCAGAGAGCGGAGAGACTGTCTATTTGATCTCCAATTCAAACGGCATCATTGCCAGGGCCTGGCCGTTTTGCATCTTGTCGAAGAGCGACGCGTAGCGGAAAAGGCGTTTGATATCGGCCGGAAGGGCGGAAATTACTGCTTCCTGAGCTTCGCGTTCTTTGATCTCAGCCGAGGATTCGCCGCCAAAATACGATTCGAAGAACGGTCTAGGTTCGGGGAAAACTACGCGGCGGACGTCTTTTTCGGCGGGCAGCTCGGCGAGCTGTTTGGCGACATCGATCGCTTTTTCGAGACCGCCGAATTCGTCTATCAGCCCATTCGCCTTGGCCTGCGTGCCGGTCCAGACGCGGCCCTGGCCGAGCGAGTTAGCCTCTTCGGTGGTCTTGTTGCGGCCTTTCGCGACCTTTGGGATGAAATTGTCGTAATAGACGGCGTTGGCCTGTTCGACCATCTTGGCGCGTTCCTCGGGCGTCCAGTGCTCGGTCTCGCGAAAGATGCCGGCGTTCTTGCCGCGCATCGTGTACTCGTTGCTGACGCCGAGCCATGTGTAGAGGCCCTTAAGTACAGGTTTGCCCATGAACATGCCGATCGAACCTGTGATCGTGGCGGGCTCGGCGACGATCTTGTTGGCGTTGCAGGCGATATAATACCCGCCCGATGCCGCGACATCTGACATCGAAACAACGACCGGTTTCTTTGCCTTTGCGTTCTCCAGCGCGTACCACATCAGGTCCGAAGCGAGTGCCGAGCCGCCCGGCGAATCGACGCGAAGCACGATCGCTTTGATCGATTTGTCATCGGCTGCATCGTTGACCGCATCGACGATGGTGTCCGAACCGACCATCTGTCCGTTGACCACGCCGCTGCTCGAACGTCCTGAGTTTATTGCTCCCGAAGCATAAATGACGGCGACTTTCTCACCTTTATTCAGCCCGAGCGAATCTGACGGGATCTCGCGATATTTGCCGCCGCTGATCGAGCGGAGTTTTTGATCTTCTTTGTAACCGAGGCGGGTTTTCAGCTCGGTATCTACCTGTTCACGGTAGATCGCGTCGTCGATCAGGCCTTGTGTTTTCGCCTGTGCTGCAGTGTACGGAGCGTTGTCAACCATCGCTTTTACGTCTGCGACCGACTTCTTTCGCGACTCGGCGACGGCATTTGTAAAGCGGCCGAAATACTCATCAAGCACGGCGTTGATAACCTCTTTCTGGCCTTCGCCCATCTCGGTTTTCGTGTACTGGTCGGGTGCGTTCTTATATTTTGGGCCGATCTGGATGACGTCGGCCTCGACGCCGAGTTTGTCGAGCGAGCCCTTGTAAAACATCGCTTCGGCAGCGAAACCATTGACGTAAAGGCTGCCCGGAGGCGAGAGATAGATCTTTTCGGCGGCGGTCGCGATGTAGTATTCGCGGTTGGTGCCGAGTTCCATGTAAGCGTAGACCGGCTTGCCCGACGTTCGAAGGTCAGCGATCGCATCGCGCAATTCGTCCGCCTTGCCCCAGCCGATGCCCGGAAAATTAATATCAAGCAAAACTCCGCCGATGCGATTGTCCACCTTGGCCTTACGGATCTGCGTCAAAAGGCTCGTGAAAGACTGTGCTTGATTGATGCCAAATGCTTTCGCCAGCGGCTCTTCGGGCACATAATCGGGCAGATCGCCGGAAATACTGAGCACAAGCACGCTGTTCTCCGGCACGCTCGGCCGCCCCAGCGATTCAGCCAGCAAAGCGACCGCGATGATCACAACCATCACAACAACGGCCAATATCCCGCCGACAATAAGTAGTGTTTTTGACGTTTTTGACATTATTTCCTGCTATCCAGCCCGTCTGGGAATCGCTGATACACTTGGTATTAACTACGCAAGATCGCGAGTAAAAGTTTATATTTCATCCATCCCGACGCAGCCATATTTTAACGGAGTGAACGGACGAAAGCCAACGCTCTGTCTTCCATGCCAGATGAAAACGATCGTTTGTTTCATTGTTTCCAACGCCAGGCTTTAGTGTCTCACCACGGACACGAAAAACCTCAAAAGTGAGACGGCTTAAACACTGTGTTATCAATGGGTTGCCTCGAAAAAGTGTCTCACTTGGGTTTTCGCTTATAAGGTAAAGTGAGACGGCCACGACGAACCGCAATCGTTCCACTTTACGAGTAAAATTCGAGAAAGTGGAACGGGTTAAAGTATAGCAAACCGTGTAGTTTACGAGAAAAACTCGTTCCACTTGCATTTTTGATCATACGGTCAAGTGGAACGCCCAACGTACAGTCACACTCCGACCGGCGGAGAATTGAGGCGATATGGTGTCTCCGATCAAATAAAACTTTTAAAGATCCTAAGGCGCGATCTCGCATGATTAAAATAGTATTGCATAAACGAAACATTTTTGCAAGAGATTATTTGTGACGTGTTAACAAATTTAGCTGCGAATGTGCGAATTGTATCACTTGGACGGCGCCGAGAGTTATGATCGTGTAACTGCAACCTCTTTTGGCGTCTTTTGTGGCAATGCGTTATATTTAGGGCTTATGGCTAAGAAAGGTTCGGTTCTCGTCTGCGATGATGAGGAAATAATGCGAGAGGTGCTTGGTACTATTCTTTCAGGTGCCGGGTACAAGGTCGATCTCGCCAAAACCGGTGAAGAGGCGATCGAGGTTTATTCGCAGAAATCCTTTGATGTCGTGCTGATGGACGTTTCGATGCCCGGCATCGGCGGCCTGACCGCGCTTGAGGAATTGATAAAGATCGACCCAGAGGCCATGGTGCTGATGGTGACCGCCTATGCGACCTTCGACACGGCGATCTCCGCCTGGGAAAAAGGTGCAGCGGGTGTGATCCGCAAACCCTTTCAGAACGAGCAAATACTAGCCTTTGTCGCCCGCGGTATCAAGAACCGCAAGAAAGAAGAAGAGCGCCGCACGCTGCGCCAGGCGATGGCAAAATCGGTCAAGCGCGATGGTTTTATCGGGCGTTCGGAGATCATGGAAGACGTTTTCCGGCTCGTCGAACGAGTCGCTCCGGCCCGCTCGACCGTGCTGATCACGGGTGAAAGCGGAACGGGGAAAGAACTTGTCGCCAAGGCGATCCACGAAGCGAGCCCTCGAACGGACAATCCGTTTGTCGTCGTAAATTGCTCAAATATTCCGTCGGAATTGCTCGAATCGGAGCTTTTTGGGCACACTAAAGGTGCCTTTACAGGTGCGGTCGCATCGAAAAAGGGTCTGTTTGAGGTTGCAGATACCGGCTCAATATTTCTCGATGAGATCGGCGATCTCCGGCCGGAACTGCAAGTTAGATTGCTCCGCGTTATTCAGGAACGTGAGTTTACGCCGCTCGGCGATACGACGCCGGCCAAGGTCGATGTGCGAATTATCGCAGCGACAAACGTCGATCTGAAAGAGGCTGTTCGAAGCGGGCAGTTTCGAGAGGATCTGTATTACCGTTTATCGGTCGTCCCGATCGAATTGCCCGCCCTGCGCAGCCGCCGCCAAGATATTTTGCCCCTGACCCAGCATTTTATTAAGAAATATAACGAAGAGAACGCCCGCGAGATATCCGAAAACGTGTCGCCCGAAGTGTTATCGTTGCTGGAAAATTACAATTATCCGGGCAATGTACGTGAACTCGAAAACATTATCGAGCGAGCCGTCGTGATCGCCCAGACCGACGATATCACCGTCGACTGTCTGAGGCCCGAAGTGCGTGATCCGAGCCTGGCGTTCGATATGATGAAGAGCACCGAAGGCTCGTCGAGCGAACTCGATATCGCCCGCGGCGTGAATTTTTATGACGAGGTTAAAAAGTTTGAGATCGATCTCATTCGCCGTGCCCTCGAACAAACCGGCGGCCACCAATCGCGTGCCGCCCGGCTGCTCGGGCTCAACGCTACGACCTTGAATTCTAAGATCAAAACTCACAATATTCCTACCAGAACTTGATTTTGCCCACTCCCGATTTTATCGCGCGAAATAGTCAAAACTGACCAAACGGATCAAATATTCAAAAATTTGAACAATTCTTCATTTTCGCATAGTAAGAGAGCCTTTCTAGATTTCTAAGCAATGTGTTTGCAATAACTTAGACCTTATTCGGTCATGGCATAGTTTTTGACTTGTAACATATTGTTAACTGCAATTTTTATCCAATCGGATTTGAATCGAATAGAAGTCAATTAGGAGGATCAGAATGAGGAAATTATTGGTCGTAGCTTTTGCTACTATTTTGGCCGCAATTTCCGCCTTTGGCCAGACGCCAACAGGCGGAATTTCCGGGACTATCACAAGCCCGGACGGCGGAGTAATTCAAGGCGCCACTGTCGAGGCGAAATTCAACACAACAGGGAAAAAGTACACCGCCGTCACCGGCGGAGACGGTGCTTTTCAATTTTCGCAGTTGGAACCGGGAATTTATTCCGTAACGGTAACTGCGGCGGGTTTTAAGGTATCGAGTTCAACAGATGTCAAGATCGATATCGGCCGAGAATATTCGTTTAACCGAACTCTCGAAGTTGGTGCGGTTACTGAAACCGTAACGGTCACGGCCGGTGCCGACGTTATCACTTCGAACAGTGCCCAGGTAACAAGTGTAGTCAGTCCGCAGCAGATCCTTTCGCTGCCATTGCTGGCTCGTAACCCGCTCAACCTGACGACGCTGCAAGCCGGTGTTCAGAGCAACCCTTTTCAGGGAACCTCGATCAACGGCCAACGTACGACGCTGACAAACATCACTCGTGACGGTATCAGCATCAATGACCAGTTCATTCGTACAAATGCAACCGACTTTGCTCCGGGCCGTCCTTCGGTAGATGACACGGGTGAGTTCACGATCTCGACATCGAACCAGGAATCAGATACGGGTTCGGGTGGTGCACAGATCACTCTCGTGACGCCGCGCGGAACGAAAGATTTTCACGGTGCACTGTTCGCATACAACCGTAATTCGCATTTCGCGGCTAACAACTACTTCAATAACCGCACCCCTAACGTGAACGGAGTCCAACAGGACATTGCTAAGAAGCCGCCTTTCCGAAATCGTAATCAGTACGGCGGAAAGATCAGCGGTCCGTTCCCAACGCCGATGTTCGGTGAAGGTACACCTTGGTTTAGAAAAGATCACGGATTCTTTTTCTTTGCATACGAAGGTATTAAAGATCCGCTGGCACAGCGTTATACGCGTACGATTTTGACTCCCGAAGCTAGAAACGGTACGTTTCGATTCAACCGGGCTAATGCCGGTAACGTAATCAATGCGAACGGCATTTCGTGCCCGGACACCGCTGCTAACAGTATTTGTACTGTTACAAATATCCTGACATTTGCACAGAGTCAGGGAATTCTTGGTATTCCTGGTGCTGTAAACCCGATCATTCAGGCACAGGTTCTTGCTCCGATGCCGACTGCCGGCAACACTACCGGAGGCGACGGACTTGTCACCACCGGTTACGGATTTAACCGTCGGTTTGACACGACACGAAAAACCTACACAACCAGGATCGACGTCGACATCACATCGCGCGATTCGATAACGGGTGTTTATTCGTGGAATAAGGAAAATGTTTTGCGTCCTGACGTGGACGTTGCAAACTACACAGAAAGCCCGGATGTTACGCAGTACTCAAAGAACAAAACACTTTCGGTTACCTACCGCCGTGTTATCTCGAACACCATGGTAAACGAACTTCGCTATGGTATTTTTACCAGTGAGGTGCCGTTCAAACGCATCAGTGCTTATCCGGACTTTTTGCTTGGACCCCAGGGAACGACCAGCGGCACTCTTTCAGGCCTTGTTGCTCAACCGAATATCTTTCTTGATCAGGGACGAAACAACAAGCTTTTCAATTGGGCCGATAATTTTAACTGGATCGTTGGAAAACATTCATTGAAATTCGGTGGTCAAATGCAGCTCTACAAGGTCAACTCGTACAACGATGTTTTGATCGTTCCGAACTACGTGATCGGACCGTCGAGCGTAGTTGCGGCAGGTGTTAACAATACAAACCTGACAACAGGTAATTTTGCTAACAATTGTACGCCAGCGTGTACCAATAGCTTGATCAGCGGTGCTCAGGCAACGACAGCAAGTAACCTTCTGGCATTGCTCGCGGGTATCGTTAACCAGCGTGTTCAGGGATTTAACACTGCGACTCCGGATTCGGGGTATGCACCTGTTAGAAACCTCTCGCCTTTTCGCAATTCGAATCATGCCCTATATGCATCTGACCGTTGGTCGGCTGCTCGTGGCTTGACGATCTCGGCTGGCGTCCGCTGGGAGATGTATCCGGCATTGAAGATCAATAACGGCCTTTCGCTCGAGCCGGTGATCGCAAATCCGGATGATCCGGCAGCAAGCTTGGTCTCAGGTAACGGCACATACAATATTGTCGGAACCAATGCAGGCAAAAAGTACTTGTATTACAAGACCGATTACAATAACTTCGCGCCGTCGATCGGTGTTGCATGGTCACCTCATATGGAGGGTGCGGTCGCACACTTCTTCTTTGGTAACGAAGGTCAGACCGTAATTCGTGGTGGATATAGCCAGATCTACGGTAATGACTCGATCATCACATCGCTTAACGGAACGTTAAGTGGTAACGTCGGCCTTGGCCGTGCGTCAAACTCGGCTATCGGACCTCTTGGAACGACGGCAGTTAACGACCGTTTAGGCGGCAACAACACGCCGATCCTCCCTCCGGCATTTGTTACTCCGCCCAGATCTTTCTTGCAGAACAACACTGCTGGACAGGGTTTCTTTGGAGTTGCCAATGCGGTGGATCCGAAATTGCAGATCCCTAGAACCGATCAGTATAGTTTTGGTATCCAGCGTGAACTACCCGGCAATATCGTTTTCGAAGCACGCTACGTCGGAACGAGAAGTGATAACATAGCCCGCGGTATTGAACTCAACGAGATCGATGTTGTAGGTAATGGATTCCTCGCGGATTTCATTAAAGCTCAACAAAATCTGGCCGTCTCGATCGCGGCAAACGGCGGAAACATCAATAATGCAACGCCTTTCTGTAACAACCCGGGTTGCGTTGCCCTAAATATATTCCAAAACGGCGGCGTTGGATCAGCGGGTCATTTGGTTGTTGGAACAGGTGTTACGCTTGCTACACTTCGTACTCAGCTCCAAGCGGGAACGGTTGCGGATCTTGCTCAGCTCTTTGTGGCTGGTAATCTTAACAACCACCCGACCGTTGCAGCACCCGGTCTGGTGCCGTTTGTTAATTTCTACAGAAATCCAAACATCGGCCAGATCGAGCTGTTCACAAATGCCGGGTATTTCCAGTACAATTCGCTTCAGCTCGAAGCAAGACGCCGTTTTTCACAGGGACTTTATTTCCAGGTGAATTACACCTACTCACGAAACATCACCGACACGGTTGGAACATCGCAAGCGTTATTTGAGCCATATCTCCAAAATAACCGTCGCGAACTCGACCGGCAGAGGGCTGATTTTGATCAGACCCATACGTTCAACTTTAACGGCATTTACCAGTTGCCATTCGGCAAGGGTAAGATGTTCATGAACCATGGCGGCGGTTGGGATAAACTGTTTGGAGGTTGGGAACTCTCAGGCTTGATGCAGTGGAGCACGGGAGCCCCGATCAGTTTTGTCGATACACGTGGAACGCTTAACCGCGGAGCGCGTTCAGGTCGACAAACGCCCTACACTACGCTTTCGAGTGCTGCGATTCGGGCTCTGGGCGGTGTGTATAAGGCAGCCAATGGAAATATCTACTGGCTTAATCCTTCGGTGATTGGAACAACCGGAGCTGCGGCGACGGGATATACCTATCCGGGATTGAGTACGAACACTACTTTTGCAGATCAGGTATTTTTCAATCTTGCACCCGGTCAGACCGGTAATCTTGAGCGAGCGATCCTGAACGGCCCCAGAACGTTGAACGTGAATGCGGCTTTGCTAAAGAACATTCGCTTTACGGAATCGATGCGTGTTCAGTTGCGGGCAGAGGCGTTTAACGTCTTCAATACCGTCAACTTCTTTAACAATACGCAGCTTGCAAACATTAACTCGACAACATTCGGCCAGATAACCTCTGCGGCGGATGCTCGTATTTTCCAGTTTGCTGCTCGTTTCGAATTCTAATTTCAGCCAATTGGCTAATTTTGGTCTGCCGTTCCTGAAAAGGGCGGCAGACTTTTTTTTGTTCCCTGCGGTTTATTCACCCACTGCAAGCCGTTATACTTGGTTGAATCTGAAATGGGATCCTCCTCTGCCAACGATGCAAACCTATCTTTGAAACCGCTCGGTGCAGGTGATCTGATAGATCGCGCGGTGCGGTTTTATCGAAAGAACTTTCTGACGTTTGTAATGATCGCCGGGCCGCCGGTCATCGTCGGAACATTGATCTCGGTCGCCTGGACGATCCTCGGGCGGCAGTTATTTTCGGGCAGCCTAAATCCGCAGTCGGCCGACCGCGGTCTTTATTACCTGTTTGTCTGGTTTGGCAACGGAATTATCTGGATCGCCGAGACCATCGCGACGCTTGTCGTCATGGGCGGGGCGTCACGTAACTTTGTGAGGCATCTGCTGTTTGGCGAGCCGATAACATTTCGCGAAACTTACAACAATGCGCGGAAACGAATATTCAGTCTTATCGGTGCTTCGACGCTCATCACACTCTTGCTCGGGGTGATGGGTTTCATCTTTTTCTATTTTGGGATGATCATCACCGGACTCTTGTTGCTGCTGGTGTTTGCAATATTTAGCTCGATACCGTTCATCGCAACGATCCTTGCGATAATTGTCGGGATCGCCGGGACGGGCGTGACGATCTGGGTGTTTTTTCTGATCGCCTCGCGATTCGCATATGTGCCGCAGATCATGTTGGTCGAAGGCCAGGGCATTGCATCCGCCGTTGCTCGCAGTGCGAGCCTCGCGAGCGGAAATGTTCGTCGTTTGATCGCGTTGTTTCTGTTTACGTTGGTCGCGACGTATTCGGCTTTGGCGATACTTTATGTGCCGCTGGCTTGGTACGCGTGGGGTTCGGGCGTCGTGATCATGTCGTTTAGTTCGGACATCATTCCGGCCTGGTATGAGATCTCGTACAATCTGATCTGGCAGATCAGCTTGATACTCTTGTCGCCGGTCTGGATGATCGGATTGTGCTTGCTCTATGTTGACGAACGAGTGCGAAGCGAGGGTTACGATATCGAATTGAGGGCTGCACGCCGCCTCGGCGAGATTCCCTCGGTGCCGACGTCGTATATAAACCCGCTACAGCCGGCTGTCAGTGTAGGGCATCGTGCCGAGGCCCAGGCCGTAATACCGGTAGCTGTAAAGCGGCCGTCGCACTCGACGCTCGGCCTGGACTGAAATTGATGAAGATAGGGCGCCAAAATCTTAAGGTCTTTGGAAACGGACGGTGGCTATTGCCGCTGGTGCTGTTGATCGTCTGCTCTTATAGCGCGTTCGGCATCAGTGTCGGCGATTACCGGACCAATCTTGAGCTGGCTCAGGCTGATATCGACGATCTTCTTACAGAGATCGGAAAGAGCGAACTCGGACAAGGGAATAAAGACCATCATGCAGAGATCCTAAAAAAGCTCCGTGAGAGGCTGCCGGCGGGGCAGAAGATCGATATTCAGGGCGGCACGATAGAGAGCGACACCGGATGGTTGACGGGCGCGATCGACGATTACGAAACGCGGGCGAACCTGTCGGAAAAGGCAGTTGTCTTGACTGGGATCAAGGAGCGGCTGGCCGCGATCGACATTCGTATCGATCAGCTTGAGGCCGCGAAGGCCGCCGAGCGTTCTAAAGACGAAGACAAGCAAAAGCTCGCCGAGATCTTAAAGCGTCAGGAGTACCAAAAGCCCGAGCCGCCGAAGGAAAGCGTTATCCAGCGTTGGATACGTGAGTTCTTTGAATGGCTGTCGCAGAGATTTCCCGAACCTGATATCAAACCGGTCGATGGCGGCGGAGCTTCGGCGTTTCCATTTTTCCTCCAGATCGTTTTGTATTTGGCTTTGATCGCGGGAATCGGCTTTCTCATCTATCGTTTTGCACCATATTTTGTAGGCCGTTTTGGTAGTCGGGTCAAGAAGAAAAAGGGCGACCGCGTTATCTTAGGCGAACGTATAGCAGCGGACGCATCCGTGAACGACTTGTTTTCCGAGGCGGACGACCTTGCCAGACGAGGAGAATTGCGACTGGCGATCCGCAAGGGTTACATTGCTCTGCTTTGCGAACTGAGCGACCGTAAATTGATCGGCCTCGCCCGTCATAAGACAAATCGCGACTATCTCCGAGACGTGCGAAAGCGGCCGCGGCTATTTGAGAATATGTCCGGGATGACCTCGACATTTGAACGCCATTGGTACGGTTTCAAAAATATCGATGCCGGCGAATGGGAGGATTTTCGGGCAACCTACGAGCGGGCCGTGAGCGAAACCGGACAGCAGTAGATCTTTGATCGACGTGAAACAGAAACTCTTCATAATTGTGGCATTTGCTGTACTCGGCGCGGTCCTCATCGGGCTGAATATGGCTTCGTACACCCAAAAGCCAAAGTTGATCGATAACGAGATCGATCCAAACCGTTCGTCGTTCAACTCCGGAGTGACCGGCACGCAGGCGTTCTATTCGCTGCTTGCCGAGACCGGGCGAAAGGCGGTTCGCTGGCAGGAGCCGCCAGATGCTTTGCTAACGGCCGGAAAACGCAAGCCGGCGGTATTCGTTGTCGTCGGGCGGACGCGTCGCGAGTTTACCGATGCCGAAACGACCCAGCTTTTGGGCTGGGTCAGAGACGGCGGACGCCTTGTGCTGATCGATCGCGAACCACCGGAAGACCTCGTGAAAACGACATCCTTTTGGAAGATCGCTCTGTCCGACCCCGATTTCAGCAAACTGCTGACAACGGACACGACCGATCAGACAAACATGACGAAAGGGGTCGTTGCTGCGAGACCGGGCCAGCCGACCGTTCTGACCGCACGCGTTAACTCGATCCAACCATCGGTACTGGCCTCGGATGTCACATTTCGGCGGTTGACGGAAAGTGAGATCCGCGATGCGACGCCTCGCGGTGATGGCGACGGGCCGCCGCCGGTTGCGGCCAATACGAAACGCGTCGCCCCACCGACGCCGTTGCCGGCAAATGCGAATCGTCCGCCACCGTTGCCTCCGGCGATGCGGACTGGTCCGGTCGTCAAGCCTGATGTTTCCACGTCAAGGATGGGCGATGCTCCGGTCGCACATTTTGTCTCCGGATCGAGGAACATCGTCGTCGATATGAAATATGGTTCCGGAACGATCGTCCTCGTTTCCGACCCGTATATCGTCTCGAACGCCGGTATTTCGCTCGTAGACAACGCCCAGCTTGCGATCAATCTTGTGGCTACGCCTGACGGGATCATTGCCTTCGACGAATACCATCAGGGATATGGCGCGAACAACCGGTTTGTCGAGTTTTTTGCCGGAACGCCGGTGATCGCGATCTTTTTTCAATGCCTCGTGCTCGTCGGCGTTATCTTTTATTCGCAGAGCCGCCGGTTCGCCAGACCGGTGCCTGAGTTTGAGCCTGACAGGCTTTCAAAGCTCGAATACGTTTCGGCAATGGCTGAATTGCAGCAGCGGACGCGGGCGTTTGATCTCGCGATCGAGAATATCTATCGCGACTTTCGCCGGCGGGCCTCGCGTTTGCTCGGTTTGGACAACCAAACTGTTACAACCGGTGCTCTGGCTTTGGCGATCGCGGAGCGGACATCGTTTGATCGTGGAATGATCGAAAGCACGCTCGACGATTGCGATCAGATCATATACGGCGAGCCGACGAACAAACGCGAAGTGCTCGCACTGACAAAGCAAATCCGCGAGTTCGAAGACGCTCTCGGACTGCGTCGGCGGCCCAGAGGTTAGACGATGCCGACATACGAGCTGACGATGCTGATCCTGGTGTTCCTCGCGACGAGCTTTGTCGGCGTGGTTACGGGGAGCAATTCGCTGATCGCGGTGCCGGTGATGTTTCAGTTCGGCGTCGATCCGAAAGTGGCGGTCGCGACGAACATGTTCGGGCTCGTGTTTATGTCGGTTGGGGCGACGATACCTTTCCTGCGAAAGGGAAGCATCGACGTTCGCAAGATCTCGCCGCTGCTGGTTTTGACCGTTATCAGCTCGGCGATCGGTGCGGCGCTTGTCGGCCTGATTTCGAGCACGAGTATCAAGCTGATCGTGTCGGTCGCGATGATATTGGTCGCGTTGTTCATTTTGCTCAAACGCGATTCGGGTGCCGAAAAGAGCGAAACTGTATCGCGGAGATCGTTAGTAATAACCTGCGTGCTGACGTTTCTGCTCGGCGTTTACGGCGGTGTTTTTAGCGGCGGTTATGTGACGATATTGACCGCCGTGCTGGTCGCTTTCTTTAGTATGCGGTTTAGCGAGGCGGTTGCCTCGACCAAACTGATCAATGTCGTCTCGTCCGCCATTGCCACCGCCGTTTTCATGTGGCAAGGTTTAGTAGATTACTCGCTCGGCATTATACTCGGCGTGACGATGTTTGTCGGAGCATATATCGGAGCCCACTACGCGACCAAGCTCAACGACGTCTGGCTTAAGCGAATATTCCTGACGACCGTTTTTGTATTAGCGATAAAGACCATTTACGATTTTATTTAAGAAGTAATTGCCGCGAGAAGGCACAAAAGACGCAAGCTCATTTCTTTATTTTTGAGCTTTCTGCGTTTTTTCGCGGCCAACAAAACATGCTAAATACCACACCCTCAACAGTTGCACATATCCGGAACGAGCTTTCCAAGACGATCGTCGGTCAGGACGATGCGATCGAGCAGATCCTCGTGGCGGTGCTCGCCGAGGGACACGCATTGATCGAAGGTGTGCCCGGTACGGCGAAGACGCTGATCATCAAAACGATCGCCAAGATCATCGGCGCCGGGTTTTCGCGTATCCAGTTCACGCCCGATCTGATGCCGTCGGACATCACCGGCACGAACGTCTTTAACATGCAGACGTCCGAATTCAGCCTGCGGCAAGGGCCGATCTTTACCGACATACTGCTCGCCGACGAGATCAACCGGACGCCGCCGAAAACGCAGGCCGCTCTCCTCGAAGCGATGGAAGAACGCCAGACGACGATCGATGGCGAACGCTATCCGCTGTCGCCGATCTTTACAGTGCTCGCGACGGAAAACCCGATCGAATACGAAGGAACATATCCGCTTCCCGAAGCCCAGCTTGACCGTTTTCTGCTCAAGATCCTGATCGATTATCCTCAGGAAACCGAAGAGCAGGAGATCGTCGCTCGCTGGGATGCCGGATTTAACTCGCGGCACCTCGAGCAGGTGGAAATCACTCCGATCTCCGATCCGACCGCTATCCATGTCTGCCGCAACGAGGTCCGCACGATGCGGATGGAACCGGGCGTGCAGAAATACGTCGTCGACATCGTGCGAAAGACTCGTTCGCATCCGTCGATACTTTACGGAGCGAGCCCGCGTGCGTCGGTCGCGTTGCTGTTGTGTTCAAAAGCCCTCGCGGCGATCCGTGGCCGCGATTTCCCGACACCGGATGACATTCGCGACGTTTCTCTGCCCGTACTTCGTCACCGCCTCGCGTTGCGGGCCGAGGCGGAACTCGACGGTGCGACAACCGATGCTGTCATTGCCGATATTATCAAGACTGTCGAAGTACCCAGATGAGCTGCCGCAGATATATCCTTTTCATCCTTGCCGCGTTATTTGTCATCGCGGGTTCGGCGTATTCTCAAAACGCTAAGATCCCCGATTGGATCCGGAAGGAAAAGTTTCTTCGGGCCTGCGAAACCGCGGACATTGACGCCGTCAAAAAGTATCTCGGACAGGGTATTTCGCCGGACACTCGGGATAAATTCGGGCAACCGGCAATTCTTAGAGCGGTGCGCGGATTTGACGTATTTCGCAATACGCCTGAGGTGATACGGCTCCTTTTGGCGGCCGGTGCAGACATTAACGCGACAAACGAATTTGGCTCGACGGCGTTGTTTGGAACCGCGTCGATGCCGGAGACGCCAATGAATCCGCAGGCCCTGCTGATCAGTTCGGGTGCCGACGTCAATAAGAAAGACAAATACGGCATCGTTTACACCGAGCGAAAGTCGTACGATGACCGGGCCGTCCAAGACAACGAATTCATCTGGCGTATGCTGCTCGAGGACGAGATCAACTGGTCAGTCCCTTGGGACCTCATCCAGAAGCAGCCGCGTCATTCAAATTCTGCAACAGCTATGATGGCTGCGTCATATTACGGCGCAGTTTTCGGAAAGCCGTCGGAACGTTTCCAGCCTGAATGGCAGATCGAGGTCGATAATAACGGCGAAAACTATCTGTTCTATTTTGCCAGCCGTCCAAAGATCTACGTCGAAGAGCTATCCAGCATTGATCGAGCGGCCGTCAATATGGCGAGCAAGACCGGTGAAACGCCGCTGATAAGGGCGGCGAAATTCGATAACGGCTGGCTCGTCAAGAAACTGCTTCTGAACGGTGCCGACGCCAATCGCCGTGACAATGACGGCAAGACCGCACTGGACTATTCCGCGGAATACGATCACTTCGATACGGCATTTCTCTTGCTGGCCCGTACGACGCCAAATCTGATCGACCGAGCAGGCCGTACAGCCCTGATGATAGCCGCAGCGAACGGAAGTGTAAGTGCGATCAGGGCCTACTCAACCGCTCTCAAATTTGCTGCAGCGGCCCCGACCGAGTCTGCCAAGCTAAGCGGCGATGAGCGAAAGGAAATGCTGGCCATCGCTAATGTATTTCGCCGGATCGATCTCAACGTCAAAGATCTAAATGGATCGACTGCCTTGATGCTCGCGGCCGAAAACGGTCACCTTTCGATCGTCAAAGATCTGCTGGAACTAAAAGCGAATACCGCTTTGCGTAACAAGGCAGGTAAAACTGCCCTCGATATCGCTCGTGCTAACCGGCACGCAGAAATAGTCAAACTACTGTCCATCCGCCGATAGCTCGGGATCGTGCGTACCGCTCGGGCCCGATTTTACCGCTGGCGGTTTATCCTTCGGTTTGTCGTTGGTCTTTGGAGCCTTCGGGATCGGCGTCGCCATCTGTTTTGGCGTCGGAGCAGTCACGGGCGTCGGTGACGGCTGGGCCGTGGTTCCGGCGCCTGGTTTCGGCGTCGCGGTCGGTTTCGGCTCAGGCGTATTTGCCGGGATCGGGACTAGGATAATACCGCCCTCGTTCGGCATGAACGGGCTATTCGGGTTGTTCGGGTCGATCGTTACGACCGGGCCGCCGGTCGAAGGATAGACGGGAACTTGTGATCCGGCCTGCGGGTAGCCTGTTTGCGGCGAAACTCCAAGATTCGGGTCACCGCCGTAATTCACAGGTGGATAAGAACCCTCGACACCCTGCAACGTAGACGGCCGCATCGTCATATCGAGCAGCGAGGGGTCGGCCACATTGGCGTTCACGTCAGCGACCATTCTTACCAAGCTGTCTTCCTGTTGCCCGGTCGCCGGATTGATCGGTTGGACGGGAAGGCTGTTGGCATCGACCGTCAATGCGGCTGTCGTCGGGTCGGTCTTTTTGCCCATCGTGAAATAGATCAAAGCTCCGCCGAGCAGCACGATCCCAAACAGAACGATAAACGCCGTCTGCCAGATGTTCTGTCCGGTTGCGGTTGCCGCTGCGGCCTTTTTGCCCCCGAGGTCGTTTGAAAGGTGATCGAGGTCTTCGGCAAAATCGGCCATCGTCTGATAGCGATTATCGGCCTCGCGGGTCATCGCACTGAGGATGATCGGTTCGATCTGAGCGTGCAGATCAGGGCGAAACGCCGAGAGAGGTGCCGGCGGCTCGTTTTGTTTGGCGGCAACGTCAGCGGCGGTCTTGCCGTCAAACGGCACCTCGCCAGCCAGCATTTCGTAAAGCATTACGCCGAGCGAGAATACATCGCTCCGTTCGTCAGCGACGGGGAAATTGGTGCATTGCTCAGGTGCGAGATATCGCGGATCGGCATCGCGGGGCACGTTCATGTTGTCAGAGCCGAAGCCGATCACTTTTGCGGTCTCTACGCCGTCCACGCTCTCGATAAATACATTCGCAGGCGAAAGCGTGCCGTGGATCGCTCTCAGTTCGTGAGCCGCGACGGCTGCGGCGGCGATCTGCTTGGTAATATTGACTGCTCGCACCTGATCAAAGGTCGCGTCGCCCGTCAGGACGCTCTTAAGCGTTTCGCCTGCGACGGGTTCGTAGATAGCGTAAACGATGCCTTTGGAATCAGTACCAAAATCGGTGAGACTGAGAATATTCGGGTGCGAGAGTGCCGCTGCGGCACGTGCTTCGTCTAGGAAGCGTTTCGCCCAACGGGCGTCCATCGCGAGTGCGGGCGATAGTATCCTCAGGGTCAGCGGTTTGCCCGAGATATCGTGTTTGCCGGTGTAAAGATCGCCCGAGTCGCTCTCGCGAATGAGGCTTTCGATGCGGTATTTGTCGGCGATAAGTTTTCCAATAAAATCGTTTACCATTTGTATTTAGAACGCTAAAAACAGCGTCAGGTTGCAATTAAAAGGATAGAACTATGTTCGTCCAGTTTCAAGGTTTTTCTACCTTGTCAGATGATTCCGAGTTTGTCCCATGTCCCAGCGCGCACATGTGTGACTTTTTAGCCCGACCGGCTCAAGTTCTGTGGAACGCGGAACGCCGAACATTTTCCGTAACATATTGAGAACATTATAGATATCCATTTTTGCCGTTCCACTCGTTCCACGCCATTCCAGAATGAGTGGAACGCTGTAACATATTGTGTTTGTTGGGGTTGCGGCGATATTTTTTCAATATTCCACGATTCTGAAAAAAAATAATACACGTGTCTTACAGTTGTAATTTCCCAATATTAATTATCAATCATCTCAAGCTATAAGATATCACAAGTCTTATATATTGTCGAGAATATTATGCATGCAACATGACGAAATGAAGAACAAATAAAAAGGCCGCCTTTTCAGACGGCCTCGATAAGAATACCCTCCCAACCGGTCGGGTTTCTGCCTGGGTAATTTAGAGTTTGACGAAGACGATCAGCAGTGCGAAGAGCACGAGTGATTCGATCAGTGCGAGGGCGATGATCATGAGCGTCTGAACGGTTCCGGCTGCTCCGGGATTACGTGCAGCACCCTCAGCAGCACGCGAACCGACGAGGCCCTGGCCGATGCCTGCGAGTCCGGCTGCGAGGCCGAAACCGATACCGCCGCCGATCGCTTTAGCAGCGAGAACCGACGATTCGTTGTCGGCGGCGCCGGCCTGTGCGAATGCTGAGATAGCGAGCAAAGCGATAGCCATCATCGCAAAAAGTACAAATTTCAAGTTTTTCATATGTTTCTCCTGTTTTCTTAAATAACGAAGACCTTACTCAAAAAACTTGCTCGTGGTATTATTTCGCCTCGCTTCCGGTATTGCGTGGATTTTCTACTCCGTGGAGTCCACGCCGCCTGCGTGCGGGCATATTAGGCGGAAACCCGACCGGTAGGAAGGGTGTGCCTTGTCATTATTAGCGCAAGTTTTCAAAATGGTCTTCAACAGATACAGGCTAAAGCCTGCACTCTGAACTTTTTATGCATGAGCCACGGCGACATCGCCGTGGGCCTCATGTTCGTGCTCTTCGTGATCGTGCGGGGCGTGTGAGACCTCGCCGATGTAGATCATCGAGAGCAGCGTAAATACAAATGCCTGAACGAGGGCGACGAACACGCCAAGTCCGGTCAGCGCCAGCGGCAGAATAAACTGCGTAAAGGGCGGCGCGAGATTTGTGATCTGCGTAAAGACTTGTTCGTCCGAGAACATGTTCGCAAACAGTCGCACGCCGAGCGTGAACGGGCGAATGCCGTTACTTATCAGCTCAATAACGAAGATGAGCGGCGTGATTATCAATGCCATTGCGATCGGCAGTTTAGGGCCCGCGAAATGGGCGAGATGGCCGAACAATCCATTCTCGCTGATGCCGACGTAGTTATAGTAAACAAAGGACGAAATGCCGAGCGCGAATGTCACATTGACCGATGCGGTCGGCGACATGAACATCGGGAAATGGCCCATCAGATTTGATATAAGGATCAAAATGCCAAAGGTCGCGACGACCGGGAAATGACGGAAACCGTGTTCGCCGATGATGCTGACGATCATGTCTTTGATCGCCAGAACTGCGGCCTCGAGCGTTAGCTGGCCGGGTTTTGGGTCATCCTGTGAGAGCTTGCCTTTGAGCAAATACACGACGAAAACCGTCAGTAGACACGCGATAACGAACATGATCGTGTACCACGGAATGGCGTTTTCGACTGTGTACGGCCCAAACGCTTTGGAGGCCGTCGTGCCGAATTTTGAAAAGACGTATTTGTTCCACAACGGCTCGGTGTAGGCGACCTGAAAATTGTGTACAGGTTCACCGAGATAGTGATTTATAAACTCTACGATCAAAGGCGTATGTTCACCGCCGCCTTCTGCAAATAAGAACATTGTTATGATCCTTGTCCCTTAAAACTACTAAAAATACCTATCAAACCTTCGAGCACGACCGCGAACGCAAATGCCGCGAGGCCTAAAACAACCGCGACGATCGGAAACGCACCGGTCATATAGATAAGCCACAATACCGCACCGATCAGGACATACCGAAGAATGTATCTGACGCCGAGCAGTATGGGTTTTTCACCGTTTGCAGCCTGGGCAAATATCGCCCGAGTCGAATTTCGCTGCCAAAAATAATTGGCAAACGACAAAACGCCACCGGCCAAAACTCCAAGGCCAAACCCCGCAGGACCAAACGCAAAACCCGCTATCGCACCGACACCGATGATCACGGCCATCAGCACCAGCACGCGTTTTAGCGAAACCTGAGGCGGTTGCTGCTCTTCGGTTGTCAAAGGCTCAAGCATGGTCTAAACCCGCGCGAATCTTAAATTTTACAAAGAAACGGCCAAAAATTCAAAAGCGGAAGTTATTTGTTGACGTCTTCTGATCGTATTGTGAATTGCGGGAAATAAACTACGCAAACGATTTCACGCAAAGACGCCGAGAATGAAAAGGCAAAGAAAGAAGTCATATGGTCAATAACACAGCGGAAAGGGGAACCGAAATGAGCTCCCGTCCTTCCCTTTTCTTCCTTTGCGTTCTTAGCGGCTTTGCGTGAAAATGCCGATATGCACGAAAATCAACTAGCAGCCATCATTGTGGACTGTGCATTCAAGGTTCACAAAACTCTCGGGCCCGGCCTTTTAGAAAATGTATATCAAGCGGCCCTCGCGTACGAATTAAGAAATCGTGGTCTCAAGATCGCCATCGAGCGAGGAATTCCAGCCGAATATAACGAGGTGAAGCTGGAGGTTGGTTTTCGCGCCGACATCATCGTGGAGAATAAGGTCATCATCGAGTGCAAATCTGTTGAGGCCCTGGCTCCGGTTCATGGAAAAATATTGCTTACGTATCTGCGATTGGCTGACATGAGACTTGGATTGTTGATCAATTTCAATGTTGACTTGATCAAAGACGGAATCCGTCGGGTTGTAAATAATTTGACAGATTGACTTCACGCAAAGCCGCTAAGGACGCAAAGGAAGAAAAGCTAAGAAAGAAAAAGAGAGAAAATGGAGTACAGCTATTCTTCGTCGTCTATGGCATGCGACATTAGCGGGCTGATCGCGGGGCCGTTTTTGCTTGGGTTGAAGATGCGGGACGAGATGCGGACGACCTGGACGAAGCCGATGATCGAGCCGAGGACGATGCCGCCGACGAGGCCCCACGGTTTCGTGCCAAACATCCAATCCGCGATCCAGCCAAGCAGCAGCATAAACGCGACGGACACGACAAACACGATCCCGATCGAATAAGCGAGGCCCGAGCGGCGGATCGTTTCGTCGGTCGATTCGGGTGTAAACGGTTCGGGTATAAACTCGGCTTCGAGCGATGAGCGATCGATCACCTGTGTCGGAAAGCCTTCGAACGGTTCGTCTGCTGAATAGCCGTGCGCCAGATCGCTCTGGTTGCTGTGGAATTCGGGCTCTGCGTACGGGTCAGGCTCGGCAGCGGGCTCGTGCAGATCTTCGGCCGGGGCGGCGTCGAGTTTCCAGACAAAATCCTCGGCGTACGGATCTTCGTAGACCGGCGGCAGCTCAGCTTTTGGCCTGCGTACCCGCTTTGGCTTCGGCTCTGCTTCAATGGAAATTTCTTCGTCGTTCATCGCGTTCGATATTTTACTAATCCGCAATAATGACAGTTTCGCGGTGCGATTTCAATTCGTAGGTCGTGCCGCGCCACGTCATTCGCCGCGAAAGCCAAGCCGCAAAGGCATTGTAAA